>Ga0207691_10001332_pt1 | contig 24657 bp, 20 predicted proteins | sample KBSM13metaG_FD_184327 | JGI IMG/M metagenome (GOLD analysis project Ga0207691, IMG submission 184327) | Miscanthus rhizosphere microbial communities from Kellogg Biological Station, Michigan, USA - KBS M1-3 metaG (SPAdes) (version 2) | ecosystem: Host-associated > Plants > Roots > Rhizosphere >...
CACCACGGGGTGGCGGGCCCGGCAAATTCAACCAATTCAATACAATAAATTGGTATCAACAAACTTGGCACACTATTGAGTTCTCAAACAACAGACACATTCGAATACTTGCCGAAACAATTCATTTCGATGAATTCTTTGTTTCGCTTTTCTTCGCTGCGATGTTTACAGCTTATTTCATTCATTTCCACTTTGCAAATTCGCGATTTTCATCGGAATTTCGCTTTGTGGAGCGAATCCGCCCAGCATAATTGAAGCAATTTTCATTATGTGCGCCTGGCGCATGAAGAATTGCTTCTCATTTGTGGGGGTTTGTCACCACTCAACGGCGGCAACTCAGAAAACAATACACGCTCCTCCCCGGCCGTGCAAATCGGCCGGGAAGGAGCGTGCAGGTGCGTTTTCGGTACCGGTCAGGATCCGGTACCGGTCAGGATCCCGTGCTGGTCAGGACGCGGCGACTTCCACCGTTGCCAGGTTCTTCTTGCCCCGGCGCAGAAGCAGGTAGCGCCCGTGCAGCAACTCGCTGGCCGCAATAACGGCGTCGGGGTCAGATACCTTCGCATTGTTGACGTAGGCGCCGCCCTCCCCCACAGTGCGGCGTGCGGCGGACTTGCTCTCAGACAGACCGGAGGCGACCAGCAGCTCGATGATGCCCAGGGCGCCGGCGTCAACCGTGGCGGAGGGCAGTTCGGAGGTCGCCGCCTTCAGTGTCGCTTCGTCCAGTACGGAGAGGTCGCCGTTGCCGAACACCGCGGCGGAAGCCGCAATGACCTTCTCGGTGGCGTCCACGCCATGGACGAGCGAAGTCACCTCGTAGGCCAGCTTTCGCTGGCCCTCGCGGGCGAAGGGCCGTTCGGCGATCGCGAGCTCCAGTTCCTCAATCTCGGCGCGGCTCAGGAAGGTGAACACTTTGAGTCGGTCCGCGACGTCGGCGTCCGCCGTGTTGAGCCAGAACTGGTAGAACGCGTAAGGGCTGCACATGGTTGGATCCAGCCAGATCGCGTTGCCCTCGCTCTTGCCGAACTTGGTGCCGTCAGAGTTGGTGATGAGCGGCGTTCCCAGGGCGTGGACGTGTTTGCCCTCAACCTTGCGGATGAGCTCGGTGCCACTGGTGAGGTTGCCCCACTGATCCGAGCCGCCGGTCTGCAGCATGCAACCGTAGTCGCGGAACAACTGCAGGTAGTCCATGCCCTGCAGGATCTGGTAGCTGAACTCCGTGTAGCTGATGCCTTCGTCGGAACTGAGGCGGGAGGCGACGGCGTCCTTCCGGAGCATGGTGCCGACACGGTAGTGCTTGCCGATCTCGCGCAGGAAGTCGATGGCGCTCAGGGGCGCCGTCCAGTCCAGGTTGTTGACCATCCGGGCTGCGTTGTCGCCCTCGAAGCTCAGGAACCTACGGACCTGGGCCTGAAGGTAGCCCACCCACTCGGACACGGTGTCCTTGGTGTTCAGGGTGCGTTCCGCCGTCGGACGCGGATCACCGATCAAGCCCGTGGAGCCGCCCACGAGTCCGAGCGGCTTGTGGCCGGCCAGCTGGATCCGGCGCATGAGCAGCAGCTGGACCAGGTTGCCCAGGTGCAGGCTCGGCGCGGTCGGATCGAAGCCGCAGTAATACGTCACGGGGTCGCCGGCGAGGAGCTTTTCGAGCTCCGCCTCATCCGTGGAGACGTGGACAAGGCCGCGCCATTTCAGCTCCTGCCAGATATTGGCAAAGCTGGGATCGTTCTGCTGGGCATCGAGAATAATTAGCTGGGACACGGAATCTAAGTTAGCAGGATCAACCGGGCGGCAGCGCAGGTGACGCCTGCCGGCCCGGCCTACTCCTCGATGCCTGCCGGGACTCCGGCGGCGGCGATGAGCCGCAGGCGCTGGGTGGGCCGGGTCATGGCCACGTACAGGTCACCCACCCGGCCGTGCTCGTGATTGAGCATGTCCGTCGGTTCCAGGACCACGACGCCGTCGAATTCCAGGCCCTTCGCCTCGCGGGGACTGATCACCACGATGTCCTGCGCATAACTCCCGGCGCCCGTCCCGACCCGGTGGCCGTACACGGCCCGCAGTGCCGCGCTGGCCTCAGGGAGAAGGCCGCCGTCGGCGATGACCGCCAGCAGGCCGCCCTCGATGGCGTCCAGTTCCTCCGGAAGCACCTCGACGAGCTTGCTGACGATCTGGCCCTGGCCGACTTTGTCGATGACCGGGGACCAGCGCCCTTCCCGCACGGCCTTGGGCGCCGAAACGACCAGTCCGGCCGCGGTCGCCATGCGGGCGGCGGCCTCGGCGATCTGGGACGGGGTGCGGTAGTTGACGGTCAGCTCCTCGAGCTGCCAGCGGTCGCCGAACATGGGGCCCAGCGCGCTGTGCCAGGAGTTGGCGCCGGCAACAGAACTGGTCTGCGCGATGTCGCCCACGATCGTGAAGGACTTCAGCGGGCAGCGTCGGACCAGCAGCCGCCACTGCATGGGTGACAGCTCCTGCGCCTCGTCAACCACAATGTGCCCGAAGGCCCAGGAACGGTCCGTGGTGGCACGCTCTGCCGCGGTCAGCCGCGTCTCACGCTCCTGGTTCTGGTCCACCAGGTCTTCTGCCGTGACAAGGACGTCCACACCGGCGGTTTCCATGTTGACCAGGGTCTGCTTGGCGTTGGCCAGGTCGCGGGCCCGGTCCTGTTCCTGCTGCGCCAGGCCGCGCCCGGCGGCGGCATCAAGCTCGCCGAGCAATTCGGCAGCCTCGTCCAGCAGCGGAACGTCGGACTCGGTCCAGGGCGAATCGGCCGGACGGAGCAGCAGCGCGCGTTCTTCCGGGCTGAGGTTCGGGGTGCATGCCTCGAGGATGGCCGGCTTGCTGAGCAGCTCCCCCACGAGTTTCTCCGGGGTCATCGGCATCCAGCACAGGTTCAGGGCGATCCGGACATCCCGGGCCGAGCGGACATCCTCGGCCAGGTAGGAGCGGTCGGCGTTGTTGCCGATGTTGCCTGCCTCCACCAGCTCCGTCATCTGCTCGGTCAATTCGCGGAGCAGGATCTTGACGAAGGAGACGCGGGCCTCGTTGTGCGGTTTGCCCGTGGCGCGCGCCCTCTCCTTGGCGCGGCGGACCTGCCTGGGCGTGAGGACCAGTTTGCGGCCGTCCACCTCAAGGGTCCGGTTTCCGGCCGGAATGCGCTGCCGGTTGGCCACGGCGTTGGCGACCACCTCGGCCATGTCGAGCCGGCCCTTGATGGCGGCGACGGCGGAGTCCGGCTCGGCAACGGCGGTGATGCCGGGCATCAGCCGGCCCAGGCTCGCCATGACGACGCCGGTCTCGCCGAGCGAGGGCAGCACGCGTTCGATGTACTTCATGAAGGACGACGTCGGCCCCACCAGCAGGACGCCGGCGCTCTTGAGCCGGTCCCGGTGCGTGTAGAGCAGGTACGCGGCGCGGTGCAGGGCGACAGCGGTCTTGCCCGTGCCCGGGCCACCCTGGACGACGAGGGCGCCGGAGATGGAGGAACGGATGATCCGGTCCTGCTCGGACTGGATGGTACCGACGATGTCTGACATCCGGCCCGTCCGCTTGGAGTTCAGGGCAGCCAGCAGGGCACCCTCGCCCTGGAGCGAATCGTTGTCGGCGAGCATGTCGGCGTCGAGCACGTCATCCTCGATTGCCTTGACCTCGCGGCCCTGCAGGATCAGGTGGCGGCGGCGGCGGACGCCCTGCCGGTCGAATGCTGTGGCCTGGTAGAAATGGCCGGCCTCGGGCGCACGCCAGTCCACCATGAGCCGCTGCAGGTCCTCGGTGGTCAGGCCGATGCGGCCGATGTACTGGGCCTCCCCGGAATCCAGGTCCAGGCGGCCGAACACGAGCCGGTCATCGACGGCGTCGAGCTGGGCGAGGCGGTCCTCGTAGAGGGCGGCGAAGGCATCACGTTCGGAAACGTTCTGCATGGTGCCCACGGCACCGGCCCGGCGCACCTGGGCCAGCTGGGTGCGCTTCTCCGCCCGCAACTCATCGAGCCGGGCGTAAAGTCCGGCCACATAGTCGCGTTCATGGGCCAAATCAGCGTCGTGCATCGAACGTTCCCCTATCGAAAAAGACAGACCCACCATTCTACAGCCATTTCGGCGGCACGGCTGTTGCATGTCGCCGAACGATGCCAAGGCAGTCTTCGTCAGGGAATTCTACCGACACGGCCCGGATGGTCCAGCCCGGCGGGCCCGCTAAATCCGCAGCAGGGACCGGACGTTGTGGCCGGTCAGGGCTGTGCGGCCGCCAAGATCGTCGAGTTCCATGACCACACCGATGCCTGCCACGTGGATCCCGCACCGCTCGAACAGCCGCGCCGCGGCGCCGAGCGTGCCGCCCGTGGCGAGCACGTCGTCGAGGATCAGCACCCGGCTCCCCGGCGCCAGGTCCGTGGTGTGCAGCTCAAGGGTGGCGGTGCCGTACTCCAGGGCGTAGTCCTCGGAGAACACCTCGCGCGGAAGCTTGCCGGCCTTGCGGACCGTGATGACCCCGGTCCCGGTGGCGTAGGCGGCGGCCGCCGCGAGCAGGAAGCCGCGGGCCTCCACTCCGGCGACGGCGTCGAACTGGCCCTGGAAAGGTCCCACCAGGGCATCGACGACGGCCCCGAAGGCGGCACCGTCGGCGAAGACCGGGGTCAGGTCCTTGAAGCTGACGCCGGGTTTGGGATAGTCCGGGATGGTGGCGCACAGGCTCTTGATCAGCTCATCCACCGGCATTGCAGTCGTCGTCTGGTTCGGGTCGCTTTGATTCACCCATCCACCTTACTGGCTGGTAGCCGGAAGCTTCCCGGGCCTCCCGTCCCGGCGGCCCGCGGCAACCCACCGGCCATCCAATGTTCACGCTGTCGGTGCCGGATTCGCCGCTCCTGTCCATCCCGCCGGTGATTGAATGCTCGAATGCGACACGAAATCGTCCTCTCCGGCCATGGGGTTCGGCTGGTTCCGCTGGCCCCGCACCATGCGGCGGGCCTCTTCGATTTTGTGGACGCCGGCATGTGGGCAGGCATGGCGGCACCGATGCCTGCGACTGCCCTCGAACTGGCGGCGCTGTTCCGGTCACGGCTGGAGGATCCCGCCACCATCCCGTTCGCAGTCACGGACGGGCGCACCGGCGCCCTGCTGGGCACGACGTCCCTCCGCGACTACGTTCCGGACCAGCAACGCCTGGAAATCGGCGGAACATTCTACGGGCGGCAGTTCTGGGGCAGCCACGTCAATCCGGCGAGCAAGCACATGCTCCTCGCCTACGCCTATGAGGTACTGGAAGTGGACCGGGTGGCTTTCCGCTGCGACGCCCGCAACACCCGGAGCGCGACGGCGATCGAACGGCTCGGCGCACAATTCGAGGGGGTCCTCCGCGGCCACCGCGCGGCGCCAGGCGGGGGACGCGCGGACACCGCCGTCTTCTCGATCCTCTCGCAGGAGTGGCCGCACGTGCGCGAGGACCTGCGGCGCCGGCTCGCCCCCTTCGCCGTCGGCGCCGACTACTCGCTGGGCAGCTCCGCAGCAATCTGGAACCCCTAATCCCCTGCCGGTGGAGGCAAGGCGTTCGGATGAACGGGAGGCACGGCATCCAGATGAACGGGAGGCCCGGCATCTGGAGGCACGGAGTCCGGTTCCGGCGGGCGCAGGAGTCCGTTGGCAAGCCCGTAGTTGACGATGTCCAGCGCTTTTCGGAGCGCGCGCTCGGCGTCGAACCGCCCGGCCGCCACGCGGCTCAGCCGGGCGTAGTCCCCGGCCCATCCGGACCGGCGGAACCTGTCGGCGTCACCGTGAAGGAGCCGTCCATAGAGGACGTCCTCGAACAAGTCATGGTCGGCCAGGGCGATTTCGGCCATCAGCGCCTCGCGGTCCCGGATCATCCCGTTGGTGAACATCCCGGCCGTTTCCGCTGCGCCCTGGGCCAGGCGGGAGTCCGCCGAGTAGTTGCACAGGCGCAGCGCCCGCACCACGAGTTTGAGCGAAACGTGTTCTTCGGGAACGATGAATTTGCGCAGCAGGGCCGCGCGGAAGAGCTCAATCCAGTGCCGGCGCTCTGCCTCGACGGAGTCCGCCGCGACCTGCCCGCCGTCGGGGGCGAACAGTTCCACCATGCGGAAGTATTCGGCGGCCAGCTCCGCGAAGATCTGGAGCCGCTCGAGCTCGCTGCCCGGTTTTCCGCGCTTCCCCTCGCCCATAATGCTCCATCATCCCCCACCGCACGCTCCGGCATCAGGGCGCGGGAACGGGGCGCACACAGTGCCCGCTACCTCACGCGCCGCGGGCGCCTGGCGCCTTTGCCGGCTTTGCCGCCTTGTAGCGGGAGACGGTCGGGTCGCCGCTGAGCCAGAACCGCCAGGGGTACTCGTGGCTGCCGCCGTCGCCGGAGACGCCGACGCGCGGACCGGAGCTGATGCCCGCGGCGACCCCCTCCGGCGGGTGCGCGGCCGGTTCCAGCCGGAACGGCGGCGCGAGGGCATCCCGCCCGCTGTCCGCCGTCGTCAGTCCCAGCGCGGTGGCCAGCCGGGCAGGCCCGCTCGCGAGGTCGACATCCGATTTCGACGTCGGCCGTCTGGCCCTCGCCAGTTCATGCCCCGCGACCACTTCGCCGGCCCGCAGCAGGAGCGCCGACGCCACGCCCTCGGGCCCGCACACGATATTGGCGCAATGGTGCATCCCGTACGTGAAATACACGTAGAGGTGGCCGGCCGGGCCGAACATCGGGGCGTTGCGGGCCGTTTGGCCGCGGAAGGTGTGGGACCCGGGGTCAGGGTGGTGCGAATCATGCGGGCCCAGGTATGCCTCCACTTCGGTAATCCGAACCGAGACGGATCCGCCGGGCCCGTCGTGCGTCAGCACCGCGCCGAGAATCAGCGGCGCCACGTGCCGGGCATCGGCCGAGAGCAGTTCGCGGACGGACACGGCCGCGCCGGGCTCCGTGCCGGACTCGGCAGGAAGCGGGCTGGAAGTCATGCTCAGACTTTAACAAACACCGCCAAAGGTGAGTATGGCCGTGTCCGAATTCCGCTAGCAGCTGCTCCGCGAAGCTGGCAGGATGGGGTGATGGACTTCTGGCAGCGCTACCGGGCAATCGATGCCCGGGACACCCGATTCGACGGGCAGTTCTACACAGCTGTCCGGACCACCGGCATCTATTGCCGGCCATCGTGCCCCGCGCGGACGCCCAAGGCGGACAATGTCACGTTCTACGAAACGTCCGCCGCGGCGCACGACGCCGGCTACCGTGCGTGCAAACGCTGCCTGCCCGAGGCCGTGCCAGGTACGCCGGCCTGGAACGTGCGCTCCGATATCGCCGGCCGGGCCATGCGGCTCATCAATGACGGCGTGATCAACCGCGACGGCGTCGAGGGGCTCGCGGCCCGGCTCGGATACTCCTCGCGCCAGCTCAACCGGATCCTCAGCCACGAACTCGGCGCCGGCCCGCTGTCCCTGGCGCGGGCCAGCCGCGCCCAGACCGCCCGCACCCTGCTGGTCTCCACCGCCATGAAAGTCTCGGACATCGCCTTCGCCGCCGGATTCAGCAGCGTGCGCCAGTTCAACGAGACCATCGGCGAGGTCTTTGCGATGACGCCTTCCGCGCTCCGGGCCACAGCCAGGCATCACCGCTCCCCCGCGGCCACCACAGCGCTCACGCTCAACCTTCCGTACCGCGAACCGTTCGACCCGGGCGTCTTTGATTTCCTGGCCGTCCGCGCCATCCCCGGGATCGAGGAAGGTACCTCCACTTCCTACGCCCGGACCCTGCGGCTGATGCACGGCGATGCCCGCTTCCGGGTGGATTACGACGCCGGCACGGCCGGGCGTCCGCTCGTGCTGACCATCGGCGCCGTCGACCTCCGGGATCTGGCCGCCCTGTTGAGCAGGGTCCGCCGGCTGCTGGACCTGGACGCCGATCCGGTCGCCATCGATGCCGCCCTCGAGGCCGATTCCCGGCTGGCCGCCGCGGTGGCGCGCACGCCGGGCATGCGGATGCCCGGCGCCGTTGATCCGCAGGAACTGCTGATCCGGGCGATGATCGGCCAACAGATCACCGTGGCCGCCGCGCGGACCGCCCTGGTCCAGCTTTCCGCGGCCGGGAGCACGAGCCTAGTGCCGGATGACGGCCTCCACCGGCTGTTCCCGACGGCCGCACAGATCGCCGGGACCGGCTTCGAACTGCTCCGGGGCCCGCAGCGGCGGATCGATGCTGTCCGGGGCGCCGCGGCGGCGATGGCCTCCGGCGACCTCGACTTCGGTTACGGCGATGACGTGCAGGGGCTGGAGGCCAAACTCCTGCCCCTGGCCGGCGTCGGGCCGTGGACCGTGGGATACGTCGCGATGCGGGTCATCGGCGCGCCGGATGTGTTCCTGGCCAACGACGCCGCGGTCCGCAACGGCATCCGTTCACTCGCCGAGACCCCCGACGGCGCCACACTTACCCCGGATTTCCGTGAGGTCAGCCCCTGGCGCTCCTACGCCACCATGCACCTGTGGCGCGCAGCAGCGGCTGCCCAGGCCGCGGCGCGCAAGCCGTCCCTGCCGCCGAAGCAGGCTCCATCGCAGAACCACAAGCAGACTCCGAAGCAGACTCCGAAGGAAGCGAAACCATGAAAGCCCAGCTGTTGACCATGTCCACCCCGGACGGTCCGTTCACCATCATTGCCCGGGACGGGGCTGTCCTGTCGTCGGGCTGGACCGCTGTTCCCGGCGAGCTGACCGGCCAGATCCACGCTGACCTGCTTCCGGCCGAATTCGAGACCGTCACCGGCCTCGGCGACATCTCCGAGGCCGTGGAGGCGTTCTATGCCGGCGATCCGGAGCCTGCCATGGGGGTGCCGGTGCTGCAGAAGTCCGGTCCGTTCCGCAGCCATGCCTGGGACGTGCTGCGCACGGTCGCGCCGGGGCGCCCGGTGACCTACACGGAGTACGCGGAGCTGTCCGGCAACGCCAAGGCCGTCCGGGCGGCGGCCAGTGCCTGCGCCTTCAATGCGGCGGCCCTGTTTGTTCCCTGCCACCGCGTCATCCGCACCGACGGGACGCTGGGCGGCTTCCGCTGGGGGCTGGCCGTCAAGGGCCGCCTGTTGGACCGGGAACGCGAAGCAGCCCTCGCGACGGCACGGCCCTAGGCCTGAACGGGCCCAAACTCGGCCCCGTGCGAGGCCTGCCCCCGATGGCCCCGCGACCTCAGTTGTTGACCGGAACGCCGGCAGGCCAGGGCAGCAGCTTCGGAAGGTCGACGCCGTCGGCCGCGGCGGTGGCGCGCAGGCTGCCGAGGGTGGGGTTGCGGCCGGCGAGCCACGCGGCGATGTCCGTGAGCATGCCGTTGATCACGGTCGAGGTTCCGCCGCTCCCGATGGCCACCGCGGGCAGGCCGAGCGGCTGCAGCACGAAGCGCTGGCCCTCGGGTACCCGCGCGGAGAGGAAATCGAAAAGGTGCCCGCAGAACGGGCGGCTCCAGGTTTCCGGTCCGTGGCCGGTGCCGAGGTCGGCGGCATGGATGACGAGTTCGCGCCACAGTGCCAGGCCGCCGTCGAACACGACTCCCCCGCGGTAGGTGATGGGCTCACGCCAGCCGGCCGCGTCGAGGGAGTCGAAGGCGCGCAGGGCCCGGCCCAACGCTGCGTCGAGGTCGGCCCGGTGCTGCCCGAGGCTGTGGCCGGCCGCCATCTCGATGGCGCGGTTCCGCCCCTCGAAGCCGCCGTCATAGAGTTCGACGCCCTCGCCGCGGGCGGCAAATTCGAGCTGCCGGCCCATCGCGTTGGCAATCCCGCAGATGTGGGCCAGCACGTGCCCGCGGCTCCAGCCGGGCAGTTCCGACGGCGCTTTGATGTCCTGTTCCGTCAGTTTCGCGGCGATTCCGGCCACGACTCCGGCGGCGCGGTGCAGTTCTGCCCGAAGGTTCTCTGGTGTGATTGAGGTCATGGCGCCCATCCTAAACCGAGCCACCCGATTAAGTCGGATTAACTGAGCGTTGCCCGGTCAGCGGGGCGCGTAGCGGTGCCGGATGTGCCGGCGGTCGTGCCGGGCCTGCCAGAATTCGATTTCGCGGGGCCGGATGGCGTAGAGCTGCCAGTCTGTGTTTTCATTGTCTGCATTTTCGCCGTCGTCGGCGCCGGGCCGGGCCCGCCAGTCGGCGGCCGAGGCTTCCGCGGACAGCTCCACGACGTCCCCGGCCACCCGCACCTGGCGGCCCTGCTGTTGCCAGAAGAAGTTCAGCGCCGCATGCGGGTTGGCCGTGAGCTCCTTGCCCTTGCGGGATTCCCGGGACGTTGCGAAGTGCCAGCCGCCGGCGTCGATGTCCTTCAGGATCAGCATCCGCGACGACGGCCGGCCGTGCTCATCGGCGGTGGCCAGGCTGCACGCATTGGGCTGCGGCACCCCGGCCGCCAGGGCCTCGTCCAGCCACAGCCGGAACAGCTCCGCGGGGTCCGCGGGCGCCGCCGCCGGGTCGAAGTCCGGGAGCACTTCCGGGAAGTCGGGCAGGGCACGCAGCAGTTGGCGGAATGATTCGCTCATGTCGCAATGCTAGCGGGGAGTTTTCGGCGGCAAACGCCAAACGCTCCCTCACTTTTGGCAGGAAATCCGCCGACGCTCCTGCATTGCATGCAGGAGCGTCGGCGGAGACGCTGCCGGAGCTGAGGGAGCGTGTGCTGGCTAGCCCGCGTACTCGCGCACGCCGGCGAGCTCGCCCTCGAGGGCCAGCAGCTGGCGTTCGACGGCGGCCGGTGCGGTGCCGCCCTGCGAGTTCCGGCTGTTGAGCGAACCCTCGGTGGACAGGACCGTACGGACCTCCGGCGTCAGGTGCCCCGAGATGGCGGCGTATTCCTCGTCCGTGAGGTCCCAGAGCTCGACGCCGCGGCTTTCGGCCTGCTTGACCGCGGCGCCGGAGAGCTCGTGCGCCTCGCGGAACGGCACACCCTGGCGGACCAGCCATTCGGCGATGTCCGTCGCCAGCGCGAAACCCTGGGGAGCCAGCGCTTCCATCCGTTCGGTGTTGAACTTCAGCGTCGCGATCATCCCGGAGACTGCCGGGAGCAGGACCTCCAGGGTGTCGGCGGCGTCGAAGACCGGTTCCTTGTCCTCCTGCAGGTCGCGGTTGTACGCGAGCGGCAGGCCCTTCAGGGTGGCCAGTAGCCCGGTCAGGTTGCCGATCAGCCGGCCGGCCTTGCCGCGAGCGAGTTCGGCCACGTCCGGGTTCTTCTTCTGCGGCATGATCGAGGAGCCGGTGGAGTAGGAGTCGTGCAGGGTGACGAAGGAGAACTCCTTCGTGGCCCACAGGATCACTTCTTCCGAGACCCGGGACAGGTCCACGCCGATCATGGCCGTGATCCAGGCGAACTCGGCGAAGACATCTCGGGAGGCGGTGCCGTCGATCGAGTTGTGCGTCGCCGAGAAGAAGCCCAGGTCCGCGGCGACGGCCTCGGGGTCCAGGCCGAGCGAGGAGCCCGCCAGGGCACCGGAGCCGTAGGGCGAAACCCCGGCGCGCTTGTCCCAGTCGGCCAGCCGCTGCACATCGCGCAGCAGCGCCCATGCGTGGGCCAGCAGGTGGTGGCTGAGCAGGACCGGCTGGGCGTGCTGCAGGTGGGTGCGGCCAGGCATGGCCACGCCCTGGTGCGCCTTGGCCTGGTCCACGAGAGCGTCAATCGTGGCGAGCACGCCGCGGGCGATGATCCGGGCGTGGTCGCGCAGGAACATCCGTCCCAGGGTGGCCACCTGGTCGTTGCGGGACCGGCCGGCGCGGAGCTTGCCGCCGAGCTGGGTACCGGCGCGTTCGATCAGGCCGCGCTCGAGCGAACCGTGCACGTCCTCATCGGACTCGGCCGGCAGGTAGGCGCCGGAGGCGACGTCCTCATCCAGCTGCGTCAGGGCGGCCAGCATGCCGTCGAGTTCGGCGTCGTCCAGCAGCCCGGCCTTGTGCAGCACGCGGGCGTGCGCCTTGGACCCGGCGATGTCGTAGCGGGCCAGCCGCCAGTCGAAGTGCGTGGACTTGCTCAGCGCGGCGAGGGCGTCCGCGGGGCCGCCGGCAAACCGGCCGCCCCACAGCGCTCCCGTATTTGTCGCCTCAGACTTAGTGGTTTCCGACTCAGCCACAGGGGCTACTCTCCTGCGACGCGGATGTCGCGGCCGGAGGCAACCTTGGCGGACATGCCCCACAGCTCGATGAAGCCGCGCGCCATCGACTGGTCGAACGTGTCGCCGGTGTCGTACGTGGCAAGGTCGAAGTCGTAGAGCGAGGTCTCGGAGCGGCGTCCGTTGACGATCGCCTGGCCGCCGTGCAGCACCATGCGGATGTCGCCGGAGACGTACTTCTGGGTGTCCTCGATGAAGGCGTCGAGGGAGCGCTTGAGCGGCGAGAACCACTGGCCGTCGTAAACCAGCTCGGCCCAGCGCTGGCCGACGGTCGCCTTGAAGCGGGCCTGCTCGCGCTCGATCGTGATGTCTTCGAGGTGCTTGTGCGCGGTGATGAGCGCCATGGCGCCCGGTGCCTCGTAGATCTCGCGGGACTTGATGCCCACGAGGCGGTCCTCGACGACGTCGATCCGGCCCACGCCCTGGGCGCCGGCGCGGCGGTTGAGTTCCTTGATGGCCTGCAGCGGGGTGACCTTGACGCCGTCGATCGCGACCGGCACGCCGGCTTCGAAGGAGATGGTGACCTCATCCGGTGCCGGCGGGAATTCCGGGGTGGCGGTGTAGTCGTAGATGTCCTTGGTGGGGGCGTTCCAGATGTCCTCGAGGTAGCCGGTTTCGACGGCGCGGCCCCAGACGTTCTGGTCGATCGAGTACGGGTTCTTCTTGGTGGTCTCGATCGGCAGTCCCTTTTCCTCGGCGAAGGCGATGGCCTTGTCGCGGGTCAGGGCGAGGTCGCGGACCGGGGCGATGCACTTCAGGTCCGGACCGAGGGTCTGGATGCCGACTTCGAAGCGGACCTGGTCGTTGCCCTTGCCGGTGCAGCCGTGGGCGACGGTGGTGGCGCCGAATTCGCGGGCGGCCTTGACCAGGTGCTTGACGATCACCGGGCGGGAGATGGCCGAGACCAGCGGGTAGTGGCCCTGGTAGAGGGCGTTGGCCTTCAGCGTGGGCACGCAGTACTCGTTGGCGAACTCGTCGCTGGCGTCGGCGACGTAGGCCTCGACGGCGCCGCAGCCCAGCGCGCGCTGGCGGATGGTCTCCAGCGATTCGCCGCCCTGTCCGACGTCGACCGCCACGGCGATGACCTCGGCGCCGGTGGCTTCACCGATCCAGCCGATGGCTACGGAAGTATCCAGGCCACCGGAGTAGGCCAGAACAATACGCTCAGTCACGGAAATGCTCCTTAGTTGTTTGGTGATGCTTTAAGTCTGGGAAAAATCTGTCTGTTGCAAGCCTGTCACACACCCCGGGTGCCCGGTCCTGTGAAGGGCTCATGGTGTGGCTTATTGGCCGGCTTCCTCGGCGAACTGCAGGAAGCGTGCGGCGATGTCCGCGCCGCCCAGGGGGTCCCGGGTGACAAGCAGGACGGTGTCGTCCCCAGCGATGGTGCCCAGGATCGAGGGCATCACGGAGTGGTCGATGGCGAGGGCCAGGAAGTTCGCGGCGCCCGGCGGGGTCCGAAGCACCACGAGGTTGGCGGAGGCCTCGGCGGTGACGAGCAGTTCCCCGCACAACCGGGTCAGCCGGGCGTCGAGGATTTCCTGCGTGACGCCGCTCTTGGCCGCCCGTTCGCCGCCCTCCCCCGGGACAGCGTAGACCAGCACGCCCTCCTTGCCGCGGACCCGGACGGCGCCGAGTTCCACGAGGTCGCGTGACAGCGTGGCCTGGGTGACCTGGACGCCGTCGTCCGCGAGCAGCGCCGCGAGCTCGGCCTGGGAACGGACAGATTCGCCCGTGAGAATCGCCGTGATCCGCGCCTGCCGGGCTGTCTTGGTGGCCGGGCTGGCCCCAGGAGAGGCTGGCTGGACGGACATCAGGCCGGGCCGCCCACCGGTGCCGGCCCATCGAGTGGCGCGAGCCCACCGACTGGCGCCAGACCGTCAACCACTGCCAGACCGGAGCGGTGCATGAGCCAGGCCATGAGTGCCTTCTGCGCGTGCAGCCGGTTTTCGGCCTCGTCCCAGACCACCGACTGCGGGCCGTCAATGACGTCCGCGGCGATCTCGTAGCCCCGGTAGGCCGGGAGGCAGTGCAGCACGACGGCGTCCGGCGCCGCGAGCTTCATCGCGTCGGCATCCACGGAATAGGCGCGGAACAGCTTCATCCGCGCTTCCTTCTCCGCCTCCTGGCCCATGGACACCCACGTGTCGGTCGCGACGACGTCGGCGCCCAGGAGCGCTTCGGCGGCGTCAACCGTCACCAGCACCGAGCCGCCGGTCTCCGCGGCGCGGTCCTCGGCGGCGGCGATGATCTCCGGCGACGGCAGGTAGCCTTCCGGTCCGGCGATGCGGACGTTCATTCCCGCCGTCACGCCGGCCAGCAGGTAGGAGTTGGCCATGTTGTTGGCCGAGTCGCCCAGGTAGGCCATGGTCAGGCCCTGGAGCGAGCCCTTGTGCTCCTTGACGGTCAGCAGATCGGCCAGGAGCTGGCATGGGTGGTAGTCATCGCACAGGGCGTTGATGACCGGAACGCGGGAGTTCTCGGCCATGGCGACGAGCCCGGCATGCGCGCCGGTGCGCCACACAATGGTGGAGACCATGCGTTCGAGCACCTTGGCGGTGTCCTCGACCGATTCTTTGTGCCCGATCTGCGCCTCGCCGGGGTTGATGATGAGCGCGTTGCCGCCCATGTCCGCGATGCCGGTGGCGAAGGAGACCCTGGTCCGGGTGGAGGTCTTGTCGAAGATGACGGCCACCGTCCGGCGGCCGTTGCCGTCCGCGGCGAAGGGCTGCACGCTGTAGGGCGCGGCCTTCATCCGGACGGCGAGCTCGAGGACCTCGGCCTGTTCGGCCGGGCTGAGGTCCGTGTCCTTGAGGAAGTGGCGGGTGGGCACTGAGGCGGTCACGGCGGCGGTCACTTGGCGTCCTTTGCAGCGTTGGTCTTGGCGGTCTCGAGCAGTGCCGGCAGGGCGGCCAGGAAAAGGTCTGCCTGCTCGGTGGTCAGGATCAGCGGGGGCGCCAGCCGGATGGTGCGCGGGCCCGGGCTGTTGACGATGAACCCGGCGTCGAGACCGGCGGCCACGACGCCCGGGGCGACGTCGGCGTCGAGGTCGAAGCCGATCAGCAGCCCCTCGCCGCGGACCTCTGTCACGCCGGCGATTCCGGCGAGGCCGGCGCGCAGATGCTCCCCCAGGTTTCGGACGTGGGCCAGGATGTCCTGGTTTTCCAGGACGTGCAGGGTGGCGAGGGCGGCGGCGGTGGCCACCGGGTTGCCGCCGAATGTCGTCCCGTGCTGGCCGGCGGTCAGCAGGGCAGACGTTTCCGGGCCGAACGTGACGAGCGCGCCGACCGGGAAGCCGCCGCCCAGGCCCTTGGCGAGGGTCACGGCGTCGGGCACGATTCCGGCGTCCTCGCTGGCCAGCCACTTGCCGGTGCGGCCGATGCCGGTCTGGACCTCGTCGAGGATCAGCAGGGCGCCGGCCGCGCTTGTGGCCTCGCGGGCCGCCTTGAGGTAGCCGGCAGGCAGCGGCCGGACGCCGGCCTCGCCTTGGATCGGTTCGAGGAAGACGGCGGCAGTGGTCTCATCAATGGCGGCGCGGAGGGCCTCGATGTCACCAAACGGGACATGCACGACGCCGCCGGGCAGCGGCGCGAACGGCGCCCGGTAGGCCTCCTTGGAGGTCAGCGCGAGGGCGCCCATGGTGCGCCCGTGGAAGGCGCCTTCGAGCGCGATGATCTTGGTGCGCGGCTTCGCTGTTTTTTCCGCGACAGTATTCTCCGCGGCCGCGGACTGGCTCGCGCCACTGTTACGGCGCGCCAGTTTGAAGGCCGCCTCGACGGCTTCGGTGCCGGAGTTGGCGAAGAACACCTTGGAGCCGGCCGGGGCCTTGGACAGTTCCAGCAACTTCTCGGCCAGGGCGATCTGGGTGGGGCTCGTGAAGAAGTTCGAGACGTGGCCCAGGGTGGCCAGCTGGCTGGAGATCACCGAGGTCACGAACGGGTGGGCGTGGCCGAGGGCGTTCACCGCGATGCCGCCGAGCAGGTCCAGGTATTCCTTGCCGTCGGCGTCCCACACGAGGCAGCCGGCGCCGCGGACCAGGACCCGCTGCGGGGTGCCGAAGACGCCCAGCAGGGAGGACGAGTAGCGGGACAGCCACTGCGCGCCACTGGTTTGACCAACGAGCGCGGTTGCAGCGGCCTCCGCAGCGATGGGGGCCCCGCCCGCTTCGCGGTGCCCGACCACACCCGGCCCCCCATCGCTGCTGCGGCCTTCAGCGGAATGGCTCAGTTCAGTGCTGCTCACTATGCGTTCACTTCCTCGTCGGGGACGACCTGGGTGCCGATGCCGGCGGTCGTAAAGGTTTCCAGGAGCATCGAGTGCGGCAGGCGGCCGTCCACGATGTGGGCGCGCTCGACGCCGTCGTCAATGGCCTTCAGGCACGCCGCCATCTTCGGGATCATGCCGGACTCGAGGCGCGGCAGCATCTCGCGCAGCTCCGACGCCGTCAGCGACGAAATGAGCGATGACCTGTCCGGCCAGTTGGCGTAGAGGCCCTCGACGTCGGTCAGGATGACCAGCTTGGAGGCACCCAGGGCCGACGCGACCGCGGCCGCCGCCGTGTCCGCGTTCACATTAAGTACCTGACCGGTGGTGGATCCGTCGTCGTGGATTTCCGGGGCGACGGTGGAGATCACGGGAATCCTGCCGGCCGCGAGGATGTCCACAATCCCTTCCGGGTTCACCCCGACCACCTCGCCCACCAGGCCGAGGTCCACCTCTTCGCCGTCCACCACGGTGCCGGTGCGGACGGCGCGGAGCAGGCCGCCGTCTTCGCCGGACATCCCGACGGCGTACGGGCCGTGGGAGTTGATCAGGCCCACGAGTTCGCGTCCCACCTGGCCGGTGAGGACCATCCGGACCACATCCATGGCCTCGGGCGTGGTGACGCGCAGCCCGCCCTTGAATTCGGATTCGATCCCGAGCCGGCTGAGCATGGCGTTGATCTGCGGGCCGCCGCCATGCACCACCACGGGGTGGATGCCGACGTGGTGCAGGAACACGACGTCCTCGGCGAAGGCGCGGCGGAGCTCGTCATTGACCATGGCATTGCCGCCGTACTTGATCACCATGGTGCTGCCGGCAAAGCGCTGGATCCAGGGCAGCGCCTCGATCAGCGTGGCGGCTTTGTCCCGGGCGTCGGACTGGGAGGTGGTCTCGCGGGTCTGGGTGTTCATGCTGTTCGTCCTCTGTTGGTCCCTACTGTTCATCCCAACTGTGCCTTCCCCCCGGGGGGATTAGCTGGAGTGGGGGATTAGCTGGAGTAGGCGCTGTTTTCGTGGACGTAGTCGTGGGTGAGGTCGTTGGTGAGGATCGTGGCCTCGGCTGTACCGGCCTGCAGGTCGATTTCGACCAGGACCTCGCGCGGTTCGAGGTCCACGAGGTTCCGGTCATCGCCGATGCTGCCGTTGCGGCAGATCTGCACACCGTTCATGGACACGTTCAGCTGGTCCGGTTCGAAGGCCGCGTCGGTGGTGCCGACGGCGGACAGCACGCGGCCCCAGTTGGGGTCCTTGCCGAAGATCGCGGTCTTGAACAGGTTGGAGCGGGCGACGGCGCGGCTGACGACTTCTGCGTCCCGCTCGCTCGCGGCGTTGAACGTCCGGATCGCGATGTCGTGGCTGGCGCCCTCGGCGTCGCCGATCAGTTTCCGGGCCAGCTCGGCGCAGACCTGGGTCAGGCCGGCGCCGAAGTCGGCGGCGGACGGCGCGGCACCGGAGGCGCCGGAGGCGAGCAGCACCACGGTGTCGTTGGTGGACATGCAGCCGTCCGAGTCCGCCCGGTCGAAGGTGAGCCGCGTGGCGTTGCGGAGTTCGGCGTCGAGCACGTCCGGCGGGACGTCGGCGTCCGTGGTGAGGACCACCAGCATGGTGGCCAGGCCCGGGGCCAGCATGCCGGCGCCCTTGGCCATGCCGCCGATGGTGAACTGCGTGCCGTCCGCGGCCGTGCCGGTGAAGACGGCCTGCTTGGACACCGAATCCGTGGTCATGATCGCGGTGGCCGCCGCGGGGCCGCCGTCCGCGGCCAGGGCTGCGGTGGCGGAACCGATCCCGGCCAGGATTTTCTCCATGGGGAGCTGCTCGCCAATCAGTCCGGTGGAGCAGACCACGACGTCGGTGGCGGAGACGCCGAGGACCTCGGCGGTCTTCTCCGCAGTGGTGTGCGTGTTCTGGAACCCCTGGGGCCCGGTGCAGGCGTTGGCGCCGCCGGAGTTGAGGATCACGGCATCCACGCGGCCGTCCTTGACCACTTCGCGGGACCAGTGCACGGGGGCCGCGGCCACGCGGTTGGACGTGAAGACCGCCGCGGCGGCCTTGGACGGGCCGTCGTTGACCACGAGGGCCACATCCGGCTTGCCGGAAGCCTTGAGCCCGGCCGTCACGCCGGCGGCGCGGAATCCCTGCGGTGCGGTGATGCTCACGGTGCGACTCCCTGGAGGTTGAGGCCGGCGGTTTCCGCCAGGCCGAGGGCTAGGTTCATGGACTGCACGGCCCCGCCGGCGGTCCCCTTGGTGAGGTTGTCGATGGCACAGCACACGATCACGCGGCCGGTGTGCTCATCAAAGGCGAGCTGCATGACCGTGTGGTTCGATCCCTGGACCGATTTCGTGGAGGGCCACTGCCCCTCGGGGAGCAGGTGCACGAACGGTTCGTCGTCGTAGGCTTCGGCCCAGGCGGCACGCAGGTCTGCGGCAGTGACACTGCGGCCTGGCTGCTGCCGGACCCTGGCGGTCGCCGTGGTGAGGATGCCGCGGCTCATCGGTGCCAGCGTGGGCGTGAAGGAGACGGTGACCGGGGACCCCAGCGCCTTGGAGAGTCCCTGTTCGATCTCGGGGGTGTGCCGGTGTCCCCCGCCGACCCCGTAGGGGCTCATGGAGCCCATGACTTCGGCGCCGATCAGGTTGACCTTGGCAGCTTTGCCGGCCCCTGAGGTGCCGGAGGCGGAGACGATCACGACGTCGTCGCCCTCCAGCAGCTGGTTGCTGAAGCCGGGAGTGAGGGCCAGCAGGGCCGAGGTCGGGTAGCAGCCGGGGACGGCGATCCGGGTGGCGCCGCGGAGGGCATCGCGCTGGCCGGGCAGTTCCGGGAGTCCGTAGGGCCAGGTTCCGGCGTGGGCCGACCCGTAGAACTTCTCCCAGGCCGCCGGGTCCTCGAGTCGGTGGTCCGCGCCGGCGTCGATGACCAGGGTCCCGGCGGGCAGCTGCGCCGCGATCTCCGCGGATGCCCCGTGCGGAAGCGCCAGGAACACGACGTCGTGCCCGGCCAGGTTATCCACGGTGGTGTCTTCGAGAATCCGGTCCGCGAGGCCATGGAGATGCGGCTGCAATTCCCCTAGTCTGGAACCGGCGTTGCTGTGGGCCGTGATGGCGCCGATGGTGACGTCGGGATGACCGGCGAGGAGCCGCAGGACCTCGCCGCCGGCATAGCCGCTAGCCCCGGAAACGGCAACAGAAATAGTCATAAGCACGACTATACAGCAAGAGTATGCATAGATGCCGATATTTATGCATCGATGGGCGTGTGTCCAAAGCTCCCGAACGGCCCGCCGCGGAAACCCGGGGGCGTATGCTTGGTAAAGGGTGATCCAGACCGTGCAGCTGCGAATGTCAGCTGCAGCGTTGCCCGTAACCGTGACGAGGCAAGCGCCCTATGACCGCCACTTCCACCCTTCCCGCCGAAACGCCGGCGCGGCCGCCATCGCGGGTCCGGCAGCCCAACGCCGTCGTCCTGAGCTATTCGGAACTCCTCAAGAGCGTGAAGACGGCCGGCCTCCTCGAACGGCGCGTCGGGTTCTACATCACAGTGTTCGCCAGCCTGGTGCTCCTGATGGCCGCCACCTGGTTCGGGTTCGCGCTGATCGGTGACAGCTGGTTCCAGCTCCTGATCGCCGCCGCCCTCGGCATCATCTGCACGCAGTTGAGTTTCCTCGCCCACGAGGCCGGGCACCGGCAGATCTTCGCGTCCCGCCGTGCCAACGACTGGGCAGCACGCCTGCTCGCCACCTCCGTGGCCGGGATCAGCTACTCCTGGTGGGAGCAGAAGCACGGCGCGCACCACAACCACCCGAACGTCATCTCCAAGGACCCGGACATCGCGCCCGGCCCCATCGCCTTCCACCCCGAAGCCGTAGCCGACCGCCAGGGACGCCTCGCGTTCCTGACCCGCAAGCAGGGCTGGTTCTTCTTCCCGCTCCTGTTCCTGGTGGGCCTGGGACTGCAGATCGATTCCGTGAAATTCATCGTCCGCCGGGCCAAGGTCACGCACCGCTGGGTCGAAATCCCGATCCTCGCGGTCCGGCTCAGCCTCCTGCCGGTCCTCGCGTTCACCTTCCTGCCGCTGGGCATGGCGTTCGCCTTCATCGGCGTCCAACTGGCCGTGTTCGGCTTCTATATGGGCGCGTCCTTCGCGCCGAACCACAAGGGCATGCCGGTGCTGCCGGCGGACAGCCGGGTGGACTTCTTCAGCCGCCAGGTCCTGACGTCCCGGAACATCTCGGGCGGCCGCTTCATGGACATCCTGCTCGGCGGCCTCAACCGCCAGGCCGAACACCACCTCTTCCCGGACATGGCCCGCCCGCAGCTGCACCAGGCCGCCAAGATCGTCCGCGAGTACTGCGCCAAGCACCAGGTCCCGTACACGGAAACCACGCTGATGCAGTCGTACGCCATCATTGTCCGCTACCTCAACGACGTCGGACTCGCCGCGGGCCGCCACTTCGAATGCCCGATGGCAACGGTAACCCGCCGCTACTAAAGGACGGACCGCCGTCGGCCGCGCAGGACCCGCCGCCTCCGGGCCACGTCGGCCCAAACATCACGTGACGGCTGGTTACGGAAGGCCCCTTCATGGTTACCCCCGGTGTCCCTAGGATGGACCCAGGGACCGGGACAGAATTCCCCGCCCGGAAAAGGAGCCACATGATGCACGCAATCGTCGCCCGCCAGGCCGGCGGCCCCGAGGTCCTCGAACTCGACAAGACAGCCCGACCCGTTCCCGGGCCCGGCCAGCTGCTGGTCAAGGTCGCGGCCGCGGGCGTGAACTTCATTGACACCTACAAGCGCAGCGGCGTCTACAAGGTCAGCTACCCCTTCACGCCCGGCTCCGAGGCCGCGGGCACCGTGGAGGAGGTCGGCGACGCCGTCACCGGGTTTGCTCCCGGTGACCGGGTGGCCACGGCCGAGGGCGCTGACTGCTACGCCGGCTATGCACTCATCGATGAGGACAAGGCCCTCCCGGTTCCCGACGGCCTGGATGATTTCACCGCCGCGGCGCTGCCGCTGCAGGGCGTGACGGCCCACTACCTGATCAACTCCACCTTCAAGGTCGAGTCCGGCCACACCGTGCTGCTCCACGCCGGCGCCGGCGGTGTGGGACTCCTGATGATCCAGTTGCTCAAGGCCAGGGGCGCCAACGTCATCACCACCGTTTCGACAGACGCGAAAGAGCAGCTGGCCCGCGAAGCCGGCGCCGACCACGTGCTGCGCTACGACGGGTTCGCCGACCGGGTCCGGGATCTGACCAACGGCACCGGCGCGGATGTGGTGTACGACGGCGTCGGAAAAGACACTTTCGACGCCTCCCTGGCGTCCCTGCGCATCCGGGGCATGCTGGTCCTCTTCGGCGCAGCGTCCGGCCCGGTCCCGCCGTTCGACCCGCAGCGGCTCAACGCCGGCGGCTCGCTGTACCTCACGCGGCCCACCATGGGCCACTACCTGCGCGACGCCCGGGAACGCCGCTGGCGCTCCGACGAAGTCTTTGCCGCCGCCGCCGACGGCAGCCTCAAGGTCAGGATCGGCGCACGCTATCCTCTCGGCGAGGCGGCCCGTGCCCACGAGGACCTTGAACAGCGCCGCACCACCGGCAAAGTCATCCTCGTCCCCTAAGCTGCACGGTCCCCCAAGCCGTACGGCAACACCATCCGTTCATCTCCTGCAGGGACAATGCGCCAGTGACCGAGCAACGACTGACCCCCAGTGAAGCCCCCGACGCCGGTGCGGTGCAGAGTCTTCCCGCTCCCCGTCTCACCGTCCACGAGCCCCAGCTGCCGGGCGCCCTCTCCGCCCCGCCGGAGCGCACGCTGATAGACATCGTCCGGGATACTGCCGCCCGGTACCCGGACGCTTCGGCGCTCGACGACGGCCACCGTTCGCTCAGCTACGCCCAGCTCATGGACGAGGTCCGGGCCGCCGCCCGGAAACTGCACCTCGCCGGGCTGGGTGCCGGCGACAAGATCGGCGTCCGGATCCCGTCGGGCACCAACGAGCTCTACGTCTCGATCCTGGCGGTGCTGCTGGTTGGTGCGGCGTATGTCCCCGTAGACGCCGACGATCCCGACGAGCGGGCCAAACTGGTCTTCGGGGAGGCGAGGGTGGCCGGCATCCTCCGCGCCGGCGGGAAGATCGTCACGGACAGCAACCACCCCCGCCCGTTCCCCGACGCGAGGCCGCCCGGCCCCGACGACGACGCGTGGGTCATTTTCACGTCCGGCTCCACCGGCACCCCCAAGGGCGTCGCGGTCCAGCACCGCTCAGCCGCCGCGTTCGTGGACGCCGAGGCCCGCATCTTCCTGCAGGCCGATCCGGTGGGTCCGCAGGACCGGGTGCTGGCCGGCCTGTCCGTTGCCTTCGATGCCTCCTGCGAGGAAATGTGGCTCGCGTGGCGCCACGGCGCCTGCCTGGTTCCGGCACCCCGGGCGCTGGTGCGGACCGGGATGGACCTCGGCCCCTGGCTCATCAGCCACGGCATCACCGTGGTCTCCACCGTCCCCACACTGGCCGCTCTCTGGCCCGTGGAGTCGCTGGAAAGTGTCCGGCTGCTGATCTTCGGCGGGGAGGCGTGCCCGCCCGACCTTGCCGAACGGCTCGCCGTCGAAGGACGCGAAGTATGGAACACCTACGGGCCCACCGAGGCCACCGTGGTCGCGTGCGCCGCGCAGCTCGGCGCGCCCGGCCCCATCCGGATCGGCCTGCCGCTGGACGGCTGGGACCTCGCCGTCGTCGACGCCGATTCGCTGCCCGTCGCCGAAGGCGCGGTGGGCGAACTGATCATCGGCGGCGTCGGGCTGGCCCGGTACCTTGACCCGGTCAAGGACGCGGAAAAATATGCCCCCATGCCGTCCCTGGGCTGGCCGCGCGCCTACCGCTCCGGCGACCTCGTCAGGTACGAAGCAGAAGGCCTCATTTTCCAGGGCCGCGCCGATGAGCAGGTCAAGCTCGGCGGCCGCCGGATCGAGCTCGGCGAAATCGACGCCGCCCTGCAGTCCCTGCCGGAAATCGCCGGCGCCGCCGCCGCCGTGCAGACCACCGCGGCCGGCAACCAGATCCTGGTCGGCTACCTTGCCGCCGTCGCGGGCCGTGACATCGACCTCGCGGCCGCCCGCGAACTGCTGGGCGAACGCCTGCCCGCGCCCCTCATTCCGCTGCTGACGCTCGTCGATTCGCTGCCGACCAAGACCAGCGGCAAAGTGGACCGCCACGCCCTGCCCTGGCCGCTCAGTGGAACCGGAGCGGCGGAGGCCGAAGGTGCCCCGCTGAACCTGCCGGAGGACGCGCAGTGGATCGTGGAGCAGTGGAGCGCCGTGCTGGGAAGCCCGGTCACCAGCCTCGATGCCGACTTCTTCGCCTACGGCGGCGGCTCGCTGGCCGCCGCGCAGCTCGTGTCCGCCCTCCGCGTCCGCTATCCCACCATCACGGTGGCCGATATCTACGCGACACCCCGGGTGGGCGCCCTGGTGGACGAGGCCCGGCAGTCGCTGCCGGAGGGTGGTGCCGTCGCTGCCCAGGAGCGCACCGTCCGGCCCACCGCGCGGAAGTCGCAGGCCTTCCAGACGCTCCTGGGCGTTCCCTTGCACATCCTGGTCGGCATGCGCTGGCTGACCTACCTGATGGCAGCCAACAACCTGCTGGCCGCCTTCGCCGGATTCAGCGCCGCGCCAACGATCTCATGGTGGTGGGTGGGAGCTTCCTGGCTGGTCTTCGTCAGTCCCGCCGGGCGGATGCTGCTCTCCGTCGCCGCCGCCCGCATCCTGCTGCGCAACGTGGTGCCAGGCACCTATCCCCGGTCCGGTCGGGTGCACCTCCGGCTCTGGCTCGCGGAACAGATCCAGGACCTCGCCGGCGCCATCAGCCTCGCCAGCGCGCCCTGGGTGCCCTACTACGCGAAAGCGCTCGGGGCGAAGATCGGCGAGAACGTCCAGCTGCACTCGCTGCCGCCCGTCACCGGGCTGCTGACCCTCGGCACAGGGTCCAATATCGAGCCCGAAGTCGATCTGTCCGGCTGGTGGATCGACGGCGACCGTGTCCACATCGGCGCCATCCGGATTGGCCCCGGCGCAAGCGTGGGGGCCCGCAGCACGCTGATGCCGGGAGCCACGGTGGGTGCCGGGGCGCAGGTGGAGCCGGGTTCCGCTGTGATTGGCAAGGTCAAGGCAGGCCAGCTCGTGGCCGGGTCGCCGGCCGAGCGCCGTGGCAAGGCCCGGCACTCGTGGCCTGACGCCCCGGACGAGCACCGGCTGATGGGCCGGCTGTGGTTCGCCGGTTTCGCCGCCGCCT
>Ga0207691_10001337_pt1 | contig 24606 bp, 14 predicted proteins | sample KBSM13metaG_FD_184327 | JGI IMG/M metagenome (GOLD analysis project Ga0207691, IMG submission 184327) | Miscanthus rhizosphere microbial communities from Kellogg Biological Station, Michigan, USA - KBS M1-3 metaG (SPAdes) (version 2) | ecosystem: Host-associated > Plants > Roots > Rhizosphere >...
TTAGAGCATCTGACTGTTAATCAGAGGGTCGTTGGTTCAAGTCCAACAGGGGGAGCGAATGAGGGTTTCAGAAATGAAACCCTTTTTTGTTTTTGGGGGTGAAGCAAAATAAATTTGCGCAGCCGATTGGCTTCTCATATATTTGCAGCCGAACGGCTTCATAATTATAATCCAATGAGACGCGATATTTTTCAAGCAATTGCAGACCCCACCCGGCGAGCTATCCTTGTCCTAGTCGCCGTGCAGGCAATGACTCCCAACGCTATTGCGGAGCATTTTGATATCAGGAGGCAATCAATTTCCAAACACCTGCGCATCCTGTCCGAATGCGACCTTTTGGTTCCAAGGCAAGAAGGCAGGGAGATCTTCTATGGACTGAAAATCGATAAAATGAAAGAGATCGATGCCTGGCTTGACCAGTTCCGGAAAATTATGGAAGAAAGTTTCAAACGACTCGATGAAGTATTGTACACCATAAAAAATAAGAAACAATGAACCTGCTATTTGATTTTACCGTTGACAAAGCGACGAAAACGGTATTCATAACGAGAGAATTTGATGCTGACCTATCGCTGGTATGGGATGCATTTACCACAGCAGAAATCCTTGACCAATGGGTAGCACCTAAACCCTGGACATCAAAAACAAAATTTATGGATTTCAAGGTGGGTGGACGAAGATTTTATGCGATGGTAAGCCCCGAAGGACAAGAGCGTTGGGCAATTCAGAAATACACTTCAATCAGCCCAAAAACCAATTTCAAAATGTTTAATGCTTTTGCGGACAAAGATGAAAACCCTGAATTACCGGGTTCTGATTGGGATTACACTTTTAGCGAACAGAACGGAAAGACTATAGTGCATATTACTATTTATAATGAATCTCTTGCCCGTATGGAGAAGATGATTGAAATGGGCTTCACAGAAGGGTTTAAAATGTCAATGAACAATTTGGAAAATCTGCTGGCGGGTTTATCGAAAAAATGATCCCGATAGCTATCTCGATCGTTTTCAAAACGGCAGCTAAAACAAGTAAGAAAGTAACGATTTTAACAACCTAAAAAATAAGAATTATGGCACTTATCAATCCTCATATCAACTTCAACGGAAATGCCGAAGAAGCATTTACTTTTTACAAATCAGTATTTGGTGGAGAGTTTGCAAAGATTATCCGTTTCAAAGACCTTGCAAGTCCTGAATTCCCGGTATCAGAAAAAGAAGAAAATAAAATTATGCATATCGCATTGCCTATCGGTAAAAGTAATAGGTTGATGGCAAATGATGTTCCGGAAATTTTTGGAAAAACAAACGAAAACGAGAACAGAAGTAAAATTGTAATAAGTGCGGAAAGTAAAGAAGAAGCAGACAAATTATTTAATGGGCTTTCAGTGGGAGGACAAATAGAAGGGCCTATTGGTGATAGTCCCTGGGGTTCATATTTTGGTTGCTTTAGAGACAAATACGGGATAGAATGGATTGTGGAATTTGACGCAAAATATAAAGGATAATTGCAGGTTAAACCGGGCATTTATAACGGAAGGGAGCTGAAATTTTCTGATAAAACACTTTCTGCCTTTAGGATGGTATGCACGTTAAGCGTATGCTCAAGCCCATCATCCGCAAGATGTACGATATTTCGCTCTTCTACACCTTCTTCTTTTGCCTCATGTTGAAAAACGGTGATGTGATAAGTTGATCTGCCATACTTGTATGTTATAGAAACCGATGGCCATTCGGCAGGAAAACATGGCTTGAAGATCAGTTTGTCTTTTTGCAATTCCATTCCAAGCAAAGAACTAATTATGAACTGATACATCCATCCGGCCGAACCAGTGTACCATGTCCATCCGCCCCTTCCTTTGTGTGATTCATTGGCATAAACATCCGCTGCCATCACATAGGGCTCCACTTTATATGTGTTGACACTGTCAGCGTCCATCGCATGGTTCATCGGTTGTATCATGCAAAACAGTTCCCAAACTTTTTCACGATCTCCCAATTCTGCAAAAGCCATTAACGACCATATAGCCGCATGCGAATACTGCCCTCCGTTTTCTCTTACACCCGGAACATAGCCTTTTATGTAACCAGGATTTGGACCATTTTTATCAAATGGCGGGTCAAGTAACTGAATGAGGTGAAGATCTCTGCGTACAAGATGTTTATCCAGGGAATCCATCGCTATTTTCTTTCTTTCATCGTTACCTGCTCCTGATAATACAGACCAGCTTTGGGCAATCGCATCAATCCGGCATTCTTCATTTTCTTTTGAGCCCAATGGCGTGCCGTCATCAAAATAGGCACGGCGATACCATTCGCCATCCCAACCCGATTTTTTAATATTTGATTGTAGCATTGCAGCTTCTTTTTTACAGTGGTCTGCAAATAAAATATCTCCATTGTTTCGTGCAACAGTTGAAAATTTTACCAGAACATCAAAAAAGAAAAATGCAAGCCAAACACTTTCACCCTTGCCTTTATTTCCAACACGGTCCATTCCATCATTCCAGTCTCCTGCGCCCATCAATGGCAAACCGTGTTCACCAAAACGGTGACTGTATTTAATGGCACGAACACAATGTTCATATAAAGTACCGGATGCACCCAGGCCAACGGGCAAATCAAAAAGCGAATCTTCACCTTCGTGCAATATTCTGCTTTCGAGAAAGCCAACAGGAAATTGTAAAATATCTGTGTCGCCTGTGGCAGAAATATAACGGGCAACCACAAACGGTAACCAAAGCAAATCATCTGAGCATCGCGTACGAACACCTCTGCCTTCCGGTGGATGCCACCAGTGCTGTACATCGCCTTCTGTAAATTGCCGTGATGCGCTTAACAGTATTTGCTCTCTCGCTATTGCAGGCTGTGTGTGTAAAAGTGCCAATGAATCCTGTAACTGGTCTCTGAAACCAAAGGCTCCACCGGATTGATAAAATCCACTTCGTGCAAACATTCTGCAGGCGATAGTCTGATAGATTAGCCAGCCATTTGCCAATATGTTTACCGATGGATCAGGAGTGGTTACCTGTACGGCACCTACAATTTCTTTCCAGTAATTTTTTGTGTTTTGCAAAGATTGCTGCACGGCGTTTTTATCCGCAAATTTTTGCAAGAGGCTTTTCGCTTCCTGGGTATTGACTTCACTTCCTATAAAGAAGAAAATCTCCTTTTCGGCATCAATCAATAAATCGAATTTCACATGCAGTGCTGCACAGGTATCCATTGCCGCACCGGTCCTTCCGGAAAGTTTTTTTCTATAGAGTGCCTGGGGATTATCAAGATGCCGGTTTCTACCCATGAATTCTGACCGATCTGCAGTATAACTGAAGTTGTAGCCACCATCTACTTTGAAAAAACTGACACGTTCCGAAAATGCGGAATTGTAACGGTTTCTGAAAAACAATGCACCGGTCTCGGTGTCTTGCTCAGACAATAGGTGCATATTGGTTTTCGATCGTACATCGCCTAATATAATTTCAAGAAACCCGGTTGCTGAAAGTTTACGTTCCACTCCGGATTCATTTTTTAATTTAAGTACAACCAGTTTTACAGGAAGGTCTTTATCAACAAATACTGTCATCTCTGAATGAATGCCGTCTTCCCAATGTTCAAAAACGCTGTAACCAAATCCATGTGTTATTACAAAAGGATGATTAGATTTTTTTGGAAATGGAGAAGGGCACCAGAAATTACCGGTTTCTTCATCGCGCAAATAAAAAGCCTCGCCACCTGCATCAGTAACAGGATCATTACTCCATGGCGTGATCCGGTACTCGTGTGCATTGACTGCCCATGTATATGCAGAACCATTTTCAGAAAGTACCGTACCAAATGATGGATTGGCGATTACATTCACCCATGGCGCTGGAGTAGTTTTGTTTTTATCGACGATGATCTTGTATTCATCTCCTTTTTTAGTAAACCCACCCGTTCCGTTAAAAAATATAAGATCTGCCGGTAGTGTCAGCACTTTTTGCAGAATAGGAAAGGAAACAGTTTTAGCTTCCAGTAAAGCAGCCAATGGCTTTTCCGGAATTTGTTTAGTTATCTGTTCAAGTAAACTTCCTTTGTTATCTGCAATAACTATGCGTGCCACACTTTCAAAAAGCAGGCGGTCTTCAGAAGATATTTGATCAGCGGATTTTACATAAATATTCCCAAGTTTTTCCTGTCCCTGCCTGGTGGCTTCCCCGGTGATCAGTCCCAGTATCTGCTCCTGCAAAAATTGCCGGTAGGAACCGTAATCTTCATTCCATATCACCAGGTCAACAGAAAGACCTTTCAATCGCCAGTACGCATGTGCCTGCACCAACTGTTTTACCATTTCAACACTTTCCTGGTCATACACATGAAGTAATACGATCGGCAGATCACCTGAAATAGAATGACTCCATAAGCCGGACTGGCCACGGTAATTATTTTGAACTACAGCGGCATCAGCACGTAAACCTGCATTAGCATAAATAATAGCTGAAGCAAGACGGTTATATAGTTGTGCATCTGATTCGCTTGCATTGATCTGGCGAAGCAACACCTGGCTGTGCGTCCACGATAATTCAAAAGCACGATTCTTCAAATACTTATCCTGGTATTTATGTACTAAATTTTGACACGCATCTTTCGTATCAGCTATACCATAGACAAGATCAACCGTTGCGGTTTGATTTGGTTTGATGATGATTCTTTGGCGAATGGACATGATGGGATCAAGAACAGATCCATCCTTACCGGAAAGAAATTCATCCATCATTGCCTGCGGATGTTGAAGTGTTCTTCCTCTGCCTGTGAATTGCATGCGATCGGTTTCGTAAGACACTGCCTGCACTTCACTGCCGCTGACATGCATCAAATGAAACATCCATGGAGGCATTTCTTCTTCTGAACGCGGTCGCCTGGTACAAAGTATGGTATTGTGCTCCGGTACTTTTTGCGTTTGAACAAAGAGATTGCTGAAAGCAGGATGGGCCTCATCAGAGGCCTGGCTTGCCATGACAACTTCCGCATAACTTGTGACTTCTACTATTTTCGCGAATTGCGTTTTGTTGGTGATTCTTATTCTTCTTAATTCAACATCATCTTCAGGAGAAATAACGATTTCTGTTTTTGTATCAATTCCAAAATCGTTCCGGCGGAATTCAACATGCCCCTGTGAAAATATAGCTTCATACGTTTTGGGCACCTGCAACGTTGGCTGGTAAGTGTTTGACCAAAACTTTCCGGTAGTGATATCCTTAATGTAACAAAATACTCCACGGTCGTCTTTTGTCGCATCTTCACGCCAGCGTGTAACCGCAATATTTTTCCAACGGCTATAACCACCACCTGCATTGCTGATCATAACCTGGTAATGCCCGTTGCTTAATAATTGGATCTCGGGTAATCTGGTGTTAGGAGTGGTGAGTGTCCTCACTTCTACATCTGATGATATCGTATTTGTTTCGATAATGTCTGAGGTATGCGCATAGAAGATGGTTGTTCTTGGAATGCGTTCCTGCAATAATAAAAGTGTAGCGTTGAAACGAAGTTCTGACTCAAACCTTCGCTGCATGGGTTTATTCAACAGCACATAGGCGAGTGAAAGAAAACTCATTCCCTGGTGATGCACCATGAAAGAACGGACAATACTGTTGGTGCTTCCTCTTGGAACACGGCTTGGCGTATAATCAATCGCTTCAAAAAAACCATATTCACCTTCAAAGCCTTCATCGGCTAATAATTGAAGATTGGTGCATGCTTTCAACGGTGAAATCATTAATGCAAGCATGGAGGCATAAGGAGCGATAACCACATCTTCTTCCAATCCCCGTTTTAACCCAAGTCCCGGTACGCCAAATGCTTTGTATTGATAATTCGATGCAGCATCAACCGCATTATACCCGGATTCTGAAATGCCCCAGGGAACTTCCCTTTGTGAAGCATATTCTATTTGTCTTTTTACGGTTGCTTTATTGGTTTGATACAGCAAAGTGTTTTCGTAAGAAGGCATGATCAATTGCGGCATCAGGTATTCAAACATAGAGCCACTCCAGGAAAGTAAAATGGGATCTCCGCCGGAATTAGTGAGCAATCGTCCCAAAGCAAACCAGCTTTCCTGTGGAAGTTTTCCCTGCGAGATGGCAACAAAAATTCCAAGTCTTGCTTCAGAAGCCAACAGGTCGTAATAACTGTTGTCCTTTCTTTGTTCTTCAACATTATAACCAATCCTTAAAAGGTTAGTTGATTTGTCGTAAAGAAAATCATATTCCACTTCACTCAGCTCTTCACAATGCTCTGCTAATCGGTTCAGCAATGAAATGCGTTGCGTTGCTTGTTCGTTTTCATTAAGAATGTATCTGCTTATCTGATTGAGCCAATCCGTATGAACAGTATAGTTTTCTTCTTTTTGGTAAGCAGCTGTTGCTTCGGAGAATTGTTGCGGCATTTGGATGGAAAGGAGCGATGGAATAGTGTCTAACGCTTTCAATTTTTCTAAGCCTTCCGGTACAGGCAACAGGTTTATCCACGGCACGAGTTGTGCCAGGTCGTTATGAAAACTTTTTAATTGCTTATCTAATTTAGTTATCCATTTTTTTGCTTTCGGATTATTTGAATTAACGAGCAGATCATTTATTACCAACCCAAGTTCATCTAAATGTTTTTTTACATTGCTTAGTGTATCTGGATTTTCGTCAATAGCAGTATTTAATAAACCCTCTATTTTTTCAATTTGCTTTTCATCATATCCGTTCGCATGTTCGCTGATTATTTTTACAGTTGTAAAAAGACTTTCAAAAACTTTATTTGTGAAAACAGGTTGAGTCATTTGTGATAAAAGACCCTGTTGTAAGGTAAGCAGATGACCAACAAGATTGCCGCTATCGACAGTAGACACATACCTCGGATAAAGCGGCATTAAAGAAATGGTGTCGTACCAGTTATAAAAATGTCCATTGAATCTTTCCAGCCTGAGCATGGTTTGAAGTGTACTGTCGCATCGCTCTGCCATTTCCTTTCCTGTGATATATCCAAAATCATAAGCCGCAAGATTGGCCAGCAAGGCAAGTCCCATATTGGTGGGTGAGGTTCGATGCGCAATAACAGGCAGCGGGTGTTGCTGGAAATTATCGGGGGGTAACCAATTATCGTTTTTAGTAACAAATTCTTCAAAATAAGACCATGTTTTTCGTGCGGATTTGTGAAGGAATAAATACTGTGCCTGCGAAAGGTTTGGTTTCTTTTCTGTTTCTTCTTTACTGACACGCCATGCAAATGCAGGCGCCAGCAACCATAACAAAAGAACAGGGCTGGCATAATAAAATGCCGAAGCATTTGTATAAATTAAATAACCCGTAGTGATTGCACCCAACAACGGAGCTATCCACATAATTTTATAAGAAGAAAGAATATCATCGCGATGGTTCCCGGATGTGGCGGAAGGCGTCCATTGCAATAGTTTCTTTTTTGAAATAATCATTCGCCAGTTAGTGCGAATGATAGCATCCAGGTTCTTGTACGCTTCATAAGGAAGCACTGCTAACCCAAAAACAAAACGTATCAAAAAATCTCTGACCGTTATTCCCACTTCAGCAAAATGAGAGTCGAGAGTAATTTCTTCCGGCTTGTTGATCAACTGCCAGCCTGCAGATGCCATCAAAGGCAATAAAACAATTATAGTAACAACCGAAGTCCAGAACCATGGAAACGGTAAAATAAACCACCCCATTAATAAAAGCAGGATCAAAGCAAGAGGTGTTATACTTCTCCTGAGATTATCAAATATCTTCCATCTCGATAATGCAGAAAGCTTGTTTTTTCCAAGATGCCCATTGCCGTCGGCGACGAATGGAAGCATCCATGCACCAATTTGCCAATCGCCCCTGATCCAGCGATGATGGCGTTTTACATCGGCCTGGTATTGTGAAGGAGTTTCTTCATACAAATACACATCACTTAACAAACCGGAACGCACATAACATCCTTCCAGCAAATCGTGACTTAATATCCGGTTTTCCGGAAATACCTGATCTAATACTTTTTCAAACGCATCAACATCATAAATACCTTTTCCAATGAAAGAACCTTCTCCGAAAACATCCTGGTACACATCGGATGAAACCTGTGTGTAAGGATCTATACCTGATAAACTTCCCTGCATTTTCAGGTAAGAAGAAATAGTTTTTGGAATGCTTGGTTCTACACGTGGTTGTAAAATTCCATAACCACCTGTTATCCTTTTTTTATCAAGATTATATACGGGATGGTTTAAAGGATGTGCCATGGTAGCTATGAACTTCCACACTGATTCCCGCGGCAATTGTGTATCGGAGTCGAGGGTGATCACATATTTTATAGTAGCGAGTGTGTCCTGGTCACCAATGACCACGGAGAAATCATTTCGTCCGCGTTTTCGCAAAAAGGCATTTAACGCTGATAGTTTTCCCCGCTTACGTTCATAGCCCATCCACTTTTTTTCCCGCGGATTCCACATTCGCGGACGGTGAAAAAGACAGAAGGTATCTTCCTGGGGATTTGGATATTTTTCATTCAGCTCTTCGATTCTTTTCTTTACTAACGCGATTAAATTTTCATCGGTGGGTAATGTTGCAGTATCAGCGTCTGTAAAGTCAGTCAATAATCCGAAATGAACATTTGCTTCACTATTGGCAAGATATCGTATCTCCAGGCCTTCAATTAATTCTTCGATGTACGCTTCGCTGGAGAGCATTGTTGGAATAACAACGAGACTTCGACACTCGTCGGGAATGCCTTTTGAAAAATCCATTCGCGGAAGGAGTTGTGGTTGCACACAAATTGTAGACACCCAGTTAACAAGCGAAACTGCTAACTGAAGACAACCTAAAAAAGAGAGTAAGGCAATAATGATTAAAATTCTGGAACTGTAATCAACATAATTATTAGCGATGTAAAACAAGCTTGCCGCCAGTAACACAGCTAAAAAAAAGATAGAGAAGATGTAAAGGAATACCGGCATTTTAGCTGCGACGCGATTGAATTTTAATCGCCGAGTATATTTCATGGAAGAGGCATGCTCCAATTCTTCCAGTCCAACACCGGTTAAATAATAACCAACATGTTTTTTCTTCCCGGAAACAGGATCGTTGTCATTTTTATTTCGCTGCGCTAACGTAACGGCTTTTTCTGCAACCTCAGTCTCTGATAAACTGCAGGATTTTGAAATTCTTTCTACCACGTGGCGATACTTGTCCCTTGTTGCAAAATCCATCAATGGATAAGTGCCTGTTTTATCTTGCCTCAATACTTGCTCAACTGTGCTAAGTATTTCAACAAACGCACGCCAATCCGTTGATCCGATCAAACGAAGTGTACCGATACTGTTGCGCACTGATACCTGGTCGGTAGCCTGTTTCTGATTTTCCTGCAGAACAAGATCCACGCTACTGTTGCCTGATGCAGATAATTGCTGTTCCATCCAGCTCAATGGTAATGCCAGTGAAGGACCATTACCCTGTAGCTTACGTGTAAAGCAGGCAACAAAGTGGCTGTCCAATACAGGTTTCGAACGGGCCATATCGGCAATTACGAGGATGAGATTGGCCGGGTTATCTTTTACAGCGCCGATCATTTTATCAGCCCAATGATCTGCAAGATTGTGATCAATTACATCCAGTGCAATTTTGCTGGCAACTCTTCTGAGGTTTTCTATTACGGCCAACCGTAACATAATAGGTATCGCCCATAATTCTCCCAGCGTAAGAACAGATACAGCCTGGTAGTTCGCAATAAAACTGGTTAAGCCGGATACATCTACACGTCCATCGCCATGCGAAATAATTTCAAGAACAATATCATATACGCGTGGAAGACCTTCTGAAACACCAGCAGCTAAATAAGGTAAAGCCTCACTATAACCTTTCGGCAAATGTTTTCTTGCAATAACGATTTGTTCTTCTATCAGGTAAAAGTTATCCAGCAACCATTCCGAAGCAGGGGTAATAGTCTTACCGTTGCGAATGCTTTCCACCAGCAGGTTGCGAACCTCCAATAAAGTTTTTTCATTGTCCTCCAGTCGTTTCAACAATTTATCGGCAGGTCGGCCTTTCTGAAGCCGGTGAGATCGGGCTACTGTTCTGCCATGACGGTCCATCTGGTCAGAACCATAGAGTTCGGACCGGAAAGGCTCTTCAAATTTGCGTACATCGTTATCGCTTAGAAAATTGAGACGTAAATGAGATAATATATCTGAAACGGTACTTGTTGTAACCTTCATTATTAGGCATTATACCTGGGATAAGGGCATATGTACTGTAATGTACCACTCCTTTTAAAGAGGAAGGCTAAAAACTTTTGATTTGTACAGGAGTGATGTTTTCTGTTTTCAATGAATTACCGGACTTTCAAAATATCGTGATTCATCAAACCTTGTTTGACGAATCACCGATTCGATGTTTGAGGTTAATGATTTTCCAGGATGGCGACTTGTTGCGCCATCACCTCTTCGGAAGATTTTGAAAAATCGAAAGAAATAAATAATCGAACTACCCTGGCCGTTGCAGGCAACCAAATTGTTTTAGGGTTATGCTGCCCGTGAGACCACTTCCAACTCATTTCCGAGGGTCTTCGGACATTCCAGACTTATATTTTATTGCCTTTTAATAATGATTTTTCGTCATTCAGCAATAACAACGGGGGCAAAATGATCGAAATATTTCATTTTATTTTAACTTTAGTGACAACGCTAATACCCCCATTTCCTTAACCAAAACAAACCGACATGCTTGCAAGTCCAAAACTGATGCGGCTGTTATTAGCAGCGGGCATTCTGTTCTGCTCTAATTTTCTACACGCACAACAAAAAACAATTACCGGTAAGATTACTGACCCTAACGGACAACCGATTATCGGTGCTACGGTTGTTGCAAAGGGTACTTCCACAGCTACCCAAACAACGGCGGATGGAAGTTTTTCGATTACTGTTCCGGGTAATGCAGAAAGGTTAACGATTAGTTCTGTAGGTTATGCATCGCAGGAAGTCTCTATCACTGGTCGAAATACCATCGCCATTTCATTGGCTGTAGCATCTGCCGAGTTAAGCGAAGTTGTGGTGACCGCTCTTGGTATTGAAAGAACCAAGAAAAATTTGCAGTATTCCATAACTACAGTAAACGGCGACAACTTTACACAGGCACGTGAAAACAGTACGGCAAATGCTCTCGCAGGAAGAGTTGCCGGGGTCAATGTGACAAAAATCGCATCCGGGCCTGCATCGTCCTCACGTGTCGTGATCCGTGGAGCAAAAACACTCGGGTCAACGTTGAATCAACCGCTTTATGTAGTGGATGGCGTTCCTATTGACAATACCAATTTTGGTCAATCGGGAATATGGGGTGGTGCTGACCAGGGAGACGGTTTGAGCAGCATAAATCCTGATGATATAGCGTCGATGACCGTATTGAAAGGAGCAAGTGCAGCTGCCCTTTATGGATCCCGTGCTGCCAATGGCGTTATATTGATAACGACAAAAAAAGGAACAAAACGCAGGGGGCTTGGTATTGAATTCAACTCAAACTTCGTTTTTGAAACCGTAAATAATCTAACTGATTTTCAACATTCATATGGCAACGGAGGATATGTGGGGCCTGATCTGCAAAGCTCAGTCGCCAAAACCCCTTCATCAATTGATGAACATTGGAACAATTGGTGGGGCCTGCAGGCATGGGGACCAAAATTTGACGGCAGCCCGACAATTCAGTTCGACGGCGTCACAAGGCCATATTCTTATGCAGGTGACAACTGGAAACGTTTTTATCAAACTGGAAATTCACTTACAAATACTATTGCACTTACAGGTGGAAGCGAAACGCAAAACTTCCGGTTTTCCATGGCAAGACTGGATAATAAAGGTGTCATTCCTAATTCTGGTTTTGACAGAACGAATCTATCGTTGGCTACCAATTCAAAATTTGGAAAGAAGTTATCATTTAGTTCCAAAGTACTTTATTCAAATGAAAAGGCTAAAAACAGGCCGAACCTTTCCGATTCTCCCGCAAATGGTATTTTGGCATTGTACTACATACCCGGCGATGTTAACGTTCTTGACATGATTGGTGATCCCAATAAGCCAGGTGCTGTGCCATCCGTTGAACTTCAAAAAGAAAAAGGAATTAAAATTTTTGATGGAAAGCCACCGGGTGAGGAATTCCAGGTGTCAAATAACCTGTGGACACAAAACCCGTATTGGGCCGCTTATCAAATGAAGAATACAGATATCCGTGACAGGGTAATTGCAACGGGAAACGTCAGGTACGATATAACTGACTTTCTTTACGTATCAGGACAAGCCGGAATGGACTGGTTTACAAAAAGAGGCACACAATTAACTGCACAGGGTACCGGTTATCAACGCGAAGGTGCAATGACTGAATATGAATATCGCACCCGTGAAATAAACCTCCAGTACATGTTGGGTTTTGAAAAGACTTTTAATAAAATCGGGGTAAACGCATTTGTCGGTGGTAACCTGATGCGTCGTACCAATGAATATCTTGCGTTATTAGGATCGGGATTCAATCTCCCATTGTTCCCTGCCATAACAAATTCAAACGGGAAAAGCTACGATTATCGTTATGGAAAAGAAGGAATCAATTCTTTACTTGGTTCTGTTGAAGTTTCTTTCGACAACTATTTATTCTTAACGGCTACTGCAAGAAAAGATTGGTTTTCGGTGTTGAAACCAACGGATAACAGTATTCTGTATCCATCGGTCGGTGCGAGCTTTATTTTTACAGATGCAATTAAATCCATGCCATCGTGGTTTAGTTATGGAAAGGCGAGGGTATCGTGGGCCCAGGTTGGTAATGTAAGCTCAGTGGGTGCATACCAGACGACATATTTATACTTGGCTCCGCTAACACAGGTGGGACGACCTCTTGGTACGCTTGCTTCGGGAGAAAATTATCCAAACCCGGATTTGAAACCTTTCACGTCAACAGAGCTTGAATTTGGTTTAGACCTTAAGTTTTTCAACAACAGGTTGGGATTGGATATAGCTTACTACGATCAAAAGACTACCGATGATATTTTGAATGCAAATATTTCACGTGCTTCAGGATTCGGAAGTACAACGGTTAACCTCGGCAAGCTTACAAATAAAGGCATCGAGGTATTGCTGACCGGCACGCCGGTTAAAAGCAATATCGTATGGGATGTCTCATTGAATTTTGCAAAGAATAACAGCAAGGTTGTTTCACTGATAGAGGGACAGACCGAAGTAATAGGTGAAGAACCGCGTACGAGAACCGTGTTTATCAAACACATTATTGGACAGCCATACGGTATGATCACGGGACAAACTCAATTGCGTGATCCGGCATCCGGGCTGCTTGTTTATGACGCCGATGGTGCACCGGTAACTGACGGATCTTATAATATCATTGGAAGAGGTGTTCCCGATTTTACCGGGGGGTTGAACAATTCATTAACCTGGAAACAATTAAATCTCACATTCCTGATTGATTTCAAATCCGGCGGCGATATTTATTCAGGAACAGATGTCAGGATGACCCAGGCCGGCTTCACCAAGCAAACATTGCAAGGCCGTGAAGGCGAAGCCCCGCTGACTATAACCGGTGTAACTGCTGATGGTAGCGGGTACAAACCATTTACAAAAACACTTACGCCCGGTGAAGCACAGAACTATTGGGGAAAACTAGGTGACTATGCTGCAGAAAGGTTTGTTTACGATGCATCATTTGTAAAACTCAGGCAGATAACTCTTGGTTATAATTTGCCGAAAAAACTTTATAATAAAACGCCCATACAAACGCTGATGTTATCGTTTGTTGCCCGAAACCTGGCTATTTTCTATAAAAACGTAGATAATATAGATCCGGAATCAAGCTATACCAGTTCGAATTCCCAGGGTCTCGATTATTTCGGTTTTCCGGCAACGCGTACGTATGGCTTTAATCTTCGTGCAACTTTTTAACTATTAAAAGAGATTTCTATGAACAAGTACAATATAAAAAGAACATTTTTTTTAATCGCTATCGGTACATGCCTCGTGCAGGGATGTAACACGAACGAGCTCAAAGACCTTAATATAAACCCGCAAGCCAGTCTTACGATAAATTTGAACTTCCTGTTTACTTCAGCTCAACTTGGGGCTGCTTCCGGTGGATCGCGGGGAGACAACCGCTACATTGACTGGAGAACGAATATTGGACTGGCCTCTACCGCTATTCAGCAGCTTGCCACTACAGGAGGCATTTCCAATGTGGGTGATAAGTACACGGATAATTCTGAAACCTCCAGTGCTCCTTTCGAATTTATTTATAGCGATCAGTTAAGAAATATTGGCGAGGTGCTCAAACAGTCAGGAACTGGTGGATTTGCCGAAGGGAAAAATCAGAATATGAGGCAGGCTGCAAGGATTCTGAGAGCGTTTCTTTTTCAACGTTTGACAGACTACTATAACAGGGTGCCCTATTTTGAAACCATGCAGGCAGCCGACAAAGTATTCTTCCCTGTTTACAATAGCCAGAAAGAGGTTTATGCAGATTTATTTAAAGAGCTGGATGAAGCTATCGCAGCTTTCGGAGCTGCTGATGCTACGGACGGGTTTGGCGATGCCGATCTTTATTATGGTGGTGATATTGCGAAATGGAAGAAGTGGGGATATTCGCTTATGCTGCGGATGGCTATGCGTTTATCAAATGTAGATTTAGCCACAGCGAATACGTATGTAGCAAAAGCCGTAGCCGGCGGAGTTTTCCAAAGTAATGATGACAATGTTATCGTTCCAATGGATATCGGGCCAAGTTTATGGACCAACCAGAATGGGATTTCGCGTGCATTTATTCCCGGCGATGGCGGCGAAACATCTTTTCTTAGCAAAACATTGATTGATTTCCTGAAAGGGTTAAATGCAGGATCAACAGCCGATGATGATCCCAGGCTTATGATTCTTACGGGTGGAATTGGTGTCTGGACGCCAACTTCATGGGATCCCAATGCCGATCCTCTTGCTCAAAAAGGAATGCCAAACGGTCAAGACCAAACTAAACTGGAGCAAATAGAAGGAGTAACTCCACTTAACCTGGATTTGACTTATTCTAAAATCAATCCGCTTCTTTTAGACAGGGACGAACCTTATATGTTGATGAATTATGGTGAGGTTGAACTTCTGCTTGCTGAAGCTGCTGAAAGAGGTATCGGTGGTCTTACCGCTGGCGAAGCCGCTGCCCATTACAATGCAGGAGTAAAAGCGTCGATGCAGATGTATACCATTTACGATCCATCTTTTAGTGTTTCTGATGCTGCGGTGGCATCCTATCTTTCTACTTATCCTTATACCCCGGGAGCTGCAGGGTTAGCGATGATCGCAAGCCAGTATTGGGTTAACCATTTCCTTAACTGGTGGGAAGCCTGGTCAAACTGGAGAAGAACAAATTTACCCTTACTTACGCCAACGAATTATCCGGGCAACGTAACAGGCGGTAAAATCCCGCAACGATTGAAATATCCAAATGCAGAAGTAGCAGGCAATCCCAACTTTACACAGAAAGAACTCGACATGAACAATTATACCACCCCGGTTTGGTGGGCTGGTGGACCTGAATAACAAGTGCTCTTCATAAATGCTGAAAGCCTTCGCAACAACGGAGGCTTTCTTTTTTGAAATACTACTAATTAATTATCTCCCGCTTTTTTTCTGAAATAAAAGTACACCTGCATTATTTCTCGATACAATAATATGCTTTGACCCATTTACCTGGATTGCAGCAGCATCACGAACTTCACCTTCAACATTTATTCCCGCATCGAATGGAGAAACATAAACAAAAGTCCTTCCGCCGGTTCCTTTCAGATAAACTCCTTTGCTTGCATTCTGTCTTCCGACTTGTGGTTTAAGCGCATAAAAATTTCCACCAAGCCAGATATCCTTCTTGCCATCTCCATCCAGGTCGTCAATAACAATTCCGTAAACAGGCGATAATTGCGCCTGCAAGGGCAATGCCTGGAGTTCAAAACTTCCGTTATTATTCCATAGGATTGCGCTTTGCAAATAATTTGTTTCATATCTCAGCGACCTGCTGCGCACTTCTGCTGAAAAAAGTGAATCATAAGTTTTGTGGCCATAATCTTCATACCGCAGAATTTGTTTTTTTAAGATGGGTATTTGTGAGGTCAATTCAGGTTTTGATGAAAACGGATAAGCTGTCGAATCCAGTGGCGGGTACCAGTTAATGATAAATTCGCTCTTTCCGTTATTGTCAAAATCATTAACGTACATCGTTAATGGTCTCTCAGCACTTGCTTTGAATTTGCTGTTTAGCCCCCAATTGCCAATGACAAAGTCAGTATCGCCATCACCATCGAGATCAGCAGCTTCAATTCTGTTCCACCATCCATTACTGCCAGGGATGGCAATTTGTTTTTCAAAATTTCCATTTTCATTTTTAAAAATGTTTACAGCCATCCAGTCGCCAACGATAATTAAATCATTATCGCCATCCGCATCAATATCTTTCCACGATGCATCCGTTACCATACCGACATTTGCCAATGCCTGTGGCGTAATGTCACTCCATTTGCCATTATCATTTCTCAGCAAATAAGAATGCGGAGGAAGCCCATAATTGCCGGGAACATTCCGCGCACCCAGAAAAAGATCCATGTCGCCATCGTGATCAACATCATCAGCCTCCAGTGTCGAAAAGTTTCCAATAACAGGAGGAATGGCTGAAGGCGCAATAGAGAAGTTCCCATGCCCGTCATTGTTATACACCCTGATAGAGAAATTCATTTTATTCATTCCAATCTCATTTCCCCCGGAGCCGATCATAAGATCCAAGTCACCATCTTTGTCATAATCTATAAAAGTTCCACAGGTGCTTTCGAAAGTGCCTGTATTTTTATTGAATGCTGTAGTGTTTTGAAAGTGAAATTTTCCATCCGGTTTTTGAAGATAAAGTTTGTCCGGATCACCGGCTGCGCCTAATAAAATAAAATCCGTCAATTTATCATTATTCACATCACCCCGAATCAATCCTGGACCTTCGGTAGAAAGCATCCTGACCTGGAGTATTTCATCATTGAAATCATTATACCTGTCCTCGTGATGTATGGCGGCAGGTTCAATCAGCTTCTGTCCCACTTCCTGAAATATCGGTTCTGCCACCGCGTTAGAAATGTTTTTTATTAATGAAGCGTCCGTATCTTTTAACGTAATTGCCTGATCCGCTTTTACATTTGTAATATTCTGCACTTTGCCATTGGGCCAACTTACCTGCAGGGAATCAATCGTTGAGTTTTTACCCAGGCCAAACAATAAAACAGGTTCGATACTACTCTGAAATCCCCGAGTATTGTAATTCTGCAAAACCTGTATGCCGTCTTTTGTTTTAATTTTTACCCGGGCCCCAATTCCAAAACCATTTTTTTCAGGGCCTTTGAATCTTACTTTGAGAAAATGATTTTTCGTATTATCATTTTCATCATTTCTATACACAAAGCTTTTCGAATTGATGTTATTTACCACCAAATCCAGATCGCCGTCATTATCCAGGTCACCATACGCAGCGCCGTTACTGTATGCAGATTGATACAGTCCAAGATCCTGCGCATTATTTTTGAAAATCAAATTCCCCGTATTGGTGAAAGCATATTTCTGCAATGCTTTTGTTGGCATAAATGAAATCAATTTGCGATAATCGGGTTTTCCATTTTTACCGGTTGTATTTATCTGGCTGGCCTCAAATTCCAGGAAATCCATTGACATCAGGTCTCTTAAAATGCCATTGCTCACATAGATGTCTTTATTACCATCGTTATCAAAATCGAAGATTAATGCACCCCAGCTCCAATCTGTAGCTGCTACTCCCGAAAAGGAAGCTATCTCAGCAAAGTCTGCATGGCCATCGTTAAGATGCAGGCAATTTTGAGTGATCTGGTAATGATAGTTTGCACGATATTTTAAATCTTCCAAATGATAGGGATCAAAAGCCATCGTTGTTTTCAACCGGTAATTGTCACCGGGCAGCATATCTGTTGTAAATATTTCGGGCGCGCCATCATTATTAATGTCTGCGATATCGGCTCCCATGCTGGATGTTGAGCAGTAGTTTACCCGCGTCGCCAACTCTTCTGAAAACTTTCCATTGCCTTTATTGATATACATGTAATCACGTTCCCAAAAATCATTGCTGACATACAAATCCGGTAAACGATCGCCATTGAGATCTGAAACTGCAATGCCCAAACCAAAAGCAATATCGCTGCTGTAAATACCCGCTTGCTCTGTTACATCTGTAAACGTGTTTCCATCGTTTCGCATAAGTTTATGTCCGCCGGGCGAAGATTGCTCTCTCACTTTGCGGTACAGTTCAATTTTAGCCGGGTTGCGAAAACTGTTGTTCAGAATATAACAATCCAGATCGCCATCACCATCGTAATCAAAAAACGCGGCATGGGTTGTAAAACCCTCATTATCGAGATTGTATTGTTTTGCTTTTTCAGTAAACGTGAGATCACCGTTATTAATGAACAGTTCATTTTTCTTATTATTTCCGTCAACATCACCTGAATTACAAACATAAATATCCAGGTAACCATCACCGTTTATATCCGCCATGGTTACGCCGGTACTCCATGACATCGTTCCGCCGACACCTGCCTTGCCTGTGATGTCTTCAAAATGAAAATTCCCTTTGTTGAGATAAAGTTTGTTTTTATGTTGGTTTGATGTGAAATAAATATCCGGCAACGAATCATTGTTGATATCGCCTATGGCAACACCACCACCGTTATAAAAGTTCCGGTAAGTGAGTACATTAAAATTTTCTCCATCATCTACCTGGTTAATAAAATCGATGCCTGTTTGTTCGGCATCAAGCAAATGAAATAACTGACCATGTTCATTAGAGGGAGATTGCGTTTCTTTTTTATCATTGTTACAAGATGCGATCACCAAAAAAATTAATAGCCATCCTGTATAAAAAAGTTTCATGAAGATGAATTTAAGGTTTTGGTGAGAATATACCATCACTATTCGACCCGAGATAAGACCCCCACAAAACAGGTGTATTAATTTTTACGGGTATATCAATCCGCTTGATACGCATACCGAGAAATGAAAGCAGGTCGCCATGATTGAAGTATTGACAGGAAATAATATCGAGATAGCCATCGTTGTCTATATCCCCGATCCAGGGCGTTGAAAAAATATTTTTAAACCCGGGCGTTTCATCAATTGTTCTTACCGACTTGCGTGAAAAGTCAATCGCAATCAGTTTGTTTTCCATAACGGCTGGTGACTTTGAAGCATATCCCAGCGAACAATCAAAATTGTTTACACTGATAATCGCCTCGTCACGCCCATCATTGTCCAGGTCATAGATAACCGGAGAAGAAAAGCCTGTACATCCGATGGAATCTGTATATGCAACAGTTCCATCTTTCCCGTTGAGCATTATTTGCACTGAGCCGGTACTGTTAGGCCATTCACCTTTGCTGATAAAGGTGAAAAAATCCGGTGTGGAATCATCTGTAAAAAATCCGGCGGCGAGACTATTGCTGCATTCGGTGCCCGGAAAGTTTTTTGTCCAGATGGTATGATCATCTTTTCCATCAATTGCGACAACCTTGCTGCCATGCGAAATAGCGATAATGTCAGGATAATGATCGCCGGTTATGTCGGCGATTGTGGCAGGTGCTATAAAACCATGCGCTTTGTCTGTGGCAATTATTTTTGCTTCCGATAATTTCTTTGATAATAATTGTGAAATAGTAGAAACATACAAACTGCCATCAATAGTTTCTCCGCCTGTGCCAAACACAATAAACAATTCTTTACTGCCGGGCCGGGAAAAGCATATTGGCGTCATGTATGATTCCTTACCATCCGGCATGGTATCGGCCGCAATGACATTACCTGTTTTCGAATCAAACAATATCATTACGCCAGGATAACGATCCGTTGCTGAGTTCGGTTTGGCCAGTGCATTGCCTCCGTTAATTGTAAGTATATCATCAAACCCATCATTATTTTGGTCGGGGATCAATACGCCGTTGTTAAAATTAAAACCAGCGAGGCGAAGGATGGGATCGTCTTTATATTGCTCGTGGTTAAACTCCCATAGGATAGAACCGTTTTTACCATTAATAGCTTTTAATTGCGGCGAGCGGCCCCCGATAAATACATCCTTTATACTATCGCCTGTTACATCATAAAGTAATGCGGAGCCAAAAACCTGGTCGATTGCGCTTTGTTTCCAAAGAATATTCCCGGTTTTTCCATCAAACGCGAGAACGCCCATGTCCGATTGTTGAAACTCATTTTTACCGGCACCAATGATTACGTCAAGTACACCGTCCTTATTTAAATCTGCTGTGCGCGGTGAAGATTGCGATCCGATAACGGGAATATCTTTTGTCCAAACCAGTTCGCTTTTTTTCTTCCGGTCGGCCGGGGAGCACGAAATAAATAATTCAAATACCAGGATTATCGGAGCAATTAAATAGACGAGCTTTTGCCCAACAGAATTTGTAATGAAGAATAAAACGTCTTGGCGATGGTTCATGAAATTTTATCGATGATAAACAAGCAGGGATCACGCTATTGAATATAGCATTTGTGGTTTATCCAGCCAAACCCGTGATGTATATTTTATGAAAGAGAATACCGGTAATGAAGGATAACATATTTGTTTATCCGATTAACCAAATAGTCCCCAAATTCCCCTGACCTCCACACCCACATATATTCCGTCTTCTCTTTTTTCCACCGGCCAATGTTTTAAATAGTAACCTTCTCCGCTGGTATTCCGTCCATTTTTTATGTCATATCGATAGAAATGAAAAGGGCAAACAATATTTCCCGTAGCATCAATAAAACCATCAGCTAAGGGAGCTCCGGCATGAGGACAGCGATAGGCAAATGCAAACAGGTCGTCTTTAAATTTACCAATACAGATTTTCTTTTCCTCTAATTCAGCGACAGCAATATTGTTGGTGGAGAATGCAAGTTCGTTAATATGCTCAGCTATCTTATGCCAGGTATATTTTTTACTCATTAATATAAAAACTCAGTTTTATACGGGTAACGAACTTTATACATCTCTCTTACCTTTTGGAGAATGCCTTCGCGCAGCTTGTCTAAATTTCTTTTTTCAAGTGCAGAAATAAAAATCGCATTACCATTCGTTTCGCGTTGCCAGCGCTCATACAGGTCTTCCAGCAGTTCTTTTTTGGTGTCATCGCCCAGCCATTTATCAAATGTTTTCTCTTCATACAAATCCATTTTATTGAAAATGGTCAGTATCGGTTTCTCAAACGCCTGGATCTCCTGCAATGTTTTATTAACTACTCCGATTTGATCCTCATAATTCGGATGCGAAATATCAACGACATGCAAAAGAATATCCGCTTCCCTTACTTCGTCTAATGTGCTTTTAAAACTTTCTACCAGGTGATGAGGAAGTTTCCGGATAAATCCAACAGTATCGCTTAATAAGAATGGGGTGTTTTCAAAAACTACCTTACTTGTGGTTGTATCTAATGTTGCGAATAGTTTGTTTTCTGCAAACACATGACGTTTGCTCAGCAGGTTCATGATGGTCGATTTACCTACGTTGGTATATCCAACCAGTGCAACGCGAATAAATTCACCGCGGTCTTTTCGCTGGGTAAACGCCTGTTTATCGATTGCAGAAAGCCGCTTGCGTAATAGTGAAATTTTATCCCGAACAATACGGCGGTCCGTTTCTATTTCGCTTTCACCCGGTCCCCTTGTCCCAATACCGCCGCCAAGGCGTTCAAGGTGTTTCCACATACCGCGAAGCCGCGGTAATATATATTGATATTGCGCCAGCTCCACCTGCGCCTTAGCCTGTGCAGTTTTTGCCCGCCTAGCGAAAATGTCAAGAATCAGATCGGAGCGGTCAATCGTCTTTACCTCGAGTATCTTTTCAATATTATTTATTTGTGCACCGCTAAGCTCATCGTCAAAGACGATGACGCGGATATTCTTACCCTGGATATAACTCCTTATTTCTTCCAGTTTTCCCTTTCCGATATAAGTGCGGCTATCCGGATGCGGTAGTTTTTGCATAAACTTTTTTACCGCCACTGCACCGGCTGTTTCGGCAAGAAAAGCAAGTTCGTCAAGGTACTCCTGTACCTGGGTTTCCGTTTGTTCCTTATACACCAGTCCTACAAGCACTGCCCTTTCCTCCTGCTGGACCCGATTCTTTTTTTCTATCACAAATTTTCGTGGGGATTAAAATAAAATTGATCGAAGGTAAAACAGATTTTATGATCGCTTATTAACGGGAATAAAAAAGGCTTTACTTAAATTGTAAAGCCGGGAAAGTATATAAAACAATCATTAAAGTCCGCTTATCGTCAGCCCGATGGAATATGGCCGTACATCTGGTCCCAGCCCTTCTTTAAATAAAGTGCCTACCTGGTAGGTGCCGTAAATGCTAAAATGTCCATAGCCGATCCGCGCTGTAGGGACGATACGGGTGGTATTGAAAAACCGTTTGCCGCTTTCTTTTTGAATATAACTGATAAGCGTTTGTCCCTGGCTGTTTTGCCACGTTTTACCTTTTGTGTGTGCATTTAATAATGTTCCCACTTTTACACCCAATGCTATTTTCCAGCTTTTCCCGGGATTTTCAGGATTGAAGCTATAACGCAATTCAATCGGGGCTTCCAGCCAGGCAGTAGCCAATTTATATTTCTTAAAATGAGTGGTATCCGATACGTCCTGTATCGTCAGTGTAGACGTAGGGTCTTTTATACCAACATACATTTTATCGAAGAAAATATGATCAGTTCCAACTCCGGCACCGATTGCAGCGCTGAAATGCGGATTGCTTTTAAATGGAAAATCGAACATAAAATAGACGTTTAAAGACCTCGGAAGTCCTTTTGTCTTTATTGTATCCGGTTGATTATTCCAACCTGCATAGCCGAGCTGAATGAGAAAATGGTCATTGGAGCGATTGGAAAGATCGAACTGCTTTTTCTTTTTTGGTGGTGTTATTTGTGACGGTGTAGGTTTAAGCGAATCGACCTGGGCAAATAACGCCGTAATAAAAAATAAACCAGCAGCGAGTAGGAAAATTTTCTTCATAAGAATCTATGTAGTGAACAAATGTATTTTCATCAGGGTTAAGAAAAGGTTAAAGAACCTTGATAATCATATATAATAAAAAAGCGGAACATTGTTCCGCTGATAATAAGTTAAAGAACTGTGTGGATCCTGTTGGGATCGAACCAACGACCCCCTGATTATGAGTCAGGTGCTCTAACCGTCTGAGCTAAGGATCCTGCTGTAAAACAGCAAATATTTCAAATTATAAAAGAACTAATATCAATATTGGTCCCGATAGTAAAGTAATCAGGAGAACCAACGACCCTCCCGATAAAGATCGGGATGCTCTAACCGTCTGAGCTAAGGATCCTGCTGTAAAACAGCAATTATTTTATAAAGAACTTTCTTTAACTGTGATCAGTTTTCCGGAGCGCAAAAATAGAAAAAATAGAAAAAGAAGGAGGAATTATTTTACTTCCTCGAAGTCAATATACTCGCCGAGCGGTTCTTTATCCTTTGAAGGACTGTTTGCAGCTGTTGTATTTGTTTCCTGTTGTTGGTTGTTCATATTTTGATTCGCCTGTTCCTGCATATCACGAAACCCCTTTTTTATCTTTTGGGTAGTCTTATATACCGGTAGCAGAAATTCAAATACGAACCTGTAGAGTATGTATAGAAAGAAGCCTAATAAAAGTACCTTTAGTAACATGGCATAAAATTACATAGATCGTCAAAGAAAAACTGTTAATACCTGTTAAAGACGGTAAACAAACACCGGGTACCGGCTAGCTGACCTGTTCGTCTGAATCATCTTTTTTCTTTGTCATTTTTTCCGCCAGTCTGTCTATTCCGTTTGCTGCTTTATTCAACAGGTCATTTACGATTTTTGAAAAAGCATTTGCCAGTTTATCATTACTTAAAACTACACTTAAAATTGTGCCGGTAATTCCACCTTTCAAGCCGCCTGTTGCTTTGCCCAATACAGAATTCATAATCATGGATGAATAATTATCCTGCAGGTAATCGAGGCTTTCATCAAGTTTACCTTCCAGGTCCTTAGCTTTTACCTGTAAGCGGTTTATCTCCCGGTCGAGTGATTCGACACTGGTTATTTTTGCCATTGTGCAATTAGTTTTTTGGGTTAATCAATCATCTTCCTCACTTGACTGGCTGATAATGCTGCCGATGACCGGGTTAATAAATAACTGTTTTCTGAAAATGGCGAGGAACAGAAAAAGAAGCAGAAAGAATACTGACGTAAGTCCAAATCCCAACACCAAACTATTGAACAATCCGGAAAGCCAGTAACCCATTGTTATTCCGCCAAAAATTATAACCAGGAAAAGCAGGAACATCGAAATGATCATCCAGGTCAGGAGACCGGCAGTCTTTGATACGGTCCGTATACCTTTGAGCCGGTAAATTTCGTATCGTGTTTCAAGGTATTCTTTGACTGTATCTTTATTTTCCCTGATAAAAGAACCTACATCGGTTTTACTCATACTAAAACTTTATCTAAAGATACCGGGTGTTTTGGAAGCAATA
>Ga0207691_10001340_pt1 | contig 24566 bp, 21 predicted proteins | sample KBSM13metaG_FD_184327 | JGI IMG/M metagenome (GOLD analysis project Ga0207691, IMG submission 184327) | Miscanthus rhizosphere microbial communities from Kellogg Biological Station, Michigan, USA - KBS M1-3 metaG (SPAdes) (version 2) | ecosystem: Host-associated > Plants > Roots > Rhizosphere >...
TCAGCGTATCGTCGCCATGCGCGGCGGCCCAATCGCGGGCAAGCCTGACCGCATTGTCGAGCATGATCGTGTCGTACACCGCGCGCTCCATGTCGAGCAGGTGCGTGTACTTGTCGATCATGCCGGATTCGACCATCAGGAAGAAGCCGGACGAATTTTTCGACAGCACCTCGAGCGCCGCGCCGACCTGCTCGGTCAAATCCGGCTGCTCGGGGAATTTGCCCACGGTCCCGCCTTTGAGGAATTTGCGGTCGAGCGCACCATCCATGTTGCCGAGCGTAAACAGTCCGAGCAGCTTGGTTGTGGCCGGATCTTTTGCCGCCGAGACCATCTCGGGCCCGGTCAGCGCAAGCGTGTAACCAGCCGCGCGAAATTGCGCGACGAAATCGGATTCATCCCTCCGTCGCGAGCCGTTCTCCGATTTCGGCAGGAAATTGGCTCTGCCGCCGCCCATGAGCACGTCGGGCTTGGCTGCGAAATACTGCTCGACGATGCGGTCGTATTCGGTGCGCCGACGGGTATGCGCCACCATGGCGGCGGGGGTGGCGTCCTCGATCTCGGTATTGGTGACGATGCCGATCGCCATGTCCTGTCTGCGTTGCGCCAGGCTGGTGACGGTCTCGACCCGGGGATCGTCGAGCGGGTCGGGCGTACGATCGGCATAGACACCCATGGCATTGACCGCCGATTTGTGGCCGGTGGCATAAGCGCTGGCGGAATTCGCCGAGTCGGTGATGATCGAATCGCTGCCCGCCGTCGCGACCAGGGCCATGTGCGGCATGTCGTCGATGGCGAGCTTACCGAGCGCCTTCCCCTCCGCAATGCCCTTAGCGAGCAAGCGCGCCGCGACACGGTGCGCGGGCGACATGCCGTCGCCGATGAACAGGATGACATTCTTCGCCTTGCGCGGCCCGGTATCGTACACATTCCAGCGAAGTTCGCGGGTCTCAGCTCCGTCCGTGGCGCGGATGTTGTAGACGCCGGCGTCCCCGAGCGAAACGTCGCGCAAGAGCAACGCGGACTGATCCTTGCCGGCCTCACGTTCGACAAACGTGCCGGCCTTGCCGAAGACCTGGGCGTAGTCCTTGCCGTTCAAGGTGATCGAGATCTTTGACGCATCGGCGAGGCCTGCAAATTCGACTTTGAAGTCGAAGCGCGCACCGCTCAAAATATCCGCCCGATCGATCGGATAGACCGTCTGCGCGGAACCGGCCGAAGCCGCCATCGCAATCGCAATACCGGCCGCGGCCGCAAGCACTGTGCGCATGTTCGCGATACTCCAATGGTTCGAGTGCTCAGACCTATTCAGCCTCTATGACAGCCGGGTGACACCGGCGCATCCGCCGAGGGTGGCCGCGTTTTCATGCCCGCGACCCCCATTTCTAGCTGCGCACGCGCGCCGAACCACGTGACCATTTCTCCATCCGCGGCTCGATCCTGGTCGACCAGAGCGCGTGGTCGTCGACGTCCTTGAGCGTGACGGTCATGACCTCGGTGACGCCGTCGATCGCCACGTGGCCGAAGAATTGCAGCCCGAAGCAGGGCGCGAGGTCGTCGCGCTGGCCATTGCCGCATCCCTTCTGGAAAATGGCGCGTGGGCCGAACGTGTTGTCGAGCTGTTGCGGACGCCAGGTGCCGGCATGGAGCGGGCCGGAGATGAATTCCCAGAATGGCTCGAAATCCTGGAACACGGCCGCGTTCGGGTCGTAATAGTGCGCGGCGGTGTAATGCATGTCGGCGGTAATCCAGACCGTATTGCGAATCCCGGCATGCTTGATGAAGACCAGGAGATCGGCAATCTCGCATTCGCGTCCGCGCGGGGCCCCATCGCCTTGCGCAACCGCATCGCCGCTCACCACGCCAAGCGGCAGATCGGCGGCGATGATTTTCCAGGTTGCCTGCGAATTCATGAGCTCGCGTTTGAGCCAGGACATCTGCGCCGGCCCCAGGATCGCCGCGGCAGCGTCGTCCTCGCCGCAAGCCGTGCGATAGGAGCGCATGTCCAACAGGAAGATATCGAGTAGCGGCCCGTAGGCGACCTTGCGGTAGATCCGCCCGGCTTCGGCCAGGGTCTCGCGCATCGGCATGAACTCGTGGAAGGCGCGGCATCCCCGCGCCGCCAAGGTGAGAATGCTCTTGTCGACGTAGCCTCTCCAGCCGGGCGCCTCGCCCGGACACCAGTCGTTGGTGACTTCGTGATCATCCCATTGCGCAAGCAGCGGCACCTCGGCATTGAACGCGAGCAGATTCCTGTCGAGCAGGTTGTATTTATAGTTGCCGCGAAACTCCGCGAGCGTCTGGGCGATCTTGGATTTCTCCTCGGTCACGATGTTCTTCCACACGCCTCCGTCCGGCAGCTTCCGCTCCGCCTGGATCGGACAGTCGGCATAGATGTGATCGCCGGAATGAATGAAGAAATCGGGCCGGCATTTCAGCATGGTGGCATATGTGCGCATCCCGCCGCGCGCCTCATCGATCCCCCAGCCGCCGGCGGTGTCGCCCGACCACACGAACGAGACGTTGCGCCGCTCGCTCGGGGCGGTCCGGAAACGCCCGATCTGCGGCGCGCTTAGAAGCATGGGAAACGAATGGTCCTGAAACCTGATGCGATAGAACATGTCCTGCCCGGCCGGCAGACCCTCGATCAGCGCCTTGGCGGTGAAGTCGGTCTCCGGCAGAGCATCGACGAAGACGCCGGCGCGAACATCCCTGAAACTGTCGGTGGTCGCGACCTCGACCAGCATGCGCGACGGCCTGTCCGCACGCGCCCACACAATCCCTGCATCGGTCGAGACGTCGCCGGACTGGATGCCGTGGGTGATGAGGGGCCGGTCGGCGGCGCGGCTGAGAGCAGGCTTTGCGATCCCGACGGCGGCGAGTGCCGTTGACGACAGTCCTGCGGCGAGAAAGCGCCGCCGCGTGAGCGCGCTGGTACGCATAGTAACTGCCATCGGGCCTCCGCCATCGAATCACGCGGCGGAAGCTGCCCGCGTCGTCTGACAGAGACCCGACATTTGTGCGACAGCCGCATGAATGGCTCTCGACGATTCCGCATTATCGACCTGCCGATATCAGGAGCTCGCCCAGAGGCGACGGCGTTGCGATCTTCAAGGATGGGAGGCGAGGTTCAGACCCACCATGCCCGCGATGATGAAGACGAGGCATGTCACGCGGAATATATCGGCCGGTTCGCCGAATGCCGCCATGCCGATATCACCGTGCCCACGGCTCCGATTCCGGTCCACACGGCATAGGCGGTCCCAAAAGGCACGGACTTCAAGGAGAGCGCGAGCAGGCCGAAGCTGAGCGCGATGGCAGCGATCATGGTTACGCTCGGCCAGAACCTGGTGAGGCCATCAGAGTATTTGAGACCGAGAGCCCACGCGATCTCCAGCAATCCAGCGAGCAGAAGTGCGAGCCACCCATTGAGCGCATTGGCTGCTTGCATCATCGGCCGCGGCAACCTCTGTTGATCCTCCGCTCTGGTGCGGCTCTCGTCATGGTGATCACGGCATCGTCCCAGGAGTGGTTGGTCGAATCGCATGAGTCTATGGGAAACCGCATAACATCCCGATGACCAACCGGCGCACGCACGCTGCCCCGAGGGAACGGCATGCCGTCATCCGGCTGCAACAGAAACCACCGATAAGTCCCGCACGATCACCGGCGGGAACCCGGATGCTTGAACGGATTTCACTTTCCGGTGCGGTGCGCTTGCACCAGACATCGGTGACGGCTGTCCGCGGATCAAGCGCTGCCGGCTTAGCCGCGGGGCGTCCGCCCATCAGGCGGTGCGCAAGCCACCTCCGGCAAAACAGCTGAACATCGGATGCCGCTGATCAGCCGCAGATGGCGGCTCCCGGCGATCATCCTGTTTGTCTGTCTCTTCGCTCTCGCCGTGCTATCAGGCCCGTTGTTTCCCTTCACGCCGCTACCATCCGACATCGCAGGTGTGGTCGCGAAGGCTCCCGACATAGACTCCTACCTGAGCCGAAGCGAAGCCGCGCACGCGGGAGTGAAGCCCGGCCTGGCCAAGACCGTCATTTGGAACCACCCCACGGCGCGCCACAAGACGCCAATGTCGCTCGTCTATATCCATGGATTCTCAGCCAGTCGAAAGGATATCGCTCCGGTCGTCGAGAGCCTCGCCGGCACGCTCGGCGCCAACGCCTTTCTTACCCGGCTCGCCGCGCACGGCCGCGCGACATCCGCAGAATTCGCCACGGTCACCTCGCAGGACTGGCTGAACGATGCCCGCGAAGCGCTAGCCATCGGACGGAGAGTCGGCGATCGCGTGATCCTGATCGGAACCTCGACCGGCGCGCTGCTGGCGACGATGGTGGCGCTCGAGGACAACTCACCTGATATCGCAGCCGTGGTGCTGCTGTCGCCGAATTTCGCGATCCGGGACTGGAGGGCGAGATTCATCTCCGGACCGCTCGGCCGCGTGCTGGCACGTCTCCTTATCGGCGAAGAATATTCCTTCCATCCCGACAGTAGCGGCCACGCCGAATTCTGGACAACTCACTACCCGTCGCAAGCGATTGTCGCGCTCATGGACTTGCTCAACCATGCGCGTTCCGTTCATCTCGGCACGCTCAAGATGCCGATCCTCGTCATCTATACCGACCAGGACATGGTCGTCGACACTGCGGCCATCCAGGCGCGGTTCGATGAGATCCAGGGGCCGGCGAAGCTGATCGTTGATTTGCCGGAAGCGTCGCGTCACGAGTTGACCGGCGATGCACTCGCCCCGGAGACCGTCCGACCGGTCGTGCAACGCATACTGAAATTCCTGGCCGAAACCGATGTCGCCGGCACCACAATTGCCACGCCCGGCCGTTGAGTTCGCAATCCGCGGCGGATTCCGCCTTTATCGGCGGCGTCAGCGCGTGTAGCGTCGCGACTGCGATTGCGCCAGGAGAAGTCATGACTGACCAGACTCAGAGTCATCCCACGTCGTCGACGGTGATCGATGCGAGGACGTTTTGGCGCGTCCTGGGTCAGCGCGCGGTCGGCGCCACGATCGTCACCGCGCAAGGCGCGGACGGCCCGGCCGGCTTCCTCGGACTGTCGGCGACCCACATTTGCGCCGATCCTCCCTCCATGCTGGTTTCAATCGACAGCAAGACAGCAGCTCTGGGCGCGGTCCTGCACGGGCGCCACTTCGCGATCAATTATCTCGGCCGCGACGCACGCGCACTGGCCGACACGTTCGCGGGTAAGTCCGCGGCCAAGGGCTCCGCCCGCTTCGAGCCCGGCCGCTGGGGCACGCTGACCTCGGGCGCCCCGGTTTTCGACGACGCCATCGGCGTGTTCGATTGCGTGCTGGAGAAGACCATCGAGCACTATGCGACCACCATAGCCATCGGCCGGGTGGTCGACCTCGTGGCACGGGGCAGCGGCGATCCCCTGATTTGTTTTCGCGGCGGTTTCCTCGACGGCTGACCGCGCGGCGCGACTACGACGCGGCGCGCAGAACATCCAGCCGAAGCGGCAGCACGGCGCCGAACCAGACCGCGTGGTCGGTGTGATCGGCGTAGGCATCACCGGTCCCGGGATGAAGGAGGATGGTCAGACCATCACGGTTGAGCATCAGCCACGGCAAGAACGAAGCCAGCAGCGTGCAGGGAAAGGCGATTTGATACATCGATTGCAGGTGTGGGCCGACCAGCGCGTCGTGCCAGCGTCCGAGCGTCGCCTCCGGAAATGCCGCCGCGACCCTTTCCCTCAAGCGGGTGGCCCGGTCACGGCTCGATACCGGATCGTAATAGATGTGGGCGTGATAGTGCTTGATGATACCGGGGTCCGCCAGCGGCGCGCCGGCTGTGTGGGTCGGATCCTCGCGTCCTTCGGAACTTTTCATCTGCCTGCCACTCTCGACGCCAAATCCTACCCGACACCGAAATGAATTGCAGCGCCGTCAATTTTTGCAGCAGATCAGGACGGCAACGCGTCAGGCATCCCGGCGGCTCCCTACGGGTCCGTTCGCGCACCCGGCGCGGTCGATTCCGGGGCAGATTGCTCGGGTGGGACGGCTTCGCCGGACAAGCGCAGCGCGGATAAGATCTGCGCCACGATCTCGCGCGGCTCCGGTTTGATCGAGATTACCACCGGATTTTCCTCCGCTCCTGGCTCCTCGAGCGCGTCAAACTGACTGTGCAGCAAACTTCGCGGCATGAAATGCTCATGACGGGTGGCAATACGACGTGCGATGAGCGTCTCGTCGCCTTTCAGGTAGACCAGACGGACGTCGACGCGACTGCCGATCAGAACATCCCGGTAGCGGCGCTTCAGCGCGGAGCACGCGATGACGGCGTGTCTGCCCGCAAGGCGCGTGTTGTCGATCCAGCCGGCGATCGCCGCCAGCCAGGGCCAGCGATCCTCGTCCGTGAGCGGGATGCCCCGGTGCATCTTGTCGACATTGGAGGCCGGGTGAAACCAATCGGCGTCCTCGAACTCCCACCGAAGGCGCGACGCGAGGAGCGCTCCGACCGTCGACTTGCCCGACCCCGATACGCCCATGACGATCACGACCGCGACAGCAGAGGATGCAGCGCTTTCCCTCGGCCGCTTTTCCATGAACGACGACCCGCTTTCTGCTGCCGCGGCGGCGCGTTCCCAGACCACCGGAAACGCCGGCAGGCACCGTCCGATCAACTAGCTATCATGCATGGTGCGTCTGTCGCCATCGGGCTCATGGCGCATCGACGTCCGTCGCTGCCAGCCGTTTTCGGCCACGAATTACCTGGCTATTTGGCGCCAAGCCCGGATATGTCGCGGCTGCCATCCCGGCGGCTGGAGTGGCACCATGCGACCATGAAGCCGGCCCCACACCGTTGCCATGCATGAACCAATCTCCGAGTTCCGCTGAGACATCTCAAACCGCGCAGTCTGCGAGCAAGGCGGCCGGCCTGTTCTGGCTGTCGGCGCTGTTGCGGCCAATCCGGGGCTTCCGGCTGAGCTACCTGCCGCTGGCGATGATCTATTTCGCCTACGGCGCGCTTGGACTGATCGACGTCAGCCGCGACATGTGGATCAAGGAGCGGTTGACACTGAGTCCGGCCGAGCTCGCGGGCATAGCGGTGTGGCTCAGCCTGCCGTGGACCGTCAAGATGGTGTTCGGCGAACTGGTGGATTGCGTCCCCATCTTCGGCTCGCAACGCAAGGCTTACGTCCTCATTGGCGCCGCCGCCACCGCGTCCGGCATGCTGACGCTCGCGGGGGCCGCCGGCGGATGGATCGGGTTCGCTCCTCCGGATCAGCTCTATATCCTTGGCGCGATGCTGATCGTGATCGGCACCGTCATCCAGGACGTGGTCGCCGACGCGATGTCGACCGAAGTCGTCGCCCGTCGCGATGCCGCCGGCACGCCCCGTCCGGAGGAGGCGGTACGCGCCGACCTCGGCATGGTCCAGGTGATCGGTCGCTTGTCGCTGTCGTTTGGCATCCTTGCGGTCGCCGGACTGTCCGGCTGGCTCGCAAGCGCGCTCACGCGCGAGACGGTCTTTCTGCTGGGGCTGGTGGTCCCGGCGGTTTCGGTCATCGGCGTGCTGCTGATCGGGCTGGAGACGAGCGAACGTCGGCCGCTCGACTGGCGCATTCTCGGCGGCGGCATAGCGTTCGGCGCGGCGATCCTCGGCCTTGCGCTTGGATCCGTTCCGTTCGGACAAGAGCTGATCTTTGCGCTCTCGATGGTGGTGATCTGCACCATGCTGGTGTTCGTGACCAAGGAGCTCGATTCGAAGACTCGCCGCGCCATCCTGTTCACCAGCATCATCATCTTCGCATTCCGTGCAACGCCCTCGGTCGGCGACGGCTATTTCTGGTGGACGCTCGACCAGCTTCAGTTCGACGAGGCGTTCTACGGCACGCTGCGCCAGACCGCGGCGATCATCGCCATCGCCGCCATGTGGCTGTTCAGCAAGCAACTGACCGAATATTCCGTCACCGCAATCTTGTTCTGGCTCGCAGTGGCGGGTGCGGTGCTATCGCTCCCCAATATCGGGTTGTTCTACGGCCTCCACCATTGGACGGAAGCGACGTTCGGATTCGGCGCCCGCACCATCGCCGTGGTCGATGCCGCGACATCTTCCCCGTTTGCCCAGATCAGCATGATTCCGCTCCTGACCCTGGTCGCCTTCTATGCGCCCGCGGGCCACCGGGCGACCTGGTTCGCTCTCATGGCATCGCTGATGAACATGGCGCTGGTCGCAGGCCAGCTGCAAACCAGGTATCTCAACGAGATCTTCGTGGTCGGGCGCGGCAACTATACGGAGCTCGGTCCGCTGTTGATCACCGCGGCGGGGCTGGGCCTGCTGATCCCGGTCGCGGCGATCGTGTTGTTCGGCCGGCGTGTTTGACGCATAGCGTCGGCGCAGGACTTGTCGAGGCTATCGCCGCCTGGCGGCTGCCCGCGCCATCGCGTCCGCCTGCGGGCCGGTCGCGGGCGGTTGCTCCCATCCGAACACGGATCGCCCCCCGTATGAGTGTGAGCGCTGCCGTTCGTCCGCGATCAGGTCGTCGAGCGCGGGACCGGTCGCGTGGCGCTCGAGCGCGCGGGCCTGGTCGTCGAGCCGCCGCAGTGCGCCAAGCTCCTCATCGCGACCCAGCTTCGCCTTCTGGACTGCCGACTTCCACACCTTGATGGTCTCATCGAGAACCTTGAGCGGCACGGGGAACGGGTGCCTGTCCTTGCCGCCGTGCGCAAACGAGAACCGCCCGGGATCGCTGAACCGGCACGGGGTGCCGTGCACGACTTCGGCCACCATCGCCAGCGCGCGGACAGTCCGCGCGCCCACGCCCGGCGTAAGCAGCAGCTCGGAAAAATCCGCCGGACCCCGGTCCGCCGCCGCGGCCAGATTCCCGTGCAGCCGGTGCGCGACTACGTCTTCGGGGCGGACGTCGTGGTGCGCCGGCATCACCAGGTGAGGCAGCAGCGGCTGCACCTCTGCCTGCCGCGCGGGACCTTCAAGCCGCGCGAGCTCGCTCACGATCCGATCCGGCCCCAGGGACGAAAGCAGATCGAGCTGCGCACCGCGCGATCTCGCCGCGCGCCGGTCGGCAAGGTTGACGATCTCGCCCTGGCCGACGCCATCGATCGCAGCATGCGGATCGTCCACAAAGCTTGTCAGCCCCTCCGAGAGCCAATGATAGCGGCGTGCCTGCCGGCGTTCGCCGTTCATGCCCTGCTGCACCACGGCCCAGTGGCCGTCATCGGTGACGACAAAACCGTGCAGGTAGAGATCGAAGCCGTCCTGCACGGCGGCGCTGTCGACCTTAGCCACGAGGCGGCTGGCTTGCGCGAGCTTGCCGCCGTCGAAGCCCACATGATCCCCGATCGCGATGAGTTCGGCCGGTGTCTGGCGTGAATGTTTGCCCCGCCCGCCGCAGACGTGAATGCCGAGCTCGTTCCGCAGCGGCGTCAGCCCGCGCTTGAGCGCGCCGATGACGCTCGTCGTAATGCCGGAGGAATGCCAGTCCATCCCCATGACGGCGCCGAAGGACTGAAACCAATACGGATTTGCCAGTCGGCGCAGAAGCTCGTCGCGTCCGTAGTGGTGCACGACGGCCTCGGTCATTACCGCGCCCAGCCGGGTCATACGGTCCGCCAGCCATTTCGGCACCTGTCCGCCGTGCAGCGGCAGATCAGCACTACCGGACCTTTGCGCCATCAGTCGCACATTCCTTGTAAGCGCCGGCTCCAACAATGGGTTGTTCGTCCGGATGCCTGCGCCTGGATCGTGATCTCAACACGGCCGCTCGGTGCCCTTGACCGTCGTGCGCAGCATCAACCGGCGCTGATCCGAAGGAAAATCGGTGCGCGCGTGCATCGAGCATCTGTTGTCCCAGACCAGCAGGTCTCCCACCTGCCAAGCATGGGTATAGACGAACTCGGGGCGCTCCGAGTGATCAAAGATCGCATGGAGCAACGGATCGCTCTCTTCCTGTGGCATGTCGACAATGCCGACCGTCATCAGCCGATTGACATAGATCGCTTTCCTGCCGGTCTCATCGTGCGTCCGGAAAATGGGATGCACCGACTCGCCATAGGCCGCGACACCGCGATCGTCACCTCTCTGGGTCGAGCCGTAGTTGTAGTGGTGGATCGCGTTGCGCCCCGCCAGCTTCGTCCGGATCGCGGGATCCAAGCTCTCGTAGGCGGCGTAGCCGCTGGCAAACAGCGTGTCTCCGCCATAGGTCGGGACCTCCATCGAATACAACAGGGTCGCGTTATGCGGGATCTCCGCGTGCAGCATGTCGTGATGAAACATCATCTCGCCATCCGGCAGGGCGCCGATGGTCTGACCGTTCTCGCGGATGTTCGAAATCATCATGATATTGGGCAGCAGCCTCGAATAACCCTTGGGGAAGAACTCGGGCGGACGGGCAAGTTTGCCGAGCTCGCCGAAATAGCCTGTGACCCGCAGCAGGTCCGCCTGGGATAACTCCTGATTGCGAAAGATGATGACGGAATGGTCGAGCCAGGCGTCATGGATGGCTGCAATGGTGGACGCATCGAGGGTTTGGCGCAGCTCAATGTCGCGCACTTCGGCGCCGATATGGGGGGACAGCCGGGACACATTGAGACGGGATTTCGTCGCGACGTTCATGTCATCTCCTCCAGACAGGGCAGCCGGACCGCAGCGCAACGACTCTAGATGAGCTCTTGCCTGCGATACAGCCGCGGCAAGGCAACGGTCTTATGCATTCTATACGCCAGAGGAGTTCCTCGATGGATTGAGGGCAGACGCTACGACCTACGCTCGTCGCGCCGCGAACGTCCCGTTCGGCTGATGGAAGATCAATTCGTCCACCGCTTCACCGGGACCGCGGCGGAATTCCACGCGGAAGCCCTCGAGCCCGGCCATGGCGAAGGTTTGCGCCTGGTAGGGGAGCAACTTGGAGGTTGGCTGAGTCCCAACTGTCAGTGTGAGCTGTCCATCATTGTCGAGCCCCACCACGATGGTCACCAGCCCCTGGCTGAAACTGCCGATGCAGTCCTTGCGGAAGGCTGGATCCATGCAATCGCCGGCCGGGATGCGGATAAAGACGATGTCCTTGACGAGGGGCTCCAAGGGAGCCGACAACATCGCGATGTTTCCTTCGCGGTCGGTGGAAAATGAGATGGCGAGCTGGCTGGGCACCAGGCGGCCGGCCGCTTCGGGCAGCTCGAATGTGTCGTAGTGGCGGTGCGCGAGCGGCTCCAACATGCCGCGATACGCCCACTTCAGCTCGTTACCAGTGTGCGTGATGGTCATCCGACCGTAGCCGGGATGGTCGTAGTCGCCGGCATAGTCGGCGAGCTCATGGCTTGGTCGCGTGTTCGCCCGCCGCGACGCCTTGCGTGCCTGCCGGTCAGCGTCGAGCTGCGCCACGGCCTTGCGACGCCGCTCACGATGGCGATCGAGCCAAGGCACCAGCTCTCTCCCGCATACCCGGTCGAAGACATAATTGGTGAGGATGTCCGGCACCGGGCTGGCATCACGATTGGTGAAGACGGCGACACCGACGTCGCGCTCGGGCAGCATCGTCATCAGCGTGCTCCAGCCGATCCAGCCGCCACCGTGGCTCACCACGCGCTCTCCGCGATAGTTGTGAACGCCGAAGCCGAAGCCGTAATGCACATCGCCGATCTCGGCGAATTCGGAAGCCATGACATGCACGCGCGGCGTCTGCAGCTCGCGCATCAAGCTCGGTGACAGCAGCCGCTGCCCCGCGAACTCGCCTTTGTCGAGATGAAGGCGAAGCCAGTGCGCGAAGTCCGCAATCGAGGTGTTGATGCCGCCCGAGGGCGTTGTGCTGATCGGCCACAGCTTGGCGCGCAGGCGGGTATCCCCGTCCATCGCGTAGGGCACGGCCGCATCGGCGGCTGCGGCGAAATCCTCCGCGGTGAAAGTCACAGTCATGTGGAGCTTGTCGGTCAGCCGCGCACGGGTAAAGGCGGTCCAGCTCTGACCGCTGATGCGCTCGGCCACCATGCCGGCGACGAGATAACCGAGGTTCTGGTATTGGAAGGTGCTGCGAATGTCGGTGCTCGGCTCCAGATAACGCATCGCCGCCAGCATTTGCGCGGGTGACAGATCGCCAGGCATATGAATCCAGTCGTGGCGCGGCAGGCCGGACTGATGGCAGAGCAAATCGCGCACCGTGATGCGGTCGGTCGCAACGGCGTCGTGGAGGCGGAATTCCGGGATGTAATCGCGGACCGGATGCTTCCAATCCAGGCGCTGCTCGTCCACCAAGAGGGCCAAGCCCGTCGAGGTGAACGACTTCGTGATCGAGCAGATCATGAAATGAGTGTCGGTCGTCACCGGCAAGCCGGCTTCGACATCACGCAGGCCATAGGCCTTGACCAACGCCGCCTCGCCGTTTTGCACCACCGCGATGGCAAGACCCGGAATTTTCCACTCGTCCATCACTTCCGCGATGAGAGCTTCGAGGTCGGGAACGAAGGGTGCAATAGGCTCGCCAGGCGTGACAGGTTGGGATGCCATCGTGGGGATTCCTCGACTGGGGCAATGAAAGCTCGCGTCGCGTCCGGGCCGCACAACGACGGGTCTGTCACGCTCATCGACGCGGCCGACGCGCCGCCGAGCAGAGCGATGAATTCTCGTCCTATTATGTCCGGATCGTAATGGCTGGAGCGGGCACTCGGAAGCGGGGGGCAGCGACGCTTGGAGCATAGGTTGTTGCGTGGCAGCCTCTATCCAAGATAGGTAAAACTGAGAAAAGCTCACTGCGACCCAGATTTTGTCCGGTTTGCCCGCCAAGCGGCCTCCCCGACCGGAAGTGTAGGCTGCGCGCCCTGACAACTTTAGGATTGATGCGGTCTTTGGATTTGGAGTTCCTAGGCGAGCTTGCGGCTGCAATGGTAGGAACTCCAAATCCACCGCACCGGAGTTGCCGCCATCTCAGCCGGGGAGACCTCAACGTGAGCAGGACAAGCTACCTCTCGGGACTGTTGGGTCTGGCCGCCGCCTTGCTTGCGGTGCAGGCAAGTGCGCAAGCGCCGGAACCAGGTTTTCCGACCCGGGCGATCAAGATCATCAGCGCCTCGCCCGCGGGCGGCGGTGTCGACCTGTCGGCGCGGATTATCGCCGACCAGCTCCAGAAGCTGTGGGGCCACCCGGTCACGGTGGAAAACCGGACCGGCGGAAGCAACAACATCGCGGGAGAGGCGGTCGCGAAAGCGGAACCCGATGGCTATACCCTGCTCGCCACGCCGCCCAACACCCTCACCGCCAATGCAGTCCTGTTCAAGCAGCTCAACTACGATCCGGCCGCGCTCGAGCCGGTGGCGATCATGGCAATCGCCCCCAACGTTCTGGCAGTGAAGGACGGTTCGCCCGCCAAGACCGTTGCCGACCTGATCGCTCTCGCCAAGGCCAACCCGGGAAAACTCAGCTACGCCTCGCAGGGTAACGGCTCGACCACGCATCTGACCTCGGAGCTGTTTTCGAGCCGGACGGGCATCAAGCTCGTGCACGTTCCCTACCGGGGCGCGGCGCCCGCCGTGAACGACCTCGCCGGCGGTCATGTGGACACGATGTTCTGCGACCTCGGCACCATCCTGCCGCTGCATCAGGGCGGCAGGGTCAGGATCATCGCCACGGCGACGCTCGACCGGCTGTCGCAGATCCCCACCGTGCCGACGATCGACGAGGGCGGCCTCAAAGGGTTCAGTTCGTCGACCTTCTTTTCGTTGATGGCGCCGCCCAGGACGCCCGCGGAGATCCGCACCAAACTGAACAAGGCGATCGTCGCTGCCATGCAGACGCCGGAGGCGCAGGCAAAGCTCAAGACGATCTTCGTCGAAGCAAGCAAGCTCGATACCAAGGAGATGGGCGAGTTCGTCAAGGCCGAGGCCAAGCTTTGGGGCGACGTGATCCGCGCCGCCAACATCACCGTGGAGCAGTAGGCAATAATGCGAAATCGGTTTCTTGCGGCCGCGATCGGTCCCCATTCGCCGCGTCGGCGCGGTTCTCGCCACGATCACGTGATGCATCGATCGTGAGACGCGCCATCTCGGCCTTCGCGGCGCTGGTAGCGACATCCGTCCCCGGGGCAGCCCAGGACTGGCCCAACCGCCCCATCACGATGGTGATCCCTCTCGCCGCGGGCGGCGGGAGCGACGGCCTGATCCGCGTTTTCACCCCCCGCCTGGGCGAGCTATTGGGCCAGCAGGTGATCGTCGAGAATGCCGGCGGCGCCGGCGGCATGATCGGCGCCGCCCGCGTGGCGAAGGCGCCGCCCGACGGCTATCAGGTGTTGCTCGGCACCTCAGGCACCCAGGCGCTCAACCAGAGCATCTACGAGAAACCGCTCTACAACGCGGCGACCGATTTCACCTCCGTCGCCCTGATATTCGAAGTGCCGCAAGTGCTGATCACCCGGAAGGACTTCCACGCCGCCAACCTGCAGGAATTCATCGCCCATGTCCGGGCCAACCAGGCGACGCTGCAGTACGGCTCATCGGGAGCGGGAGGAACCGGCCATCTCGCCTGCGCGCTTCTGAATTCGGCCATCGGTGTCAACGTGACCCACGTTCCCTATCGCGGCGGCGGGCCGGCGATGCAGGATCTGATCGCCGGCCGGATCGACTATCAATGCGCGCTCGCCAACATTGCGAAGCCGCAGATCGAGGCGTTCCAGGCCAAACCGATTGCGCTCTTGAGCGTGGACCGCTCGCCGACCCTGCCCGACGTCGCGACCGCGCACGAGCAGGGATTGACCGATTTCGAGGCCGCGGCCTGGAACGGCATCTTTCTGCCGAAGGAGACGCCCCCTGCGATCGTCGAGAAACTTCATGGCGCCATCATCGCTACGCTCGAGACGCCGGCCGTGGCGGAACGGTTGAAGCAGCTCGGTGCAACCGTGGTCGTGCCCGAGCGCCGGTCCTCCACCTATCTGCAGAAATTCGTCGTCGGCGAGATCGATAAATGGGCGGCCATCATCAAGGCCGCGAACATCAAGCCGCAGTGATCGCTTGGCGGGCGGCGTGCTTCAGGCGTCGAATTCGATCATGTCGAGCCCGCAGACCTTGTCGGTTACGAAGATCAGGCCGCGATCGTCCTTGGCGACGTCGTTGGTCCAGGGTGTCGTCTTTCCTGTCGTCGGCTGCGGAATGAAATAGCCCTTCTCCTTCGGGTTCGAAGGATCGGCGATGTCGATCATCCGCAACCCGGCCGCGAACCACGTCACGTAGAGCATGCAGTCCCGATCGACCTGCTCACGCAATTGATGCGTGCCGAAGCGGACATCGCTGCCGTGATAGGGCTGGGATTGTTCGTCCAATTGATAGGTGCAGAGAATCGTCGGCTTGGCCGGATCGGTCACGTCCCAGGTGCGCAGCGGCGCGTGCGGACGGCCGATGTCGGGACCGCGCTTGGGGCGCTCCTCTTCCGTCGACACCGCGATGCTCCTGCCGTTGATGGCAAACGGAACCTTCAAGAAGGTATGCGTGGGTTCGGCATGGGGCGGATCATATTCGTGGCGGCCGAGTGTCTGGGGACGCGAGATATCCGACACGTCGATGATCGAAATTCCGGAGAACCAGCAACCGGCATACATCTCGTTCCCGCATCGCATGGCGTGATGCAGGGAGTGATCACGCCCCTTGGGATGCGGGGGTTCGCCCGCGGCCAGGTTCTGACCCGGCATCCACCAGCGCGAAACCTCGACCGGCTTCGACGGGCTTCTGATGTCGTAGATGACGAGGATGTTGCCGGCGAACCCCTCCATCTCGGTCGAGATGTAGGCATAGTTCTCGTCGAGGTCGAAGCGGTGCACGCCGCGCGCGTGAGTCTTGACGAAGCTGATCAGCTTGGGCTGCATCTTGTCGCTGATGTCGTAGATGCGGAAGCCGCCGTCCGGATAGACCAGCCGGTCGCCGGCGCCGGGCTCGATCTCGGAATTCACCACCATGAGGTCACCGACGACGCGCACCTTGTGCGAATGCGACCAGAGATGCGATGTCATGAGCTTGCTGACAACCACCGGGTGGCGTGGATCGGAAATGTCGATGATCGTGGTGCCGTCGGGTCGATGCTGGTGCCCGACATAGGCATAGCGCCCTTGGATGACGATCTGGCCACCACCGGGCAGCTCCATGCGCGAAAGATGGCGGACGTTGTCGGAGGCAAAGGTCGAAGCCCCGGTGCTCATACGCGCAGCAGACGCAACTGCAACCACGTTCGTTCCTCCAACCGTTCGACCAGGGCGCGACGTGCGGGCTAGCTGCCGACGATCGTACCCGGAGGCAGGGTAAAGCAATAATTGGCGATGTCGACCGCCCGCGTGTACCACACCCGATCCCTGAACTTGTGCTCGATGCAATGTTGCAGCGCTCGCCGCACCGGCCGCAGCCGGAACGGTTGCCCGGTGATGAAGGTGTGGAGGGAGACCGACATGACCAGCGGTTGCTCGGCCGATTGCTCCACCAGTTCGTCGAACTGCTCCACGATCATGTCCGCGAATTCGCTGCCGGTGTGATCGCGATAGACGTTGGTGCCGATGTCGTTGAGCTCCATCGGATAGGGAACCGACAATATCGGACCGGCGCGCGTCCGCATCCAGATCGGCTGGTCGTCGACCGGCCAGCCCAGATTGTGGGTGTAGCCCGCCTCCTTGATGAGATCGCTCGTGACCCTCGATTCCGCTGCGCCAGGACCCATCCATCCGGTCGGGCGTTCGCCGAAATGCCTGGTGAGGGTCTCGGTGGCCTCGGCGATGATCGTGGCCTCGTCATGCTCCCATAACCCTCCGAGAGCTTCCGCATTGCTGCGCCCGTGCGCGCACACGTCGTCGCCGCGACGCTTGATCCGCTCGACGATGTCGGGAACGGTCTCGCAGATGAGGCTGTTCAGCAGGATGGTCGCGGGCAGTTGCAGCTCGTCGAGCATGCGGAAGATCCGCCAGATCCCGACGCGCAGGCCGTAATCGCGCCAGGCATAGTTGCGTTGGGTCTGCGGGCCCCCGCGCTGTGTCGGATCGGCGCCGCGACCAGCCAGAAACGCGAATTGTTCGACGTTGAGCGCGACATAGAACGCGAGGCGCTTGCCGCCCGGCCAGTCGAAATCCGGGCGCTTCTCGATCGATGAATAGTCGTAGCGATTGTGCCTCGGCAACTTCAGCATGGTCCCTTCCCTGGCGGTGCGATGGCGGGTGCTAGTGTCCCGATTCCGAAGTTCGCATCATTGTGCTGCACGCTGGTTTGCGAACTTCGGAATCGAAGGACACTAGCAACTTATTGATCTAGTGTGGCTTTGGTTCAGAAGTCCGCATTTCGGACTTGCCGCGGAAATGATGCGGACTTCTGAATCGCCACACTAGCGCGCGCAACGAAGCATGCAGGCGACATGCGTGCACGCGAACGTTCCGGCGGCTGCGCGAGAGTAGTCGAGGCGGGAGCTATCCGGCGCGATTATTTCTTGAGGCCGAGCGCGTTGATGACCTCGGCCCACTTTTTGGTGTCGGCCTCGATATAGCTCGCAAAGGCCGCAGGTCCGCCGCCGGACGTATCCATGCCCTGCTTGCGCATCTGGGCCAGCGTGTCGTCGGCCTTGAGCGCCTCGTTCACGGCCCCGGATATCTTGTCGATGACATCACGCGGCGTGCCCGCCGGAGCCAGCAGGCCGTACCAGATGGCGCTGTCATAGCGCGGCAGGCCCGATGCCTCCGCCATGGTCGGCACGTCGGGCGCCATCGCGCTGCGCTTGTTCTCGGTGGTCGCCAGCGCCTTGAGCTTGCCGCTCTCGACGTGCGGCCAGACGATGTTCACCGGCGCGAACGCGGCCATGACCCGTCCGGCTAGCACATCGGCCATCGCCTGCGCGCTGCCCTGGTAGGGGACGTGGACCAGCTTGATGCCGGCCAGGAAATTGAGCAACTCGCCGGACAGGTGCGAGAGCGAACCGACGCCGGAGGTTGCATAAAGGATCTGATCGGGTTTCGATTTCGCCAGGGCGATCAGCTCCTGGACGTTTCCGACGCCCAGATCGGGATGGACGACCAGAATGTTGGGCACCGATCCCATGAGCGTGACCGGCGCAAAGTCCTTGCTGAAATCAAAGGACAGATTGGACGACAGCGTGGCGTTGATGGTGTTGGCGGAGGTGCCCAGAAACAGCGTGTAGCCGTCGGCCGGTGCACGCGCGACGAACTCGGCGGCAATGTTGCTGCCGCCGCCGGGCTTGTGCTCGATGATGAATTGCTGGCCCAGCGCCGGGCTGAGCTTCTGCGACACGATGCGGGCCAGCATGTCGCCCGCGGAGCCGGGCCCGAACCCGCTGATGATGCGCACCGGCCGCGTCGGGTAGTCCTGCGCCCGCGCCGTCCCGGCCGCAATCATGGCCACCAGCGCAACGCAGACGGCCGATGACGATCGCTTCAAGATTCCCATGCTGGTCCCACCGAGATGTCGCCGCTCGCCCGTTCGCGTCCGGGGTCGGCGGTATCTTGATGCAACAGTCGTGCCGGATCGAGGAGGCAAGAGGCCGCGCGGGGGGCAGCGACCATTCGTCCTCCGGACAAGTTCTGATTGCCCCTGGTCGGGATACGCAATCCTGTTATCACGCAGCCAGACGGGCGTGAGTAGGTTGCAGGCACGTGAAGGAGATGTCCGATGGCCTATGTCGATGGATTCATCATTCCGCTCCCGACCAAGAATCTCAAGGTCTACCGCCGCATTGCGCAGAAGTTCGGCAAAGTCTGGCGCGATCACGGCGCGCTCGCTTTTCGCGAATGCGTCGCCGACGATGTCAAAGTAGGAAAATGGACGTCATTCCCGCGCAGCGTCAAGCTCAAGCGCGGCGAGACCGTGGTCTGGTCCTACATCGTGTACAAGTCGCGGTCGCATCGCGACCGCGTCAACGCCAAGGTCATGAAGGACCCGCGGATGACGAGCATAATGAATCCGAAGGCCTTGCCGTTCGACGGCAAACGGATGATCTTCGGCGGGTTCAAGGTGTTGGTCGAGGGGTGACGCGTTGCGTCATGCGCAGCCGGGGTCGCTCATAGGCGCGGCAAGCATGCTTACCGGTCATTGGCGTTGGCGCGGATATAGGCCCAGATCGCGTCGAGCTGCCCGCTGTCGAGCACGCCTTTCCATGGCGGCATCTGGTTCTTGCCGTTCGTGACCGAGTTTTCGAAGCGCGCGCGCTCGTCCTTGCGCAGCTTGCGCAGGTCGAAGGTCTGGCCGGAGTTCACCAGATTCGCTCCGTGGCAGGTCTGGCAATAGTCGTTGTAGACCGCCTCCCCCGCTTCCACCTGCTTCTCGCCCTGACCCAGGGCAGCGCGGACGGATAACAAGCCAGCACTTCCCGCAATCAACGCAACGATAATCGCCCGCACCCCTGTCCTCCGCACTCTCATGTGTCCCGGTGGCTCGAATGAAGACTCGAACGAATCCGCGGCCCGAACTCGCGACGCGTCCTGGCCGTCAATGCGGCGGCGGGAAGCCCCGCTTGGTGAGATATTCGGCCACGTAGAACCGGCAGACGTCGACTTTCTCACGCATCTCGGCGGACACCAGCGACTCGATCACCGCGACCGAATCGGAGCCGTCCTTCACCTGCGCGCGGAACTCGGCGCCAAGGCGCGCATCCCTGTCGAGGACAATATCGATCTGCTCCTTGACGATGGGGAACTCGCAAGCACGCGCACCTGCGGCGGCGACCAGCAGGAAGGCGAGCGAGGCCGCGGCGGCGAACCTCCGCGGGCCGGAACCACTCAAGGAGAGACTTGCGAGAGTCGCATGTCGTTTCATGCGTCGAGCTCATGGTATTCGGACACGCCGACCCGTTTGAGTCGGTGTTTCGGCGCGCCGCCATCCGATTGACCGGAAGTGAAAGCAAACGCGGGAGCCTCTGCCTGCTGCCGGCGGAAGACTCCCGCGATCTGTCGCGGTTACTTGTCGAACAGGCCGAAGGTCCACATGGTGGCGCCGGCCGGCACGTTGACCAGATTGGGATCGCCGGAGCGCAGCGCATAGACCCCGCCGATGCCGCTCATGACGGTCACGTACTGCTTGCCGTCCCTCTCCCAGGTGATGGGCTGGCCGATGATGCCCGACGGCGTCTGGAAGCTCCACAATATCTTGCCGGTCTCGGCATCGAGCGCCTGGAATTCGCCGGTCATGACGCCGGTGAACACGAGGTCGCTCGCCGTCACCATGGTGGAGGAGTAGTTCGGGCTCTTGTACGGCGTCTCCCACTTCGACTTGCCGGTCAGCGGGTCCACCGCCTTCAGGTAGCCGCGCACATTGGGATCATCGAGAACCTCGGTGCGCTTGACGGTGCCGCTGCCGGACGGACGTCCGGGCACCAGCTTCGGCGGATCGCCGGCCTCATAGGTCATGCCGAGATTAAGCGTGTTGATGTAGAGCATCCCGGTCTTCGGGCTGAAGGACATATGCTGCCAGTTGGTGACGCCCGAGACCGACGGCCACACCGTGACCTTCTTGCCCTCAAGCGCCTCCTTGAAAACCGACGTCACCTTCGGACGTCCGGTCTCCTTGTCGATGCCGTCGGCCCAGTTGACCTTGCCGAACGGGTTGGCGGCGATCAGCTTGCCGTCCTTGGCGTCGAGCACATAGAGGAAGCCGCTGCGGTTGGCCTGCATGACGACCTTGGTCGGCGCGCCCGCAACATTGAGCGTGGCAACGACAGGCGTCTGCACCGCGTCGTAATCGAACGGGTCCTCCGGTGTCGTCTGGTAGTACCAGACGCGTTCCCCGGTCTTGGGACGGACGGCGAAGATCGCATTGGTGAAGAGATTGTCACCGCTGCGGGCGCGCGGGTTCCAAGGGGCCGGGTTGCCGATGCCCCAATAGACCAGATCCAATTCCGGATCGTAGCTGCCCGTCACCCAGCTGCTGCCACCGCCCGTAAGCGCGGAGTCCCCGCCCCAGGTTTCGATACCCTTCTCGCCGGGCGCAGGCACCGTGTACAGGCGCCAGAGATGCTTCCCGGTGGCTACATCGTATCCTTCGAGGAAGCCGCGAATGCTGAATTCCGCGCCGGCCACGCCGACGATGATGACGCCATTGGCGATCAGCGGCGCACCCGTCATGGCGTAGCCGTTCTGGATCGTTGCCGGCTCGGGCGATTTCACCTGCCAGATGACCTTACCGGTCTTGGCGTCCATGGCGATGATCTGGTTGTCCAGAAGCAGCCGGATGATCATCCCGTTGTAGATCGCGACGCCGCGATTCACGATGCCGCAGCACACGACGCGCAGCGTCTCCGGCGGATAGTCGTGCGCGGTGCGCCAGAGCTGCTTGCCGGTCAGCGCATCGACGGCCGCCGTCATGTTGTGGGCGGTGGTGTAGATCACGCCGTCCTTGACGACCGGGAACGCCTCCGCGCCGCGGCTGTCGTTGATCGAGTAGGCCCACTTCGGCACCAGCTGGCCGATATTGCTCTTGTCGATGCGCGTCAGCGGGCTGTAGCGCTGGCCGCTGTAGCCCATCCCATAAACGAGCACGTCGCCTGGGGTCTGCTGGTCGTTCTTGAGATCGTCGGCGCTTTGCGCCAGCGCGCTGGCCGGGCATGCGGCGCACAACAGCAGGGCGCCAAGTAATGAAGCGGTCTTCATCGCGTTCCTCCTATTTTCGGATTTGTTGGACGGCGGGTGTCGAGATCAGATGCCCTCGGGCTCTGACGTTGCGCATCTCCTCTGTTCAAACAAGTGGCCGGACCGAGGCGAACGGCGGCCGTTGCGACCGCTGCGTCCTTGGATGGATCGATGAAATGCCAGGATTGAACCACTTGCGCCGCGCGCTACGCCCGGGCGCAGTTGTAGCGATCGACTGTATCGAACCCATCATATCGATCGCGTCGCGGCCGAAAACCGCGCGGGGGTTGGCCACTGTCCAACTCACTTCATAATGATTGCAATCGGACCATGAACCGGGCGGCCCCACCGTCCCGGACATGGCACACGTGCCGAAATGGTCTGGCTTTCCTTCCTCGGCCGCTAACGACGGTGGCCCGGCACCGCAGAGTCGCCTCCTAATCCGCCGGCGCGCGCGGCGAGCTCGCGTCGGTCGATGCTCCCGGTTGTCCCCCCGACCAGTCGGTCTGACGTGGATACGCCGCTCGTACGAGACCGCCTCCGAAGGCTCTGCCACCCCATCTGCCTCCACCCGCAGTTTCCGGCATGCCGGCAGGCGCTCACGCTTGGCATGGCTGTCGGGGTCTGAATGGCACAGATCTTGAAGCTCCCGTGCCATCTGCCCCGAGCGGGCACATCGATTCCAAAACGGGCGGAGATTAAGTCATGATGCGACGGCGTGTTTTCCTCGTGAGTGCTGCCGCGACATGCCTCGGTCCGGGCCTGGTCGGCGCTCAAGGCGCCTGGCCGCAAAGGCCTATTTCGCTTGTCGTCCCGTTCAGCGCAGGTGGCTCGGCGGATCTGGTTGCGCGCATGTTCGCGCAACACTTCCAGGCGAAATACGGCGTGTCCGTTGTCATCGAAAACAAGGGTGGTGCGGGAGGAAGCATCGGTTCGGCGCTCGTCGCGAAGGCTCCCCCGGACGGCTACACGCTGGTCCTCGGTACGGTGAGCACGCACGCGATCAACCCGGCGCTGTATGCAAAACTCCCGTTCAATGTCGAAACCGACTTCGAACCGATTTCGCCGATCGTCCGGTTGCCTAATCTCCTCGTCATCAACAACAAGCTTCCCGTCAACACCGTCGCCGAGCTGGTCGCATACCTGAAGGCCAACGACGGCAAGATGAATTACGGATCGGGCGGCAATGGAACGTCAGGACATCTCTCGACCGTCATGTTCATGAAGGCGATCGGTGTCACCATGACCCACATTCCATTCCGCGGCACGGCAGACGAAATGACGGCGATGGTCGGCGGCCACATCGATCTGGCGATCGACAGCATGACCACGATCTGGCCGATTGCGAAGGCCGGCGACGTCCGTCCGTTGGCCGTGACAACGCCCCGGCGCGTGGCAACGGCTCCGGACCTCCCGACAATCGGCGAAACGGTCCCGGGCTTCGAAGCCATCGGCTGGCAGGGTCTGTTCGCACCGGCCAATACGCCGCGACCGATCGTCGAAGAGCTCGCAGCGGAAGTGAAACGAATCTTTCTGCAACCGGAGCTCGTCACGGCGCTGCAGAACGTCGGCGGCGAACCCCTGCCCATGTCGCCGGACGAATTCGCCAGCTTCGCGCGATCCGAGCGGGTCAAATGGGGTGCGGTGGTCAAGGAGGCCGGCATACGAATTGAATGACGCCGCGTCGTCCATGTGTTTTGCTGAAGCGGGTTTATATTGCTCGCCCTGCCTCCGCTTGAGGAACGAGACACGTGGCCAAGAAAATACATCTGGCGTTCGACATCTCTTACACGCACTTGGACGGGCGCTGGCGGATGCCTGGGTCGTGGACCGGACGAACCTATCCCGACCTCGATGTCTACGAGGAGATCGCGCGCATCTCCGAACGCGGTTGCATCGACATGCTGTTCTTCGGGGACGGCACCGGTATCCCGGACACTTGGCAGGGATCGCGCGACGAGGCGGTGCGCTGGGGCATCGGCTGGCCGCGTCACGACATGAGCCCGGTGATCACGGCGATGTCGCGCGTAACCAAGCATGTCGGGTTCGGCCTGACTTATGCTTCGACCTTCATGCACCCGTTCTATGTGGCCCGGCTTTTCAATTCGTTGGACCACGTTACCAACGGGCGCATCGCCTTCAACGTCATTGCCAGCAGCCGCGGCGCCGACGCGGCCAACTACGGCTTCGACGAGTTGATGGAACACGGCCTGCGATACGAGCGCATGGAGGAGTTCATCGACGTCTGCCGCGCGCTTTGGGACAGCGCCGCTCCCGACGCCTTCAGTTGGGATCGTGAGACCGGCATCGTCGCCGATCCGGCCAAGGTTCACGCCATCAATCATGCGGGAAAATTCTTCAAGGTGCGCGGCCCGCTCAACTGCATGCCGTCGCCGCAGATCCATCCGGTGCTGATCCAGGCCGGCAGCTCGCCGCGCGGCATCAAGGCCTCGGCCTATATCTCCGACCACGTCTTCGCGCGCTGGCCGCCGCAGGCGGAGAAGGCGAAGCACCGCGCATTGCTCGACAAGGAGCTCTCGGCGATCGGGCGCGACCCTTCCAAGGTCGGCGTGCTCTGGGGCTGCGGGCTGATCGTGGCGGAAACCGAGCAGGAGGCCAAGGCGCGGCGCGAGCAGCTCCTGACCATGATTCCGAAGGAGGCGATCGGACCCTATCTCGCGCACAACTCAGGGTACGATTTCTCCAAGCTGCCCGCGCGCTTCAAGCTGACCGAGCTCAACAAACAGATCGCCGCCGCCAACGCCTCGCCGGTCGGCTTCGTCTACAAGCTCGCCAATGCGCTCGGCGGCGACCCGGAAATCTCGCGCGAAGAATTCTTCGAGTACGGCCTGCGGACCGCGACCAACTACGACCGCACGTTCGCCGATACCGCGGACAAGCTCGCTGACATGCTGGAGGAGGAGTTCGAGGCCGGCGGCAGCCGGGGCGGGTTCATGATGGTGCATCCCCAGGCGGTGCCACGCGATCTG
>Ga0207691_10001344_pt1 | contig 24510 bp, 16 predicted proteins | sample KBSM13metaG_FD_184327 | JGI IMG/M metagenome (GOLD analysis project Ga0207691, IMG submission 184327) | Miscanthus rhizosphere microbial communities from Kellogg Biological Station, Michigan, USA - KBS M1-3 metaG (SPAdes) (version 2) | ecosystem: Host-associated > Plants > Roots > Rhizosphere >...
TAAATCCAAGAGGCCGAGCGACACGCCGACCGCTGCGGCAAACCAGGCGACCTTGCCGGCGACGCTTGCGGCAAGCGTTGCTGCGGAGCGGGCGTTACCGATCGACGACGCGAAATCAGGCGCGTGGGAGATTAGCTTTTGCAGGGCGAAGTAACTGACCAACGACGCGGCCAGGAGCGCGCGTGCGACGCCCACGATGCGTTGCCAGGAGCACAAGTTCTTCAGGCCGGTGAACGGATTCAGACGGTCCAGGCTGGGCGCGAGCTTCTGCGCACTGACGGCGCCACCGGTCTGCACGAAGCTGGCTGCCGCGCTGGCAGCCGCCGCGACGGCGACGATTGGCAGGCTGATGGTCAAGACCACGCGCGCCAGGGTGGCGGGCGAGGCCGGCTCGCTCGGCTGGCGCAGCGCCGCGACCAGCAATGCGCGGGCTTGCTCGGTGGCGAGCGCGACCACCCCCGACACCACGGACAAGGCCGCGATGAAGCCCACGCTCTGGGACAGCGCCGCCGAGATCGGGCTGTCGCCCTCGCGGCGAGCCTTGGCCAGCCGCCGAGGTGTGGCTTGTTCGGTCTTGTCACTCATCGCGGGTAACCCAGATTGGGGCTCATCGGTCGGCCCCAGCCCGAGTTTCCGCGCTCAGAACAAATAGGGCAAGCCGCGACCGCCAGTCAGCTTCCAGGCCGCGACCGTCTGCTGAATGATCGGCGCGCGGAACACCGCGGGCGGGTGGGTATTTTGAAACGCGAAGATCAGCCCGGTGGCGCTGAATTGCTCGAGACCGGCGAAGAACTGCATGGTGACCAGCGCGCCGCCTTCGTTCAAATGATAGCCGCTGCGGCGAAAGCCCATGGTCATCAGCGTGTTGGTGCCGGAGGTGTCGGCCGCGATCTCGTTGGGCTGGTTGAACAAAGGTACGGTGCCGGACAACGCTTGCCCGAGCTCCGCCAGCGGCAGTTGACCCGCCGAGGTGCATGGCAAATGTCCGAGGTAGTGGTGCGCGAGCTCGTGGCCGAGCACGAAGCCGATCTGCTCTTCGAGCAGCTGGTGTTGACGCAGGACCTTTCGGCCATCGACTTGCTGTGCGGGGTCGAAAAAGCCGGCTGGCGGCTGCACGATCGGGCGATTGGGCCGCTGCTGTTGCACGATGAGTTGGATGTAGTCGACCAGCTTGTGCGTACCGAAGGTCTCGTCGGTGGCGCGCGCCTGGCTCAGGTGCGCTTCGATGTCGAGCAGGCCATCGGTGATGGCCATGGCCGCGTGCCCGCCCGAGGTGCAGGTAGCGAAAGCATTGACGTCTCCGACCGTGCTATCGACGACCAGCGGGATCCCGGCGACGCGCTGTTGTTGCGGGGCAGGCAGGGTGGCGACCAGCTCGTTCAACAAGGACTGCGACTGTCCGCGCAGGAAGCCCAGCTCGACGGCGTTGATCGGATCGTTCACGACCGGCGCTACGGCGACGCCGGGCGCGGGCAGGGGCGCGGATTGGCCAGGGGGGAGGGCGGCCGGCGCTGGCGTCGCGGGCGTTGGCTGCGGGTACTGCGCGGCGGGTGTGGCTGGTGAGCTGCCGCTGGAACAGGCGAGGGCGGGCAGAACGACGATTGCGAAGGCGCAGCCACTAGCGAGCCTCGAGAAACGACCGTGAACGCGCGTCGGCATTTGTGCCCAGCATAGCAATCGAATTCGTTGGGCGCGCGAATTTTCCTGGGGTCTTTTGCCCCGTTTGGCCGCTTCGCGGCAGCGGCGCGGTCTTCGGGTTAGGCTGCGCGTCTCGTGACCAAACCCGAGCGCGTGAGCGAGCTGGAGCCTGTGGCCGATCTCGAGCCGGACCTGCAATTCGTCGAGGGTAACCAGCTGCGTCTACTGCGCAATGGCTCGGCGGCATACCCGGAAATGCTGTCCGCGATTGCGGGGGCCGAACAGCAGATCTTGCTCGAGATGTATTGGTTTGGATCGGACGTCATCGGGCAACGGTTCGCCGGCGCGCTCGCCGCTGCGGCAAGGCGGGGCGTCGAAGTATCGATCATCTTCGATGCCGTGGGCTCGGTCGGCGCGAGCGAGGAGATGTTCAGCGAGCTTTCGCGCGCGGGCGCCGAGGTCATCGAGTACAACCCGATTGCTCCTTGGAAGCGGCGCTTCCGGCTGTCCAAGCTGACACGCCGCGATCACCGCAAGATCTTGGTCGTCGACGGCAAAACGGGCTTCACCGGCGGCATCAACATCGCGGACTACTGGCTGCCGCTCGACGACGGCGGCGCCGGTTGGCGTGACGACATGGTTCGCATCGACGGTCCTGCGGTGCTCGGTTTGAGTGATTGCTTTGGCCTGGTCTGGGCGCGCCTGGGTGGGCGCAAGCTGCGCCTGCCCGACGCGGTTCTGAAGTTGCCGGCAGTGGACAGCTCACGTCGTCTTCACTCGCCGGCAGTTCGTGTCCTGGGTCAGCGTTTCTTGCGCACACAGCGCCAGATTTCGCGAGCCTATTTGCACTACCTGCGCCGCGCCGAGCGACGCATTTTCATCGCCAATTCCTACTTCGTGCCGGACCGGCGGGTGCTACGCGCGCTTTCGCGGGCCGCCCGTCGTGGGGTCGACGTGCGTATCATCGTGCCCGGCCAAAGCGACGTCGATATCGTACGCCACGCCAGCCGCGCCGTGTGGGGACGGCTGCTGCGGGCCGGCGTGCGCATATTCGAGTGGGACGAGAGCGTGCTACACGCCAAAACCGCCGTAGTCGACGGGCTGTGGAGTACGATCGGGACCTTCAACTTCGACTACATGTCGCTGCGCATGAACCTCGAGGTCAACGTGAGCGTGCTCGACGCGCGTTTCGCGGGCCGGTTGGAGGCTTCGTTTCTGGAAGACTTCGCCCTGTGCCGTGAGGTCTTCCTGGTCGACTTTCGCTTTCGTCCGCTCGGCCAGCGGTTGCTCGAATACCTGGCCTATAGGTTGCGAAAATTCCTGTAGCCGTCGTCGCCTGAGGCGCGCGCCGTCGATTGGCGCTAAGCTCGCTTCGCCAGTGTCTTCGCGTGCGCCCATAGCCGACTTGGAATTTCGCACTCACGAGCGGATTTCGAGCATCGGCGCGAGCGCCTGGCGCAGCCTGGCAGGCGAAGATTGCCTGCCATTCCTACGTTACGAGTGGCTGTCCGCGTTGGAAGACACGGGCTGCATCGACCCTGCGCGTGGTTGGCTCGCGATGCACCTGGCAGCCTACCGCGCGGGTGAGCTCGTGGCTGTCGCGCCCGCGTACGTGAAGGGAAACAGCGAGGGCGAGTTCGTTTTCGATCATTCCTTTGCCCGCTACGCGCAGGGCAACCTGCGCATCGACTATTACCCGAAGCTGATCGTGGCCGTGCCCTTCACCCCGGCAACCGGGCCGCGTGTGCTGATCAAGGCCGGTGCCGATTCGGCGGCCATCCTGCGCGGCTTCGCCGCTGCGCTGCCCCAGATCGCCGAACGGATAGGCGCCTCGGGCTGCCACGTGCTGTTTCCCGATCAGGCGCAGGCCGAGAGCTTCGAGGCGGCGGGTTACCTGCCGCGTCACGGTGTCCAGTACCATTGGCAGAACGCCGGTTACCGGACTTTGGACGATTTTCTGGCGCGCTTCAGCTCCAAGCGCCGCAATCAGATCCGCCGGGAAATGCGCGAAATGCGCGACCGGCAGATCGACCTTTCGGTGCTCACCGGTAGTAGCCTGCGCCCCGAACGTGCCGATTTCATCTTCGACTTCTATCGCTCGACGGTCGAAAAATTCTATTACGGCAAGCAGTACCTGAACCGCGCGTTCTTCGAGCAAGTGTGTCAAACGATGCCCGAACAGCTGCACCTGGTGATGGCCACCGATGCCGGCTCGAAGAAGCCGATCGCCGGTGCCTTCAACTTGCTGGGCAAGCGAGCGCTGTACGGTCGCTATTGGGGAGCGCTCGAGGAGCGGCCGTTCATGCACTTCAACGTCTGTTTTTATCGCGGTATTCAAGAGTGTATCGAGCGCGGGCTTTCGCTTTTCGAGCCAGGCGCGGGCGGGGAGCACAAGCTTGCGCGGGGCTTCGAGCCCACGCTCACCTTCAGCGCGCACTCGTTTCAGGATCGCCGTCTGACCGCCGCAGTGGCTGAATTCCTGGGGCGCGAGCGGAGCGCCATCGCTCAGCATCTTTTGCAGTCTCAAGCTGAGTCGGGTCTGCGCTCTCGGGTTGCTCTCACTCCCCGCGCTTGACAAGCTGGTCGCTCCGCGGCACGACTCCGGTGCAGTGACTCGTGCGCTTCGGTTTTTGGCTCTGTTTGCGGCGTTGTTCGTCGTGAGCGTGCGTTGCTTGAGCGGCTTTCCCGGCGTCGTGGCCTGCGCTGTGCTGCCCGAGCCCGGAGCGATCGAGATTTGCCCCGCCTCGGACGAGCCGCGCGAACGAGACTCGCTCACGCCCCTGGCCAGCGACGATTCCGACGACGCCGACGATCCGCTGATCACGCCGTCACCCTTGCGGGTTCGGTTGCTGACGTACGCGCAGCCCTCCGGGTCCGAGTGTGGCGTCTTGGCTTCCGATCGTGCATTGACGAGTCACGCTCCGAGTCTCGAGCGGCCTCCGCGCAGCTGAGGGTTGCCGTCTCGCTCGGGTTTTTGCCGCGTTTCTCGGGGCAAAACTGAGCTTGGCGCGAACCCGAGCCGTGCTCGGCGCGGCTCCCAGGGGGCACCCCCCCAACACGTCCCGCAACGTTGACGTGCCTGTTTCGTAACCGAACGGCACGCAAGATCGGCTCGCCCGATCTCGTTGCTCGCCTGCTCATTCGTTTGTTCGCTTGTTCGTTTGCTCGTTTGCCCCGGAGGCTTTTGCCTTGACGTCCCGTTTCAAGAGCGCCATCGCGTCTCTGCTGTGTGCGTGCGCAGTCATCTCGATCTGCTGTGCGCCGCGGCAGGTCGAGGCAGCGGCTCCGCTATCTCTTTCTCTTGCTGATGCCTTGGAACGTGCCAAGGCGGCCGGTCCCGAAGTCAAGCGTGCAGGGTTTGCCCTGCGTGAGGCCGATGCCAGGCGTGTCAACGCCGGCATCGTCCTGCCCGTGAATCCGCGACTCGCCATGGACGCTCGTCCGTTGATCAGCGGCGGCTCCGGAAGCTGGGGCTATGGCGCCACTTTGGACTTCCTGTTCGACGTGGGCGGCGCGCCGCGTGCCCGTGTGCGCGAAGCCGAGCAGTTCTCGGCCCTGGCCAAGGCTGATTTGGCCATGTCGCGCACCTCGGCTCGGATGCGAGCCCTGGCCGGCTACGTCAGCGCGCAAATTGCGGAGCTTCGCATGATCGAGGCCGATGCGGCGCTGGTCGTGGCTCGGCGCGTGCTCGAGGCCACCCAGCGCCGCGTCAACGCCGGCGCCGGTTCGGAGTTGGACGCTGCCTCGGCTCAGCTTCAAGTGGCCGAGCTAGAAGCCGCGCGCATGGCTTTCGAGCGCGACCGCGCGAGCTCCTTGATGGATTTGCGTGACGCGCTCGACCTCGAGTCGGACGTCCCGCTCACGCTGACCAGCTCGGTCATGGATTTGCCGCAGGTCGCGGAGGTCAACGCCCTGTTGCAGCGCGCGCTCACGACTCACCCTGAATTGAAGGCGATTCAGGCGCGCGTCGCGCTCTGGACCGCGACCGAAGAACGACTGGGCGCCGAGGTGTTTCCGAAGCTGGGCTTCTACGCCGGCATCGACTCGGCACCGCTCTCGCCGACCTATGGTGTGCTCGGGCTGAGCGTCGAGCTGCCGTTTGCCCAGCGCAATCAGGGCCCACGCGCGCAATCTGTCCGAGCCCGCGAGAGCGCCGAGGCGGATCTCGCGCTCGAAGCTCGGCTGCTGCAACGCGCCGTCGTGGCTGCCTTGAGCAGCTACGAGTCGAGCCGCCGTGAGCTCGACCGGCTCAGCTCGCAGGCGGTGCCCGCCGCGGAGCGCTCGCTGTCTTTTGCCGAGGCCGGCTTTCAAGCTGGGCGCTTCGACGTTTTTCGTTTGCTGGCCGCGGCGCGCGACTCACTCAGAGTTCGAGCGAGTCGTATCGACGCCATCGAGGCGGCCTGGTCCGCGCGCATCGAGCTCGAGCGCGCCGTCGGTGGAGAAGTGAAGTCATGAAAAAGCTAGCGCAACGTTTGACGGTGATCGCATTCGGAATCGGCCTGACTTCAGCGGCAGTGATTTACTTCACGCATTCCGAGCCGAAGGCCAGCGCGCAGCCCAAGGGGGACAAGCGCGACGTGCCGTACATGGACGGCAAGTGGATTCGCTATTCTCCGGAGTTCGCCAAACGTCAGCAGATCGAATTTGCGCCGGCGGCCGAGGGCAGCCTGAAGCCCATGATCAGCGTAACCGGCACGGTCACGTTCGATCCGGACCGCGTGGCGGCGATCGGTTCGCGCATCTCTGGCCGCGTCAGCCGGCTATTCAAGATCGAAGGCGATGTGGTGAAGGCCGGCGATCTGCTGGCTGAAATCGAGAGCGCAGATCTGGGACAGGCGCAGGCCTCGGTGATCGCCGCGCGCGCCCACGCCGAAGCGGCGACGACCAACGAAAAGCGCGAAGCCGAATTGGCAGAGGCCAAAATCTCTTCGCACCGAGACGCCGAGGTTGCCAAGGCTCAGGCCGTGTCCGCGCGCGCCGATCTGGCGGCTGCCGAGCAGCGCGTGCGCGCGCTGGGCGGCACGCTCGACGGCGCAACCGGTGTCTTGCGGCTGACCACGCCGATCGCCGGCCGCGTGGTCGAGCGCAACGTGAGCCGCGGCCAATCCGTGGAAGCGACGCTGACCGCGTTCCGCGTCGCGGATCTCACTCGCGTCTGGGTCGAGTTGGCGGTGTTCGAGGGCCAACTCAGCGCGATTCACAACGGCGATACGGTCGACGTGGTGGCCACCACCGCGGGTGACCCACCGGTGCATGGCAGCGTGGCCTACGTCGGCGACGTGATCGATCTGGCCACGCGCACCGCGCCCGTACGCATCGTGGTCGAGCACCCCGACTCACGGCTCCGCCCCGGCCAATCGGTGTCCGCGACCATCCACACCTCGGCGCCAGTCTCGGGCGCGATTTCGATTCCGCTCGCAGCCGTGAGCAGTGTCGACGGCAAGCCCACCGTATTCGTTGCTCACGACGAGCTGTCCGTCGAACCGCGCGCGATCGTGCTCGGTGCACAGGACGGCGACCGCGTGGAAGTCGCGCGTGGCATCGAGCGCAGCGATCGCATCGCGATTAGCGGCGTGTTCGCGCTCAAATCGGAGATCTTTCGCTGAATGCTGAAGTATTGCGTCGAGACGTCGATCCGTCTCAAATGGGTGATGCTGGTGCTGCTGATCGCGCTGCTGGCCGCGGGCGGCTTTGCGCTGAAGACCTTGCCGATCGACGCCGTGCCCGACGTTTCGACGGTGCAGGTGGCGGTCTTGACGGATGCGCCCGGCCTGTCGCCGGTAGAGGTGGAACGCGGGCTGACCTTCCCGCTGGAGACCGCCTTGAACGGCATGCCCAAGCTGGTCGAGCTGCGCTCCGTGTCGCGCTCGGGCTTGTCCGCCGTCACCGCCATCTTCAAGGACGACGTAGACATCTGGCTGGCCCGGCAAATGGTGCTCGAACGCGTGCGTTCGGTGGAAGGAGACCTGCCGAAGCTCGCGGGTAAGCCGCAGCTGTCGCCGGTATCCGGCGGGCTCGGGGAAATTTTCCAGTTCGTGGTGCGTTCGGCGACGCACTCGCCGATGCAGCTGCGTACCCTGCTCGATTGGGAAATCGCGCCCAAGCTGAGGCAAAGCCCGGGCATCGTCGAGATCAACACCATGGGCGGTGATCTGAAGGAATATCAGGTCCTGATCGATCCGACTCGACTGCACTCGTACAAGCTCACGCTGGCGGACGTGACCGAGGCGCTCACGCGCGCCAACGTGAACGTGGGCGGTGGCTACATCGAGCGCAAAGGCGAGGCCTTGACCTTGCGCGGCGTCGGCCTGCTCGCCAGTGAAGAGGAGATCGGCGCGGTCGTGATTCGCACGTCCGAAGACGGCACGCCGATCTTGGTTCGTAACGTCAGCCGCGTGCAGATTGGCTCGGCCATGCGCTTCGGGACGATCACGCGTGACGGTGAAGGCGAGGCCGTCACTGGCATCACCATGATGCTGATCGGTGCGAACGGTCGAGAGGTCGTGCAAGGCGTCAAAAAGCGCATCGCCGAAATCCAAGAACAGCTGCCCCCGGGCGTAATCATCGAACCGATCTACGATCGCTCGGAGTTTCTCGGTCGTACCCTGGGCGCCGTGACCAAGAACTTGATCGAGGGCGCGCTGGTCGTCACGTTGGTGCTGGCCTTGTTCCTGGGCTCGCTGCGCGGCGCATTCGTGGTCGTGCTGGGCATCCCAGCGTCGATGGCGATCGCTCTGTTCGGCATGCACTACTTCAACATCACGGGCGACCTGATGAGCCTGGGGGCGATCGACTTCGGGTTCTTGGTCGACGGTCCGATCGTGATCTTGGAGTCGATCATCGCCGCGCTCGCCGGCAAAACCCTGATCAAGCGTGCGCGCGATGGCGCCTACGCAGAAGTCGCGGGGGCCGTGTCACGCCCCGTCGCCTTCTCCGTCGCGATCATCATGCTCGTGTACTTGCCGCTGCTTTCACTGGAAGGCATCGAGGGCAAGATGTTCAAGCCCATGGCCGTGACCATGGCCTGCGCGTTGTTCGGCGCGCTGGTGTATTCCGTATTGTTTTTCCCGGCTCTGTTGGCCATCTTCGTGCCGCCATCGAAGGGCCATGGCCCGCGTTGGATCGGCTTTTTGGGCAAGCAATACGCGCGCGCCTTGCCCTGGGCCGTCGAGCATCGCGTGTGGCTGCTCAGCGCGGGTGGGGTGTCGTTGCTGGGGGCGTTCCTGGTCTTGGCCAACAGTGGTGCGGATTTCGTGCCGCGCATCGCCGAGGGCGACGCGGTGGTCACGGTTCGGCGAGCGCCGTCGATCGGGCTCGCGCAAGCCAAAGAGTTCGACTTGGCAGCGGAGCGCGTGCTGCGTCGCTTTCCCGAGGTGGTCACTTCGCTGGGCATGACGGGCCGCGCGGAGGTGGCGATCGATCCGGTGGGCAACGACAACACCGACATCTTCGTGCACTTGAAGCCCGAGAAGGAATGGACCAGCGCGCATGATCTGGACGAGCTGTCCGAGTTGTTCAAGCATGCCATCGAGAGCGAGGTCGCGGGCACGTTCGTGTCGGTGTCCCAGCCGATCGAAGACAAAACCAACGAGCTTATCAGCGGCTCGCGCGCGGACGTGCAAATTGCGCTGTTCGGTGAGTCGCTCACGGAGCTGAAGCGGCTGAGTGAGGAGACCGCGGCGCTGGTGCGCGACGTACCGGGCTCGGGTGACGTCCGCGTCGAACGCTTGCTGGGCGCGCCGGAGCTCACGGTGACTCCGGATCGCGCGCGGCTGGCGCGCTACGGCATCAAGACCGAAGACGCCTTGGAAGTGGTGCGCGCCGCGCGCCTGGGGGTGCCGGTCGGTCAGATCTACGAAGGCCAACGTCGTTTCGACATGAAGGTATTGATGCCGCCGAGCTCGCCGAGCCCTGCGGCTTTGGGCGGCCTGTTCGTCGAAGCGTCCAACGGTACTTCGGTGCCGCTGTCCGAGGTCGCGACGATCAAGGAATCGGAGGGCCCCTCACAAGTTCGGCGTGAAGATCTGACGCGCACCGTGCGCGTCGAGGTCAACCTACGCGGCCGCGATCTCGTGTCGTGGGTCAACGAAGCGCGCAGCAAGGTCCTTGCCAAGCTGCAATTGCCGGCGGGCTACAGCGTCACTTGGGGCGGCCAGTTCGAGAATTTCGAGCGCGCCAAGAAGCGCCTGGCCTTGGTCGTGCCCATGGCGCTGGCAATCATCTTCGCCATGCTGCTGTGGATGTTCCAAAACGCGCGCTACGCCGTGGCGGTGTTTGCGGTCGTGCCGCTGGCGCTGATCGGCGGGATCTTGGCGCTCGCGGCGCGCGGACTGCCATTCAGCATTCCAGCTGCGGTCGGCTTCATCGCTCTGGCAGGCGTCTCCGTGTTGAACGGTGTGGTGCTCGCCAGCGAGGTGAAAACGAAGATTTTCGGCGGTTGGCCGTTGCGTGAGGCGATCCTCGAAGGCTCGACGCACACCATGCGCGCGGTCTTGACCACGGGCGGGGTGGCCGCCTTCGGCTTCCTACCGATGGCGCTGGCGCACGGCGCAGGCGCCGAGGTTCAGCGCCCGCTAGCCACGGCGGTGATCGGTGGCATCGCGTTTTCGACGCTGCTCACGATGTTCCTGTTGCCGGGCCTGCTGGCCATGCTCGTGAAAGATCCGAGCCGGCGCGTCAGCTACGCACCGTTACCGCGCTTGGCCGGCGGGGGTGTGGAGCCCGAGCGCGAAGCCGGCTGACGCGCGGACGGCGGACGCGAAGAGGCGCGCGCGGCGGGCAGAGTGCCCGTCGCAGGCGCGCGCACCGCAGCCATGGTGCCTGCGGAATCGAGCCGGCGTGCGCCGCTGCCTCGCCCGGGCGGGATCGAGCGCGTCCGATACACCTCACCGTCGACCAGCACTTCTACGCCCAGGGCGCGGCAGCGCCGCGCCACACGCTCGAGATCGACGCCGACCGCCAGCAGCAGCCCTGAGGGCGGTGACGGATCGACGAACAGATCCGCGCTTTGGCGACGCGTGCGCAGCAGCTCGCGAACTTCGGGATCTTCGACCCATAGAAAGCCCTGCGTCAGCACGAACTCAGCGCGGCCAATCACGGTGCTGGCTTGGGTGAGGGTGCGCGCGATCGGGTCGGGTAGGGAGGCCAAGACCTCGAGCCGGGTGCGCATGACCTCGCCGTCGAAACCGGCGCTCAAGGCGTGGGCCAGCGACTGGGGAGTGATCAGCACATCGAGCGCAGCGCCTGTCACGCCGCCGATTTCGACGAATGGAGCCAAGGAGATCACGCTGCCCACGCTGGCAGAAGTCCCGATGCGCAGCGCTTGGGTGTCCAAGAAACGGCTGGCCTGGGTGCTCGCGGGAGCGCGCGATTCAAGCACACCGTCCGCCAGAAAGGCGCGACCGCGCGGGGTAATACGCAGCGTCGGGCCGATCGATTCGATGTCGTCCGTTTCGGGATCGCCCAAATCCACGATGCCGAGCACGTGTAGGGTTTCGAGCGCGATGCGGCGCGCGACTTCGGCCGGCGTCATCGGCTCGACGCCTGCGCGTTGCGCCCAGCGCTCGATCAAGCGAGCCACACCCGGAGCTCGCGCATCCGAACGCACGTAGGCCGCGATCGCCTCCCAGGGGGCCCAGCGTCCGTCGCCCAGCTCTTGCAAGGCCTCCAACACCAGCTCGCGCACGACGCCCACCGCGCTCGTCTCGCGCGCGTCCGCGGTCACGCGCAGCGCTTCGCCGTCTGGGCGCGCTTCATCCCAGGCGCCACCGCGGCGCCAAGCGTCGAACAGCGCTCGCCCGAGCTCGCTGACGCTGTGCGAGCCAGGAGGAGAAGCCAGGCTCACCGCGGACGGATCCCATAGCCCGATCGCGCGGCTGAGCGAGGCGACCAGGGCCACGACCTCTGGCTCGCGCCCGAAGCGCGCGGCAAACTTGGTAATCAGTGAGCGAGGGGTGCCGACGCCCGCCCGCACTTCGACCGAGGGATCGCGCACGGCGAGCGCCATGGCCAGAGCAATGGGCGCGGGATCTTCCGCGAAGCGCGCGCGCCGCGGCGCGTGATCCTCGGCCAGCACGAAGCTGCGAATCTCGCGCCGCTGCAACTCGCGTTCGACGCGGCGCTGGGTGCCGACAATGGCCACGACTTCACTGGGAATCACATGGCGATTCGGATGCACCGGAATCAAGAAGCCGCGCCGCTCGAGGGCAAATCCGACTCCGCGTCGGGACGGGGTGGCACCGGTGGCACCACGCAAGCGCATCGGCTCGCGCTCGAGATCGAGCAGCTCTTCGGTGTCGACTTCGCCGCCGACCTTTTCGATCGCGTTGAGCAGCTTGCGCTCGAGAGGCGCCAGCTCCTCGACCTCGCGCTCCAGACGCCGCTGGTCCGCAAACACTTCCCAGGCGGGCTCGAGACACAACGCGACGGGCGGGGTGGCGGGGCGACCCAAGTAGTGACCCGCAATGCTGCTGGCCACGTCTGGGTGCAGCTGCGCCAGAAGCGCACGCGCACCACGCGGATCCTCTCCCTCCCAGCTGCGCAGCTGGATCATGTGGGCGATCGGCAGCAAGAGCTCCACGCCTTTGTCGCGGCCTCGGATGAAAACGATGCCTCGGGCGACCAGCGGTTCGACGGCCGGCGGCAGAGTTTGCGCGTAAAGCACGCCGTGCGCCTCGGCCACGCGGTACAAAAGCTCGCGCGTGGGACCGGGCAAGACGCCCGCGTCGCGCATTTCCGGCAGCTGAAGCAACATGCGCGCGACCTGCGAAGGCACGTCGATGCGCTTGGCCTCGTCGATCCGAATCTTGAGCCGCGCGATCAGCGAGCCGAGCTCGCGCTCGGGAAGCTGCCGCAGCACGTCCACCAGGCGGATCGCCCCCACGCTTGATGACTCTTGGTCTTTACGAGAGGGCATGGGATCTCACTAGCAAACCGCGAAATACGCCCGTTGTCCAGGCGAGCGCGCACGGTTTTTGGGGCATTGGGAAAATGTTTGTTGCTCGAGCTCGGAACCACTCCGTTGTCACGGTCACGGTCACGGAGCGCGTTCGGTCACGGAGCGCGTTCGGTGTCCCTTGAGCGTCTCCCTCGAGACGCGCGTCTCCCTCGAAACGCGCTGCATCCCTCACCAGAATGATCCTCGGCGCCGCGTTCGCGTTGCCGCGGGCAGTCTGTCCCCGCATTCTCACAAATAGTTGTCTCCAATTTTTCAATTGCTGTCCAGCGTCACTTGCGCGAAGGCGCCGTTATTTTTCGATTCGACGCTGGGTGGCGTTTTTCCGCAATCATCGTGCCGAACGCGGGACTTTTCGCGTCGAGCCCGTCCCGCGAGCCCGTCTAAGCCCATTGGGGCCCCGTCTGAGCCCATTGGGGCCCCGTTTGAGCCCGTCCGAGCGCGCGAAAGTTTCGCGAATTGTCCGGCGTTCGGGGCATGCCGGTAGCGTGAGCGGAATGCGGGCGTCCAATCTTGGTACAGTGCGCCGCCCATGATCTTGAGAGACCCAGTCCACGGCCTCGTCTCCTTCGAGACGCCGGAGGAAGCCATCGTCCCTGCGCTGCTCGAAACCGCCGAGGTGCAGCGGCTCAGGCGGATTAGGCAAACAGGGCTGGCCTCGCTCGCGTATCCAGGCGCAGACCACACCCGATTCGCGCACGCCATCGGCGCCGCGTGCGTCATGACGCGTCTGATCAGGCGCCTGCGGGGCTTGCACGAGGCCTTGCCGTTTTGGCAGCGCTTGACCACCGAGCGCGCTCGCGACGCTCTCGCTGCCTCGCTGCTGCACGACGTGGGACACGGTCCGTTCTCGCACCTGTTCGAGCAAGCCCTGCCCGATTCGAAGAAGCACGAGGACTGGACCACGCGCATCGTGCTCGATCCGAGCACCGAGGTGAATGCGGTATTGCAGCGCTTCGATCCGGGGTTACCGGAGCGCGTCGTGGATCTGGTGCACGGTCGCCATGAGCTCACGTTCTTGGCGCGCGCCGTGAGCGGGACCTTCGACGTCGATCGTTGTGATTATCTGCTGCGCGACGCGCACGCGACCGGGGTCACCTACGGTTCATTCGATTTGGACTGGCTGCTGCGAAGTCTTTGCTTCGGGGTGGCCGAAGAAGGCCAAGCTCCACCGCTGGCGATCGACGGCGCGAAGGGCATTCCCGCCATCGAATCTTTCGTGCTGGCGCGCTTGTTCATGTTCCAGCAGGTGTATTTTCACAAGACCGAACGTGCCAGCGAGTGGATGCTCGGGCGCATCTTCAACGAGGTCGCGAAGCTGCTTTCGAACGGCGACCGCTTGCCGTCGACCCCGACCGCGATCGTGTCACTGGCGCAGGGCGGCGACGCCGAGCTGGCTGACTACCTGGAGTTGGACGACGCTTCGCTGTGGGTGGCGCTGAGCGCCTGGCGCAGCAGCAAAAACCCGATCCTCAAGGACCTCACGCGCCGCTTCCACGCACGAAAGCTGTTCAAGACGTACGAGCTGTTCGACGAAGGGGCGACGCCCGACGCTCGCGTCAGGGCGCTCGACATCGCGCGCGACGTCGCGCAAAAGGCGGGCCTCGATCCGCAAATCTACGTCGGCTTGGACGCGGCTTCGACGACCGCGTTCGACGATTTGCACGATCCGTTGACCGTCGTGTTTCCGGGCGGGCAGACGCGCGCGCTGGCCGACGTGTCGTTCCTGCTCGGTCGCCTGCGGGGCGAGAAAATGTCGCGCATTCGCTTGATTTTCGCGCCCGAGCTGCGGGAGGAAATCATTCGTCGGCTGGCTGCGGACTGACTGATGATCGGATCTTCGCGCCTCTCGAGTCGTGCATTGCGAGCCCTCTTCAGCGCTCTGCCGTGGCTGCTTCTGGCACAGCTCACGCCGCGCCTGGCTCACGCGCAGAGCGCGCGTGGCAGCTCGTCCGCGCATACGGCTGACGGCGTGTACGATCGCTTCGACGGCGATCTCGATCTGGGGCTCGCGCTCGGCGCGGAGCTCGGGTCGGCCGGGCAGGTTGCGCCTGCCGTGCGCGCCAGCGCGCATTATTTCTCGAGCGCGGGCGTGTACCTCTCCGGGCGGTTCAAGGCCGGTGAGCAATCGGCGCCGTCACTGTTCGGCTTGGGCGTCGACCTGCGTCCGTTGTTCTTGCCACGTTGGGCGAAGGGCTATGAAACGGGCCCGGGTCTGTTCGATCTCATGCTCGACTCACTGTCCCTGTCGCTCGGGGCATTCTGGGCCCAACGGGCGGAGGCTGGAACGGAAGCGCAGCGCGGCTTCGATGCGCAGCTCGGCTTCGGTGTTCCGCTTTTGGCGACCGCGGCAGGCCCATGGTTCGAGGCCCGGGGCGCGCTGCGTTACCCGGACGGAGCGAGCCGCGAAGAGGCCGTGTTTTTGGCGCTCAGCTGGCACGGCTTTGCGACCACGCCCTTCAGCCAAGGTTCGGGCTTGTAGCGGGGCGCTAGGCCGGCGACGGAAAGCGTCGGACTCGTGGTTCTAGCTCGGTCGGAAGTGGCGGCCAGCTGACGGTCGTCTCTGCTTGCGAATCGGGATAGCCTTCAGCGCGGAGCTGCTCCCGAGCGTGCCCGACCCCACCGCCAGCAAGGCTCGAAAGCGAGCAACCCGATCCATTCCGGGCGCCTCACTTTGGGGAGGGATCCCCACGGTGGCGGGCGCCCTGCGGGCGGTCTTTGCCGAGGGCTACGATCGCGCGGCGTTGCGCGCGGATTTGCTGGCCGGATCCGTGGTCGCGATCGTCGCGCTTCCGCTGTCGATGGCGCTGGCGATTGCCGTTGGGGTAACGCCCGAGCACGGCCTGTACACGACCATCGTTGCAGGTCTCGTCGTCGCGCTGCTTGGCGGCTCGCGCTACCAAGTCACGGGGCCCACCGCGGCGTTCGTGGTGGTGCTGGCGCCGATCGCCAATCGACATGGCGTGGAGGGCCTGCTGACGGCCGGGCTGCTCGCCGGCCTGATGCTGCTGGCGATGGGCGCATTCCGTTTGGGTCGACTGATCGAGTTCATCCCGCATCCCGTCACCACGGGCTTCACCGCGGGCATCGCCACCGTGATCTTCGCGCTGCAGTTGAAGGACGCTGCAGGTTTGGAGGTCGGCAAGTTGCCCGATGCCTTCCCAGAAAAAATGCTCGCGCTGTGGCACGCTCGCGGCAGCGCTTCGCTCGCCGACGTGGCGGTCAGTGTAGCAACCTTGGCCGTCCTGGTCGGCTTCCCGCGCCTGACGCGCAAGATGCCGGCTCCGCTCGTGGCCATCGCGCTGGCCGCGCTCGGGGTAGCCGCGCTCCAGCACTATGCACCCGATTTACGCACGGCGACGGTGGGCAGCCGCTTTCATGCCACCGTCGACGGGCTGTTGGTGCCGGGCATCCCACGCGCGCCGCCCCTGCCGCGTTCGCCGTGGGGCTCGCATCTCTCGCTCGGCTACGTGCGCGAGCTGCTGCCCGCGGGCTTTGCCATCGCCATGCTCGGCGCGATCGAATCGCTACTGTCGGCGGTGATCGCCGACGGCATGACGGGCAAGCGACACGATCCAAACGCGGAGCTGATCGGTCTCGGGATCGGCAATATCTTGGCGCCGTTCTTCGGGGGGATCGCCGCTACGGGTGCATTGGCTCGCACCGCCACGAACGTGCGGAGCGGCGCCCGCTCCCCGCTGGCCGCTGCGTTTCACGCCATTTTCGTGCTGCTCGTCGTGCTCGCGGCAGCCCCGCTCGTGGCCTACGTGCCGATGGCGTCGCTCGCCGCACTGCTCATGCTGGTCGCCTGGAATATGTCGGATATCCAGCACATCCGGCATTTGCTGCGCCTGGCGCCGAAGAGCGACGTGTTCGTGTTGCTCGGTTGCTACGTGCTGACGGTGCTGTTCGACATGGTGATCGCCGTCACTGCGGGCGTGCTGTTCGCGGCGCTGCTCTTCATGCGGCGCATGGCCGAGCTCACCCAGACGCGTGTGCTCAGCAGCGCGCCCACGGCGCGGCAAGGGCCTGTCAGTCTACCGAGCCGTGTCGTGCTGTACGAAATCGCAGGTCCCCTGTTCTTCGGCGCGGCGCAGCAGGCAATGCGTCAGCTCGACGTGCTGGGCGCGGACGTGAGCGTGGTCATCTTCGATCTGAGCAAGGTGAGTGTGATCGATTCGACCGGCCTGGTTGCCCTCGAAAGTGCCTTGGACCGCCTGCAGGGGAACCGGATATTGGTGATCCTGAGCGGCCCGTTGCCCAAGCCCGAAAGCGTGTTCGACAAGCGCTCTTTGGAAAGTCACCATCGCAATGTGCTGTTTGCGTCGTCGATCGACGATGCGGTCAGCATTGCCAAAGATCTTTCGTTGCTCTCTCCGGAATGGAACGCAACGCCGATACGCAGCGCCTGATGCAGCACGCGCCGCGAGCACGCGCTTCAGCCAAGGTCAGGCTTGTAGCCGGCGTTTGATCCAGGCCGCGGCGCCCGGGCTGGGGCTCTTGCCGACGATCACGCCGTCTTTTACGAACACCTCGCTCGGCAGCGCGCGGCCGTTGTACTCGCTCGCCATGGTGAAAGAGTAGGCGCCTGCGTCGCGGATCACCACCGCCGCGGGCGGCTCGCTGCCGATCGGGTGTGCTCCGAAATCATCCGAGCTTTCGCACACGGGGCCGACCACACGCCACTCGGGCAGGGAGGGCTCACGATCGAGAGGCTCGATGCGGTGTTTGGCGCCGTACAGGGCGGGGCGCAGCAGATCGTTCATGCCCGCGTCGATCATCAGCCAGCACTGCTCCCCGCTGACCTTGCTCTGCACCACGCGGGCCAGCAGCACGCCGTGCGAGCCAACCAGCGAGCGTCCAGGCTCGGCCACCAACATCAACCCCGACAAGCCTTCGGAGCGCAGCAGCTGCACTGCGGCTCGGCCAAAGTCTCCGGGTGCCGCGGCTTGCCCGCTGCCGTAGTCGATGCCGAAGCCCCCGCCGAAATTCACGTACTCGAGCCCCTCGTGGCTCTGGCGGCGCGCGCGGGCCACCTCACACACGTGCCGCGCGGACTTCAAGTAGGGCTCGACCTCGCCCAGCATCGAACCGACGTGCGTCGACAAACCGACCGCGATCAGCGCGCCGCCCGCTGCGTCCACCGCGGCGAACGCACGCGCAATGTCGGCGCGCGCGATGCCGAATTTGGCTTTATCGTGACCCGTGGAGATGTGCGCGTGCGATTCGATCTCGACGCCCGGGTTGAGCCGAAATGCGATGCGCGCCTGGCGGCCGATCGCCCGCGCCCGGGCTGCGATGCGAGACACTTCCTCGACGCTCTCGGCCTGGATGGCGAGCAAGCGTGACGAAATCGCGAAGTCGAGCTCGCTGTCCTTCTTGGCCACACCGCTCATCACGATCTTCTCGGCGGGGATGCCGCAGGCGATGGCCAGCTCCAATTCAGCCGCCGAAACCACGTCCGCACCGGTCCCTTCGGCGGCCAGCGTGCGTACGACCGAGCCAGCGGAATTCGCCTTCACGGCATAGGCGATGACGTGACGCGCGTCGCCGTAGCCCGAAATCAGCGAGCGCGCCTCGTGCGCGATCGCGTCCAGGTCATAAAAGTAGGCGGGGGTTTCGAGCCCGGATTCACGCAGGAGCTCGGAAAGGGGCGAGGCGCCGAGGCAGGCTAGGCCTTGCGCATTGCGTCGAAAACCATACATTCGACAGGTCCTTACCAGGGCGCCTCCCCGACGCAAGCGTGCAAACGGGCAAATCGTGACCCGATCGACGCGCGAGCTGATCGAAGCGCGAGTGATCGACGCGCGAGGCGAGCGGACGAGGGACGAGCGGGACGAGGGACGAGCGGAACGCCGGCCGAGCGGGACGAGCCCAGCGCGGCTTAGCGGTCGGGGCAGAGGACAGCCGAGTTTTGTTGGCTTTCGTCGCGCGAGTCGGCTACCCCACGGGGCTCGCCTTGTGGCATGCTGGCGGCTCCTCGAATCAAGGGCGGGGGCCTGCTCGCGGCCCAAGCCCAGCAGACGGAACCAATAGATCAATGATCGCTCGCCGCGCAAAAATCGTTTGTACTCTCGGACCCGCCGTCAACAGCCGCGACGCCATTCGCGGCCTGATCGAGGCGGGCATGGACGTCGCGCGGCTCAACTTCTCTCACGGCACGCATGCCGATCACGCCCACATGGTGGAGATGGTGCGCGCGGAGAGCCTGGCGCTCGGTAAGCCCGTGGCATTGCTGCAAGATCTGTGCGGTCCAAAAATCCGGACCGGCAAGATCGGCCCCGCCGTGCTCAACAACGGTGACACGGTCGATCTGATCGCCGGTGACACGGGTGATGATCACACGATTTCGATCGACTACGCGCCGCTCAAGGACGACGTGCGTGTCGACGACCGCATCCTGCTCTCGGACGGTCAGGTCGAGCTGCGTGTGCTCCAGATCCGCGGCGAGCGCGTCGAGTGTCGCGTCGAGCACGGCGGACCGATGCGCCCGCGCATGGGCGTGAACCTGCCTTCGTCCGGCTTGCGACTCGCCGCCTTGACCGAAAAGGACAAGAAGGACCTGGATTTCGGGCTCGAGCTCGGGGTCGACTACATCGCGCTCTCGTTCGTGCGCCGCGCCGAAGAAATTCAGGAGCTGCGTGAAATCTGCGAACGCAAGGGCCGCCCGACGCCGATCATCGCCAAAATCGAGACGCCCTCCGCGGTCGAGCGGTTGGATTCGATCGTGCGCGCAGCGGACGCGGCCATGGTTGCTCGCGGCGACCTCGGCGTGGAGCTGCCGCCGGAGACCGTGCCCGTGATCCAAAAGCAGATCATCGGAACGTGCCGCATTCATCGGAAGCCCGTGATCGTGGCCACCGAGATGCTGCAGTCGATGGTCGATTCTCCGCGGCCCACCCGCGCCGAGGCGAGCGACGTCGCGCACGCCGTGTTCGGCAACGCGGACGCGGTGATGCTGTCGGCCGAGAGCGCCAGCGGCAAGTTCCCGATCCAGGCCGTGCGCATGATGGATCGCATCATTCGCCAAGCCGAGGGCAGCCGCTTCTTCGCTCCCGCCGCTTCCGAGCCGGACCACACGACGCCGGACTCGATCGCTCATGCAGCCTGTGCCATCGCGCGTGAAGTGGGAGCCAAACTGATCGTGACCCTGACCGAGTCGGGGCTGACCGCACGGCTCGTCTCCAAGGCCCGTCCCAGCGCCCCGATTTTGGCCTTCTCCACCGATGACCGCACGCTACGCCGCTTGGCCCTGTATTGGGGAGTATCGCCGCGCACGCTGGTCGGCGCCGCGCCGAACCTCGAGGAGCAGGTGCAAAGCACCAGTCAGATTTTGGCCGACAACGGCCTGGTCAAATCCGGTGAGCGCTACGTGATGGTGTACGGCGCACGCGTCGGCGTGCGCGGCGCGACCAACGCGGTGCGTGTGGAGCAGCTGCCGTGAACCCTGAGGCGCGACGGAGGGTGCCCTGTTAACAGCGCTCTCCGGGCGTAGCCCCGAGCTCGAAAAGTACGAGCTCATCGCGGAAATTGGTCACGGCGGCATGGCCACCGTGTACCGCGCTCGCGATCGCCGCCTCGGCCGTGAGGTGGCGGTCAAGGTGATCCACCACCACTTGCGCGAAAATAACGAGGTTGCGGCGCGCTTCGTCAGCGAAGCGCGCGCCGTGGCCAAGGTCAAACACCCAAACATCGTGGAGGTGTACGACGTCTCCGACGCCGACGAGCCCGAGCGCTACCTGGTGCAGGAATTGGTGCGCGGCACGACTCTGCGTCAGCTGATTGCGCAGCACGGCCACCTGCCGGCCGAGGTCGCGGCGGCGATTGCCGTCGAGATCGCTTCGGCGTTGGAGCATGCCCACGGCCTGGGTGTGATTCACCGCGACATGAAGCCGGAGAACGTGCTCGTCGAAATGCCGACCGAAGGTCAGTCGGAGGCCGAGGCCGAGCGCGCTGCGCGCATCAAGATCACCGATTTCGGCATTGCCAAGTTGCTCGACGTGCAGGGCGTTACCTCCACCGGTCAAGTGCTCGGTTCGCCGGCGCACATGGCGCCCGAGCAAATCGAGGGCGGAGACGTGAGCGCCTGCGCGGACGTGTTCGGCCTGGGCGTCTTGTTGTACGAAGCGCTGGTCGGTAAATTGCCGTTCGACGGCAAGAACCCGGCGCAGGTTCTGCGTCGGGTGCTCGATGGCACCTTCACTCCCGCTGACCGCGCGCGGCCCACGGTGGGCGCCGGCCTGTCGCGCATCGTCGGCCAAGCCCTGGCGCGCGACGCGGCCGATCGTTATCAGAGTGCGCGCGCCGTGGCCGAGGCCCTGAAGGAAGAGCTCGCCCAGCTGGGATTTTCGGATCTAAGGCACGAGATCTTCGGGTTTTTACGGGACGCCGCGGCCTACCAAGCCGAATACGAGCCGCGCCTGGTTTCGGAGTTGTGCAAGCGCGCCGGCGCCGCGCGCGCGGCAAGAGACTTCGTGGGCGCCGCGGCCGCGTTCAATCGTGCCCTGGCCTTTCGGCCCGACGACGCCGAGTTGCTGCGGCAGGTTGCGCAAATCGCTCGCGGTGAACGCGTGCGGCGCGCGCTGACGCGAGGCACGGCGGCGCTCGTCGGCATCGCGGCCGTGCTCGCTGTGGTCGCCGGGATCTCTGCTTGGCTTCGCTCGCGACCCGCAGCGAGTGCCACGGTCAACGCCGCCGAACAGCGCCCGAGCGCGGACGCGCTTCCGGTCGCGCGTCCGGACACACCGCCGGCGCTGGCCTCGGGCAGTGCCGAACCGCGACGCCCGCCGCCGGAGCTCGTGCGGCGCCCTGGCCACGTTCCGTCGCGTCAGGCCGTATCGGCCGCCCCGCCGGAGTTGGCGACCGTGCGGATTTTGGTCGATGGCCCCAAGAGTGCGACGGTCAAGGTCGACGGCCAAGAGATCGTCTGGTTCGGCACGCCTCACCAGCTGAGCGTCGGGCCGCACACCTTCCAATTCGTCCCGCCAAACGAAGAGTGCTGTGTCGCCCCGCAGAGCATGACCGTCATGGTCGCCAGGCCCAATGACCCGAGCGAAGTACAGACCGTGCGCGGGACGATCGAGTACAAGCCGGCGCTGCTCGAGTTCCAGGGCCTGCCGGGGACGACCGCCAGCTGCGGCCAGCTCGGCTCGTTCAACGTGCCGGGTCAGCAGAAAATCCGCATGGCAACCGCGTCTCTGCGTGTTCAGTGCACGCTCCTATCGCCGCCAACCAGCGGCCTGCCCCCGAAAGAATTTGACCTGACGCTCAGCCCCGGTCGACTCTTCACTATCCCCGGGCCATAACCTCCCGGCCTGGGGGGTCCCGGATGAGTCTGTCGCGCTTCTGTACGAGCCTCGCTGTGTTGGGGACGGTGCTCTTGGCACCGTCGCTCCGTGCGCAAACTACGCCTCACGGGCCGACCGTCACGGAGGCGCCGCGCTTGAACGACGCGGCCGAGCTGGCGCGCGTCGTCGGTCTATACGAAGCAGGCAAGTACGGGGAATGCGCTAGCTCACTGAAGCGCTTGCTCAGCACCGAGGGTCCCCACCCGTTCCACGAGCCCGACGTAATCGAGAGCGCACGCATTTATCACGCCGCGTGTCTGATCGGCAGCGGACAGAACCAGCTGGCGGACGAGCCGCTACGCGCGGCCATCCGTCAGAACCCGCAGATGAAACCGCCGGACAGCTTGGTCTTTCCGCCGCAAGTGATCGATCGCTTCCTGCGCGTGCGCGAGACGATGTTCGACGTGATCAAGAAGGCCGAGGACGAGCGGGTGAAGCGGGCCCAAGAAGCTGCCTGGCAGCAAGAGCAGCGAGCCAAGCGCGAGCGCGAACGCGTGGTCCGCCTCGAGCAGCTGGCCCAGCAAGAAACGCTGATTACGCCGCGAACGCGCTGGCTTGCGTTGGTCCCGTTCGGCGTTGGCCAGTTCCAGAACCAGGACAAGTCGCTAGGTTACGTGTTTTTGACCAGCGAGATCCTACTCGGCGCCAGCACGCTGACCACGCTCGGCGTCGAGACTCACTTGGTGCTTGCCACGAGCCAACTCGACAAACCCGATCCCAGCAACGACAGCCGGAACAAGGATTGGAAGACCGCGCTCGTCGTTTCGTCCTACGCCTGGCTCGGGGTATCACTGATCGGCATCATCGAAGCGCAACTTTCGTTCGTGCCCGAACAGCGGCAGATCAAAAAGCGCGATTTGCCGCCCTCCCTGCGCCCCGAGACCTCTTCAGTACGCGTCGTGCCCAACGCCGCGCCCGTGCCCGGCGGCGCCGTGCTCGGCCTGAGCGGCCAGTTCTAGACTCGGAGTCGCACTCGACCTGCCAGGTCGCTGCCGAAGGGGCGCTCGCTATCCCGCATCGCACCTCGCAGCGCGCTTTGTCCTCGACGCATCCGGCCGCTGCAGCAGACACCAGCAGCAATGCCCAAATTTCTAGTCCGTGGGCACCCATCATCGCTCCCTGAAGGCCGCCAAGATCGCCAAGATTTCCAAGATCGCCAAGGGAGAGGGAGATTGGGGTTTCGCTCTTCTGCGGCCGTTCGCAGCGCGATCCTCGCGGACATCGGCCGGATGCGACGCTGCGCTGTGCGCGGCCGTTCGCGTCGTACATGATGCGTGGGTTCGGTCTGAAATCGCGAACCCCAAAACTGCTCACCGGGACTAGTGGTGAATCTCGCGTGGCTGGGATGCGCTGAGGGCTTGGCGATCTTGGAAATCTTGGCGAGCTTCTGGGAGCCGTTCAAGGACCGGAAAGGGCGATCGCGATTCCCGACGGGGGACTCCGCGCGATTCGAGGTGCGACGCTGGGTTGCGAGCGCCCACTCTCGTCTGCGAAGCAGGCGCCGTGGGGGTTCAGCCGCGCTTTTCGATCGCAGCCACGTAGAAGCCGGCGAATACGCGCAATGGCGAATCACACAGGGCTCGCTCCGCGGCGCGGAAAAACAGCCGACCGAGGCGGCTGTTCATCGCTTTGGCGGTGGGCGTTACGATGCGTACGCCTCGCGCGCCGACCAGCAGCGTGCCCGGTGGCAGCAATTTCCGCAGACCGAAGGGCGAGTCGAAGCGTGTGTAGACGTGGCTCTCGTTGGCGCTGTGGGCGATTCGCCCGGCAGGGCCGAAGCGCTTGAGCAGGGCGCGCAGGCTGTAGGGGTTGTAAAACTCGGCGAGCACGATGCCGCCGGGACGGGTCACGCGCACCATCTCCCGCAGCGCCAGCTCGATTTCCGGGACGTGTGCCAGAACCTTGAACGAGCAGGTGACGTCGAACTGATTGTCCTCGAAGGGCAGGGCCGTGGCCGAGCCGAGCACGACGTCGAGGCCGCGCGCTTGCGCCTTCTGCAACATGCCGGGAGAAAGATCGACGCCGCGGGCAGAACGCGCAAACTTTGCGATGCGGGTCAGCACCAGGCCGGTGCCGCAACCGACTTCCAAGACATCGCGGCCAGCGCCATAACGCCTGACATATTCGGACTCGAGCTCGTCCAAGAGGTCGTGATAGCCACCCGGATTGTTGTCGCCGCGGTGGTCTTCATAGCCAGCCGAAAAGGCGTCGTAATAGGCGCGATTGGCGTCATGCGTACCAGAGCTATCCATGCTGGCGGAACGTGTCCCGTAAATCGCGGGAATGCAAGAAAATGAGCGGGCCTTGCCGGGCATAGCCCAGGCTCGGGGCGCGAGTCGGCGCGCGAGTCGAGTCAGCCGTCGTGCTCGGTGTCGTCCGAGCTGGCTTCGTCCGCAAGCTCCGCGGGCACGTTCAGTTCCTGCAACGCGCCCGCGGCCAAGGCCGCTGCGTCTTCGGCCTGCCCGCTGACGAGACCGCAATTTTTGCAGATTCTGAGCTCGTGGATGCCGAGCGCCGGCAGGGACGTCCCGAGCTGCGCGTCGCGCGCCACCAAAAACACGGTCTCGCCGC
>Ga0207691_10001345_pt1 | contig 24504 bp, 18 predicted proteins | sample KBSM13metaG_FD_184327 | JGI IMG/M metagenome (GOLD analysis project Ga0207691, IMG submission 184327) | Miscanthus rhizosphere microbial communities from Kellogg Biological Station, Michigan, USA - KBS M1-3 metaG (SPAdes) (version 2) | ecosystem: Host-associated > Plants > Roots > Rhizosphere >...
TACCGCGATTACGTGGAGAAGATGCTCGCACTCGCCGGCTTCGACCGCGCGGCCGAGCGCGCGACCGCGGTCGTGGCGCTCGAGACCGAGATCGCGCGAAGCCACGCCACCCGCGAGGCGTCGGCAAACGACCACAACGCCGACAACGTCTGGGCGCGTTCCGACTTCGCGCAGCGAGCGCCGGGGATGGATTGGGCGATCTTCTTCGACGAGGCCGGGTTGGCAGGGCAGGCAGAGTTCGTCGTCTGGCAGCCGGCCTCGGTGACGGGGCTCGCGACGCTGATCGGCGGGCAGCCCCTGGAGGCGTGGAAAGATTACCTGCGCTTCCACACGATCCACGATTTCGCCGACGTCCTGCCGCGCGCATTCGCCGAGCAGGCGCTGGCGCTCCGGGCGGCCGCGACGACAGGAGCTGCGCCCGACCGCGGTGACCGCGCCATCGCCGCCACGCAGTCGGCCATGAGCCTCACGCTCGGGAGGCTGTACGTCGAGCGCTTTTTCCCCGCCGAGCAGAAGGCGCGCGTGGAGCAAATCTCCGACCACGTCCGCGCGGCGCTCATGAAGCGGGTCGATGCGGCCACGTGGATGTCGCCGGCCACCAAGGCGAGCGCCCTTTCGAAGCTGCAGACCCTGTACGTGGGGCTCGGGTACCCCGATCAGTGGCCGGATGATTCCGACCTGACCGTGGACCCGGCGGACCCGCTGGGCAACCTCCGCCGCGTCTCCGACCGCGCCTACCGCAACGCCGTCGCGCGAATCGGCCAGCCCGTCGACCTGAAGTCCTGGTACATGCCTCCGCAGAAAGTCGGCGCGCTGCTCGTGTTCCAGCAGAACGCGTACGTCATGCCGGCCGCCTTTCTGGAGTCTCCCAAGTTCAACGCGTCCTCCGAAGCCGCAGCCTACGGTTCCGTCGGAGCGCTCCTCGGACACGATTTCACGCACTACATCGACGTGCTGGGCGCCGAGTACGACACCGAGCACCGACTCCGAAGCTGGTGGACGCCCGAGGACAGAGAACGCTTCCAGGCTCTCACGCAGCCCCTGGCCGATCAGTTCTCGGCATACCAGCCGCTGCCCGGCCTTCCGATCAACGGCAAGTTGACGCTCACCGAAAACATCGCCGACCTCGGCGGCCTCGCCGCCGCGTTCGACGCCTACCGCGAGGCGCTCGGCCACCGGATGGCGGATGCGGAGGCCGTGCGGGCGCAGGACCGTGAGTTCTTCATCGCCTACGCGCAGACGCAACGACGGAAGGTCAGCGAGAGCGCCCTGCGCACGCAGTTGGCCAGCGACAACCACGCGCCGGAGGGCTACCGAGCGGCCGCGGTGCGCAATCTCGACGCCTGGTACGAGGCGTTCGATGTGCGCCCGGGCCAGCGGTTGTATCTCGAGCCCTCGGCACGCGTGCGGGTCTGGTAGCCAGCATCACTCCCGGCCTGAGCATCGGAAAGGGAACGGACCCGCCCGAGGACACTCTGAGTGCCGCCGGGCGGGTCCGCGAGAACCGAAAACGGCTTCGGATGTTCCCGGCTCAGTGCCGATCGTGGTCCGTCGAGAGGATCCGTCCGTTGCCGGCGTCCACTTCGATCTCGTGCTTGCCCTTGCTCTCACCGGCGACCGCGATGTCGAACGAGTACACGAGGCACCCGTCCTCAACCTCGAGCTCGGACTTCTGCACGGTGGCCTTGTCCGCGGTGGTGTTCAGGGACTTGAGGGCCGCCGCGAGCGCGTCGGCCTGCGTCCACTTGGCCATTGCGGTGAGCTCGGTTTGCGACTGGCTCTTCTTCGCGTGAATCGAACAGGGTTGGTCCCCCGCCGAGGCGACGACTGAGACGAGAACAGCGGCGGCGGCGAGAGCAAAAATCTTGACCCTCATGACGATGCTCCTTCGCGCCGCTACTGAGACGGCCGGAGGTCGGCCGCCGGATGGCAGCGCTTCTTTGAGCATATCCCACAGGCCGGCCCCGCAACGCCGCCCGTCTCGGTTCGGGCGACCTCCACCGGGTTCGTCGAGTGCGCCTCGGGCGACCCGAGAGCATGAGCGACGTGAGCCGCGGAAAGGGTTGGTGGGACCGGCCGGAGTCGAACCGGCGACCTAGAGTTTAGGAAACTCTTGCTCTATCCAACTGAGCTACGGCCCCCGGCGAAAATCTAGCACGCCGGAGCCGCCGCTCAGTTCGACGCGGACGCGCCGGTCCTGGCGAGCATCGCGAGGCGCTCCGTGATGAGAGCGACGAGCCGATCGAAAGAGATGGGCTTGGGGAGATAGGCGTCGAACCCGCTCTCGACGATGCGAAGCAGATCGTCCGGGTGCGTGTGTCCCGTGAGGGCCACCAGGGTGAGCTCCTCCTTCGGCACGAGGCTGCGGAGTCGTTGGGCGACTCCGAAGCCGTCCACGCCCGGAAGCCCGATGTCGATGAGAGCGATGCGGGGCCGGTGGGTGAGGGCCTGCTCGATGCCGCGGGCGCCATCCTCGGCAACGTCCACCTCGTAGCCCGAGGATTCCAGGAGCTCGCGGAGACCTTCCCTCACGTCGGCGTGGTCCTCGACGACGAGGATCCGGTGCCTTGGGGGTTCGCGCACCTCTCCCTCGGCGGCGGGCCTGGCGGGGGGATCGCGGTGCGTCACGCGGCTGACGGCCACGAGGAGGTCGGTGGGCTCGAAGGGCTTCGCGAGATGGAACTGGAAGCCCGCCGAGATCGACCGGATCCGGTCCTCTTCCCGGGCATACGCCGAGACGGCGATCGCGGGGAGCGACTGGAAATCGGGCACGCCCTGTCGGATCCGGCGAAGGAGCGAGTAGCCGTCTTCCCCCGGCATTCCGATGTCGCTGACGAGCACGTCCGGCCGCACGTTCGGCAGCGCCTCGAAAGCCTCCTGGGCCGAGCCCGTGGCGACGACCTCGCAGCCGGCGGACCGCAGAATCTCGGCCATCAATTCTCGCCCGTCCCACTGATCCTCGGCGAGCAGCACGCGGACCCCGTCGAGGGAGCCGGGCTCCCGTTCCACCGCCGCCGCACGGGGCTCGGGCTCCAGCCGAACGCTGCGCTCGACGCCCAGCGCGACCGCGGGCAGCCGGACCAGAAACCCCGAGCCGAGTCCCGGTCCCGGGCTCTCGGCCGCGATGAAGCCGCCGTGAAGCTCCGTGAGGTGCCGGGCAATCGCCAGGCCGATTCCGAGCCCGCCGTGCGAGCGCGTCAGCGAGCTGTCGGCCTGGCGAAACCGGTCGAAGGCGTGCTGGAGGAACTCGGGACTCATGCCCTGCCCGGTGTCCCGCACCTCGATCTCGAACGCGTCGTCGACGTGCCGGAGCGAGACGGTCACGCGGCCGCGCGGCGGCGTGAACTTGATCGAGTTCGAGATCAGGTTCCATACGATCTGCTGGATGCGGTCGGGATCGCCGAGGATCCGATCTTCCTCGCCGGCATGGTTGTCGAAGCGCATCTCGATCTGCTTGCCTTCCGCGGCGAGGTGCATCGAGTCCATCGCGGCCCCGATCACGGCGGAGAGCGACGCCGATTGCAGGGACAGACGGAGCTTGCCGGTGATGATGCGCGAGACGTCGAGCAGATCGTCGATCAGCTTCGCCTGCGCCGACACGTTGCGCTCGATCACTTCGAGGGCGCCGTCGGTCCGGTCGGCGTCGAGTCGCCCCGTGCGCAGAAGCCGCGTCCAGCCCACGATCGCCGCCAGAGGCGTCCGGAGCTCGTGCGAGAGCGTCGTCAGGAACTCGTCCTTCATCCGGTTGGCTTCCCGGGCTTCGGCGTTGACGGCGTTTTCGATGGCGATGGAGCTCATCTGCGCGAGCTGCGTCAGCACGCCGGCCTCGTCATCTCGAAAGTCGCCGTCGCATTTGTCGAGGACGTGAAGCAGACCGAAGGGCCGGCCGTCGCGTCCCGTCAGGGGCGCCGCGAGCCAGCCCGCCCGCGCCGGCCGTCCCTCGACGTGGTACTCATCCCAGCCCGATCCGTCGTCGCCGCGGGGCCGCCGGACGGAGACCCCCATCGTCGAAAGCAGCGCGACCATCGCCGCGCCGTCGCGCACCACCGGCCTCTCCCCCGCCTTCTCCGACTCCGGGGAGAGTGAGACCGCGCTCCGGGCGGCGGACCACTTTTCCTCGGGAGCCGCGACCGCCACGGCCTGGTGCGCGCCGAGGATGCTGCGGGCGAAGTCCGCGGCGACCTGGAGAGTCTGGCCGGGCGACAACGCGGAGTTGATGGCCAGGGACGCCTGCGTCAGCTGTTGAAGCTGCGTCGCGCGCCGTTCGAGGATGGAGGCCTGCGTCTTGACCTGGGCCGTCTTCTTGAAGAGCTCGACGAAGACCATCACTTTGGTGCGGAGGACCTCGGGCTCGACCGGCGCGAGGATGTAGTCGACCGCGCCGATCTCGTACCCCCGCGCCGCATGCGTGTCGTCGGGATAGGACGTGACGAAGATGATCGGGGTGTGCTCGGAGCTCTTCCGCTGCCGGATGAGAGACGCGGTCTCGAAGCCGTCCATCGTCGGCATGTGGACGTCGAGCAGCACCACGGCGTATTCGTGCTGGAGGATGAGTCGGAGGGCCTCGCGGCCCGAGGAGGCCGTGTGCACGTTCTGACCGAGCTCGGCGAGCAGCGCCGAGAGGGTCAGCAGCTTCGACGGGTTGTCGTCGACCGCGAGCAGGTTGACCCGGTCCTCGGTCTCCATGCCTCGACTCACTTCCGTTCCGTTCACGTCACCGGCACAGCCAGGAGCGGAGCACCGCGAGCATTTCATCCGTGTCGACGGGTTTCGCGAGGTAGTCCCAGGCCCCCGCCTGGAGGGTCTTCTCGCGGTCGCCCTTCATGGCCTTGGCGGTGACCGCGATGATCGGCAGGTCCCGGAAGTTGCCCGTCCGCCGGATGGCCTGCATCGTGTCGTGGCCGTCCATGTCCGGCATCATGACGTCCATCAGCACGATGTCGACGTCGCGAGCATTCTCGAGTTTCTCGATGGCTTCCTTGCCGGTTTCCGCCGAGATCACGAGCATCTGCTGCCGCTCGAGCACGCTCGTCATCGCGAAGATGTTCCGGATGTCGTCGTCGACGATCAACACCTTCTTGCCCGAGAGGATCTGTCCGGTCTCGTAGAGGCGCTCGATGCGCGCCCGGTGCTCGGGATCGAGGCCGGCAATCGGCTGGTGCAGGTAGAGCAGCGCCTGGTCCACGGCCCGGTCGAGCGAACGCGCCGCGCGGGCGGGCCCTCCGCGGGTCAGCCGATCGAGCCGCTCCTTCTCCGCGTCCGAGAGCGCCCTTTCCTCGGGCGCCCACAGCGCCACCGGGATGCCGCGCGACGCGGACTGACGCAAGACCTCCGCGACCGCCTCGAAGTCGCGCACGCTTTCGCGTCCGGGATCCAGCAGGACGCAATCGAAGGCGTGGGCGTCGAGGGCGCCCAGGCCTTCGGCCGGCTGCTCGAACTCGGTGACGCCTACGGATCCGCCATGAACCGCGGCGCGGACGTGCGCCCGGATCTGAGGATCCGGGCTGATCAGGAGCAGCTTTTGCTCCGCGCGGGTCAGCGTCTCCCGGATTTCGGCGAAGACCTGCTCCAGCGCCTCCCGGGTCTTCACCGGTTTCTGCAGCGCCCCGATCGCGCCCATCGGGAACGCCCGGTCGGTCTCCTCTTCGGTGGTGATGACGTAGACCGGGATGTGACGGGTCCCCAGGTCGTTCTTGAGGCGCTCGAGGACCCTCCAGCCGTCGATGACGGGCAGCTGGATGTCCAGCGTGATGGCGTCGATGTGCGGCTGGCTCTGGACCAGTGCCAGCGCGTCGGCGCCTTTGGTCGCGACGAGGGCCTTGAAGCCCTGCTCGTGCGCGAGGTCCACGAGGAACCGCGCGAAGTTCTCGTCGTTCTCGACGATGAGCAGCACCTGGTCGGCGGCCGTGATCCTCCCCCGGTCGTCGGGCACATCCCGGCTCTCGAGAGAGGCTTCGGCCTCGGAATGGGCCGCGTCCACATCCGACATCACGGACACGATCCGGTACTGGGATTCGGAGACCGGCGGGCGGCTGGTCACGGGCAGGGCCGAGTAGATCTCCGGAACGAACAGCGTGAACGTGCTGCCCTGGCCCGGAGCGCTGGCCAGCCGGATTTCGCCTCCCAGAAGCCGCGCGATCTCGCGGCTGATGGCGAGCCCGAGGCCCGTGCCGCCGTACTTCCGGCTCGTGCTGCCGTCGGCCTGCTGGAAGGCCTCGAAGATGATCTGCTGCTTGTCGGCCGGAATGCCGATCCCCGTGTCGGTCACCGAGATGGCGATGACCGAGCCCGCGTGGTCGAGGGACTTCACGCCGGGCGTCCAGCCGTCGGCGACGGTCTCGAGCCGCAGGGCCACACGGCCCCGCTCCGTGAATTTGAAGGCATTGGAGAGAAGGTTCTTGATGACCTGCTGGAGCCGCTTCGTGTCGGTCGTGAGCGACCGCGTCTCCAGCCGGCTCGTGTCGATCTGGAACTCGAGCCGCCGGGCCTCCGCGACGTGCCGGAACGTGCGGTCCACGTAATCCAGGAGATCGGCCAGGGGCAGCTCCCCGACGTCCACCACGACCGTGCCGGACTCGATCTTCGAGAGGTCCAGGATGTCGTTGATGAGGGCCAGCAGGTCCTTGCCCGAAGCGTGGATCGTCTTCGAGAACTCGGTCTGCTTGTGCGACAGGTTCCCGTCGGGATTGCGGGAGAGCTGGTCCGAGAGGATCAGCAGGCTGTTCAGGGGCGTCCGGAGCTCGTGCGACATGTTCGCGAGGAACTCGGACTTGTACTTCGAGGTCAGCGTCAGCTGGCGGGCCTTCTCCTCCAGGGCGAGCCGGGCCTGCTCGACTTCCTGGTTCTTCTTCTCGACTTCGACGTTGCGCTCGGCCAGCAGTGCCGCCTTCTCTTCGAGCTGCTGGTTGGTCTGCCGCAGCTCTTCCTGCTGGGACTGCAGCTCGCCGGCGAGCGACTGGGACTGCGTCAGGAGGTCTTCCGTGCGCGTGTTGGATTCGATCGTCTGGAGAACGATGCCGATCGACTCGGTCAGCTGCTCGAGGAGCGCCTCGTGCGCCGGGCTGAACCGCTTGAAGGCGGCCAGCTCGAGCACGCCCTTGACCTCGCCCTCGAAGAGAATCGGCAGGACCATGATGTTCGCCGGCGTCGACTTGCCCAGGCCCGACGAGATCGAGAGGTAGTCGCCGGGCACCTGATCCAGGAAGATCTTCTGCTTCTCCACCGCGCACTGGCCGATGAGGCCGTCGCCGAGCTTCAGCGTCGGATTCAGGGCGTCCACGGCGCAGGCATAGCTCGCCAGGAGCTTGAGCTGCGGTTCTTCCCGGCTGGCGTCGAGCGTGTAGAACACACCCTGGCGAGCGGAGACGACGGGCGCGAGCTCGGAGAGGATGAGCCGGCCGACCGCGAGGAGGTCGCGCTGCCCCTGGAGCATGCGCGAGAACTTGGCCAGGTTGGTCTTCAGCCAGTCGGTCTCGGTGTTCTTGAGCGTCGTGTCCTTGAGGTTGCGGATCATCTCGTTGATGTTGTCCTTGAGCGCCGCGACCTCGCCCTCCGCCGCGACCTTGATCGACCGCGTCAGGTCGCCCTTGGTCACGGCGGTCGCAACTTCCGCGATGGCGCGGACCTGCGTGGTCAGGTTCGCGGCCAGCTGGTTCACGTTGTCCGTGAGGTCCTTCCAGGTGCCGGCGGCGCCCGGGACGCTCGCCTGGCCGCCGAGCTGCCCTTCGACGCCGACCTCGCGAGCCACCGTCGTGACCTGGGCCGCGAACGTGGCCAGCGTGTCGCTCATCCCGTTGATCGTGTCCGCCAGCGCGGCGATCTCGCCCTTGGCCTCGAGGGTCAGCTTGCGGCGCAGATCGCCGTTCGCGACCGCGGTCACGACCTGGGCGATGCCCCGCACCTGCGAGGTGAGGTTGCTGGCCATCGAGTTGACGTTGTCCGTGAGGTCCTTCCACGTGCCCGAGACTCCCGGCACCATGGCCTGGCCTCCCAGCTTGCCTTCCGTGCCGACCTCGCGGGCGACACGCGTGACCTCGGCCGCGAAGGACGACAGCTGGTCCACCATCGTGTTGACGGTGTTCTTCAGCTCCAGGATCTCGCCCTTGACGTCGACCGTGATCTTCTTGCCGAGGTCGCCCTTGGCCACGGCCTTGGTGACGTCGGCGATGTTGCGCACCTGAGACGTCAGGTTGCCGGCCATGAAGTTGACGTTGTCCGTGAGGTCCTTCCAGGTGCCCGCGACTTCCGGCACGTCGGCCTGGCCGCCGAGCTTGCCTTCCGTGCCGACCTCGCGGGCGACGCGCGTGACCTCGGCCGCGAACGAGGAGAGCTGGTCGACCATGGTGTTGATCGTGTTCTTCAGCTCGAGGATCTCGCCGCGGACGTCCACGGTGATCTTCTTGGAAAGGTCTCCCTTGGCGACCGCGGTGGTGACCTCGGCGATGTTGCGGACCTGCGACGTCAGGTTGCCGGCCATGAAGTTCACGCTGTCCGTCAGGTCCTTCCACGTGCCGGCGACGTCCCGGACGTCGGCCTGACCGCCGAGCTTTCCTTCGGTGCCGACCTCGCGGGCGACGCGCGTGACTTCCGAGGCGAAGGAGCGGAGCTGATCCACCATCGTGTTGACGGTGTTTTTCAGCTCGAGGATCTCGCCCTTGACGTCGACCGTGATCTTCTTGCCCAGGTCTCCCTTGGCCACGGCGGTCGTGACGTCGGCGATGTTACGGACCTGGGACGTCAGGTTGCCGGCCATGGAATTGACGCTGTCGGTGAGGTCCTTCCAGGTACCCGAAACCCCCTCGACCTGCGCCTGACCGCCGAGCTTGCCTTCCGTCCCGACCTCGCGCGCCACGCGCGTGACTTCCGCGGCGAAGGACGACAGCTGGTCCACCATCGTGTTGACGGTGTTCTTCAGCTCCAGGATCTCGCCCTTGACGTCGACCGTGATCTTCTTCGACAGGTCTCCCTTGGCCACGGCCTTGGTGACGTCGGCGATGTTCCGCACCTGCGACGTCAGGTTGCCGGCCATGAAGTTCACGTTGTCCGTGAGGTCTTTCCAGGTGCCGGCCACGCCGCGGACGTCCGCCTGTCCGCCCAGCTTTCCTTCCGTGCCGACCTCGCGGGCGACGCGCGTGACTTCCGAGGCGAAGGAGCGGAGCTGGTCGACCATCGTGTTGATCGTGTCCTTCAGCTCGAGGATCTCGCCCCGCACGTCCACGGTGATCTTCTTGGACAGGTCGCCATTCGCCACGGCCGTCGTGACGTCGGCGATGTTGCGCACCTGAGACGTCAGGTTGCCGGCCATGAAGTTGACGTTGTCCGTGAGGTCCTTCCAGGTGCCGGCCACGCCGGGCACGTCGGCCTGACCGCCGAGCTTTCCTTCGGTGCCGACCTCGCGCGCCACGCGCGTGACTTCGGCCGCGAAGGAGGAGAGCTGGTCGACCATCGTGTTGACGGTGTTCTTCAGCTCCAGGATCTCGCCTTCGACGTCGACCGTGATCTTCTTGGACAGATCTCCCTGAGCGACGGCCTTGGTCACGTCGGCGATGTTGCGGACCTGCGACGTCAGGTTGCCGGCCATGAAGTTGACGCTGTCCGTCAGATCCTTCCACGTCCCCGAGACGCCTTCGACCCGTGCCTGCCCGCCGAGCTTGCCTTCCGTACCGACCTCGCGCGCCACGCGCGTGACTTCCGAAGCGAAGGAGCGGAGCTGGTCCACCATGGTGTTGATCGTGGCCTTCAGCTCGAGGAACTCGCCCTTGACGTCGACCGTGATCTTCTTCGCCAGATCTCCCTTCGCCACGGCCGTCGTCACGGCGGCAATGTTGCGCACCTGGCCGGTGAGATTGCCCGCCATCAGGTTCACGTTCTCGGTGAGATCCTTCCAGGTGCCCGCGACGCCCTTGACCTTGGCCTGGCCGCCGAGCTTGCCTTCCGTGCCGACCTCGCGGGCCACGCGCGTGACCTCGGAGGCGAAGGAGCCGAGCTGGTGCACCATCGTGTTGACCGTGCGGGCGGTCCGGAGGAATTCGCCCTGCAGCGGACGGCCGTCGCTTTCGAGATCCATCGTCTGGGACAGATCGCCCTTGGCCACCGCCCCGATGACGCGCGCCGTGTCGACCGTGGGACGCACCAGATCCGTCATCAGGTTGTTGACGGAACGGACCGAGGCCGCCCAGGAGCCCTGGACGTCGCCGAGGGACGCGCGTTCGCTGATCCGGCCCTCCTTGCCGACGAGCTGGGAAAGCCGGGAAAGCTCCAGGCTCATCCTCTGGTTGAGCTCGACGACCTCGTTGAAAGCGTCGGCGATCCGGCCGTCGACGCCGGTCAGACCGGGCTCGAGCCGGACCGAAAAGTCACCCTTCTTGAAGCGGGTCAGGACGCTGAGGAGATGCCGCCGGTCGAGGGCCTCAGCCGCGGCGGGCCCTCCGGAGGGACCGTTTGAGGGAGGGCCGCTCCTCCCGCTCCTGGCAGACCGGCCGGCACGCGCGGGAGGCCGCGCCGGCGTGAGCGGAGACTCACTCATCGGATCTCCTTTTTCCGTGCAGGCGGACCAGGAACCTGCACCTGCTACAGGATGCCCTAGGTCCGGACCGTCGGACGAAACCGTTGATGGGTCACGATGTTGGGGTCGTCGTGGATGCAAAACACGTGCCCCGGAAGCTCTGTCGCACACCCCGCGTCGCGGCTGAACCAGCCTAGATCAGCAGCTGGAAGCCGAGATAGGCCAGAAGTTTCGCAGCAGGGTGCTCGTCTCTCCCGTGTACGCCGGTACCGGCCGAGAAGAGCAGCACCGAGTTGGTCCCCACGCGCCAGCGACCGCCCGCGTTGAACGCGGCGTCCGTGTCGGAGAACCGGGCCGAAGTCTCGGCGAAGACTTCCGCGGCCACGTTGAATCTGGCCGACAGATCGCCCCCGACGGCAAGACCTCCGAACCAGCGAGGTTTTCGCCCGCTCCGCACCAGCGGCCCCAGCTCCACGTCGGCCGAAACGCGGCCGAAGCTCCGCTGCGCGATGACCGGGAGAATGGCGCCCGTTCCGGTCTCGACCAGCCCCTTCTGCACGGACGAGTCCAGCAGTCCGACCTCGACCTGCGGGTAAACAGCCACCGAGACGCCCGAGACGCTCTCGTCCATGAACCGATACTTGACCCCCATGAGGGCGTTTCCGAGACCCCCGACCGTGGCCCCGCCGGAATTCAGGGCCAGCCACGGAATCTCGACCTTGAGCTGAATCCGGTCACCCAGACCGTAACTCGCATCGACGAGTGGCGTCTCGAAGAGATGCTCCCCGGTTCTCGACTCGAGCGCGAGGGCGACGTTGATCTCCCAGTTGCGGTTCCCGGGCGTGCCGGGATCGTCGGTGACCATCGGCGGACCGCCCTGGGCGAGAGCTCGCGCGGCCATGAGCGGGAAGATCGCGAGCGTCGCGAGGTTACGGAGTGTCGTACCCAGGCGCCTTGCCATCCGGGATGACCAGGAGGCTGCCGCCGTTCGGATCGCAGACGTAGGCGAAGCCGAACGCATCCGCGGCGACGCAGTGCCCTCCGGAGACGGTCGGCACCGTCCGGAGGAGGCGGAGCTTCCCGTCCGATTCGACCTCCGCGATGGCCATCGTCCCGCTCTTGCTTCCGGGAAGGTAGAGATGCCGGAGTGCCGGGCTGTAGTCGATGACGTCGACTCCCTCTCCCACGTCGAGACGCCCGATGATCTTTCCGGACTTCTCGTCGAGCACGACACCTTTGCCCTCGGCGCATCCGACGAAGACAAACCCGTTCTCTTCGTCGAGCGCGATTCCGCGCGAGCCCTCGCAGCCGTTCCGCCAGGTGGACGTGACGGTGTGCGACTTGAGGCCCACGACCGCGGTCTGCCCCTTCCAGAGGTGTGTGAAGGCCAGCCGGCGGCCGGGGTCCACGACGAGAGACTCGGGCCCCCCTTTCACTTCGATGACGGACGCGTGCAGCGGCCGAGGTGGGTTCCCTTCGAGGCGGAAGACCTCGATCTGCTCCTCATCCGGCTGGGTCACCCACACTTCGTCGGTCGGCGACACGTAGCGGACGTAGTCCGGGCTCGCGGAGAGCTTCGCGGATGAGACGACCCTTCCATCGGACGGATCGATGACGGCGAGGCGTCGCGAGGTCCGATCGGTGACGAAGATGTAGCCGCGCCCTTCGTCGGCCGAGGTGACCCCGTCGGAGTGGCCGCCGGTGTAGTCCTCCCGGGTCGAGAAGCCGCCGATCCGGGTCACGATCCAGCTCCTCGGCTCGACGAGGACGAGCGCGCCCGTCCGGGCCGACGGAACGAGCAGGCGGCCGAGCGAGCTCGAGAAGCGCAAATCGTCGAAACCGACTCCGCCCTCGCCCCCCGGAATCGGAATCGACTGCGGAACGGGACCCCGAGCCAGCGCCAGTGAAGCGAGCCCCGCGGCCAGACCGCAAGAGACGAGCCGGCCGACGCGCCCCCCCATGGCGCAACTCTACCGCTCTGGCTTCCGGGGCCTAGCGCGCGGTGCGGATACGCCCGGTAAACTCGCGGGCGGGCTCGTCGGCGGGCTTTTCCGCGGGGACGCCCAGGTAGAAGCCCTGGCCATACGGGATGCTCAGCTTGCGGCACTCCTCGAGGTCCTCGGGAGTCTCGATCCCTTCGGCCACGCAGACCGCGTCGATGCGGCGGGAGAGGTTGACCAGCATCTCGACGACGTCGCGCTTGATCGAGTCGCTGCGGAGCCCGGTGATGAGCGTGTTGGCGACCTTGATGTAGTCCGGTCGGAGCTCGGCGATGGCCTGGAGCGAGGCGTATCCCGACCCGGCGTCGTCGATCGCGATCCGGAAGCCGAGCTCCCGCAGTGTCTTCAGGGCGTTTCGAAACACCGCGACGTCGCGGATGGCCGAGCGCTCCGTGACCTCGAGGACGATCGGATGCTTCTGAGCGAACAGCGCGGGCACGGCCTCGGGGCCGTTGCGCGAGAGGGCGGTGACCGTCTCGGCTTCGACGTTGATGAAGAGCAGCCCGCCGCCGTCCGCGGGATAGCGCGACGCGGACGAGGTGAGGCAGAGCTGCTCGAGCTCCCAGACCGCCTCGTTCTCGGCCGCGAACTGAAACAGCAGCTCGGGGCTCTCGAAAGCGGTGTCCGCCGGACCGCGCGTGAGCGCCTCGTGTCCGAAGAGGTCCAGACGCTCGAGCTGAAAGATCGGCTGGTAGACGCTCCGGATCCGCTGCTTGCGGAGGATGTCGCGAAAGCTTTCGCGGAGGTGCGCCTGCCGCTCCTCCTCCTTGGTGGTCGCGACCGCGATCGCCTGACGAAGCCCCCGGTAGACCAGGCGCTCGACGCGCATCTGGGGATTCGGACGCAGCAGTGCGTGCCCGACGAAGACGCCGATGCGCTTGTGGATCCGCGCGCCGAACGTTTCGTCGAGAGAGCCCCGGAGCGACTCCTCCACCTGGCGGGCCTTCCTCTGCAGGCGGACCACGGCGTCCTCTCCCGGCTCGAGCGTCGCGAACACGTAGAAGTCGGAGCCGCCCGCCCGGTTCACCGCGACGAAATCCTCGGTCGCGAAGACCGTTCCGACCATGCGCCGCAAAGTGCGCGCCGTGTGCTTGAGCAGGCCGTCGAAGACCTCCCAGCCGTACGCCTCCTCGATGTGGCTGTACTGCTCGACGTCGATGTAGAGCACCCCCATCTCGCGGTTGTCGAGCAGGCGGTCGCGCAGCGCGTCGATGATCACGGGCACCGTCGGCAGCTCCGTCACCGAGTCGAAGAGGAGGTTCTGGAAGCGGACCTCCTCGTTGTCCGAGCCGAGAAACGTCGGGGCCGCGGGCCGCTTCTCTTCGAGGAGGCGCTTCACTGTCGAGAGGAGTTTCTTCCGCGTGAAAGGTTTGGTGATGTAGTCGTCCGCTCCGACCTGCATGCCGGTGATCAGGTCGCGGATCTCGCTCTTGACCGTGAGCATCGCGATCGGGATGTGGCGGGTTTCCGGAGCGCTCTTCAGCGTCGTGCAGACTTCCCAGCCCGACAGCTCGGGCATCATGACGTCGAGCAGGATGAGGTCCGGATGGCCCTCGATCGCCTTCTCGACGCCTTCGCGTCCGTTACGCGCCAGGACGGCGCTGTAGCCGGCGTTGTCGAGGATCGTTTGGACGATGAGAAGGACGTCTTCGTCGTCGTCGACGATCAGGATGCGCTCTGCCGCCATGTTTATAGGAGTATAGAAATTATAGCATCAGCACCGCGTGCAGCGGTCGCCCGCCGAGCCTGGCCCGGCCGCCCAGGGCGACGAGCTCGATGAACACCGAGATGCCCACGACCCGGGCCCCGAGCTTCTCCGCGAGCTCCGCGGCCGCATTCGCCGTGCCGCCCGTGGCCAGCACGTCGTCCACGACGAGGACCGCCTCCCCCGGCGCGAACGCGTCGGCGTGGACCTCGAGGCTGTCCTTGCCGTACTCGAGGCCGTAGGACACCCGTTCCGCCTTGCGCGGCAGCTTCCCCGGCTTGCGGGCCGGCACGATTCCGACGTGAAGCTCGCGGGCGAGCGCGGCGCCGAAGAGGAACCCGCGCGCCTCGATCCCGAGGATCTTCGCCGGAGGATCGGCGCGGAACGGTTCCGCCATCGCCTTCGCCGCGTCGCCGAACGCCGACGGCGACGCGAGGAGCGGCGTCACGTCGCGAAAGAGAATTCCCGGCGAGGGGAAGTCGGGCACGTCCTGAATGTAGCGACGGAAGTCCGTCATCGCGTGATCTCGAAACCCGTGTGTCGGCCGGTGTCCGCGGGCGGGACGTCGGTGACATCCACCGCGTCGACGCGGGATCCGAGAGGGCCGCGTCGCAGCTTCTCGAGGTATCCGGCGACGGCGTCGGCCTCCCCTTCGGCGAAGGTTTCGACGGTGCCGTCCGGCAGGTTGCGCACCCAGCCTCGGATCCCGAACTCCCGGGCGGCGCGCTCCGCGAAGAAACGAAACCCCACTCCCTGGACGCGGCCTCGCACGATGGCGCGCCGGGCGGTCAAGCCCCCGGCATTCATGCAGGCGTTCCGGCGAAGCGGCCGAGCAGGGGCACGAAGGTCACATCTTCCCCGTCTTCCTGCGCGTAGTCGGTCTTGCGCCGGCGGATCACGCGGAGGCGCTGGCCTCCGGGAGGCCCGATCGGCACGACGAGCCGGCCGCCGACGGCGAGCTGGGCGAGCAGAGGCTCGGGCACCGTTTCGGTTCCCGCGGTGACGAGGATCCGGTCATAGGGCGCGGCGGCGGGATACCCGTAAGTCCCGTCGAACGCCTTGATCGACACGTTGTGGAATCCGAGCGAGGCCAGAAGGGCGGAGGCGGTCCTGGCGAGCTCGTCGATGCGCTCCAGGGAGTACACGCTGCGAGCCAGACGGGCGAGCACGGCCGTCTGGTAGCCCGAGCCCGAGCCGATCTCGAGGACCTTGTGCTCCGGGGAGACGGCGAGGCGCTGGGTCATGATCCCCACGACGTAGGGCTGCGAGATCGTCTGACCGAACCCGATCGGAAGGGAGTGGTCCCCGTAGGCCCGGGCGCGGAGGGGCTCCGGGACGAAGCGGTGCCTGGGAATCTCTCCCATGACGGAGAGAATGCGGGGATCGTCGACTCCGCGGGTCGCCACGAACTGGGAAACCATCTCGCGCCGCTGGGTTTCCTCCCGGCTCCGGCCTGACAGGCCGGTGGCCGGCTCGCGGGCGTCGCGCGACGACATTGGTCTGCATGATAGCAGGCCGGCCCGGAATCCCCGCGAGGAAGCACGTGTTTCCTCCTCCCGGTAAAATCGAATCCGCCGAAGCTTCAGCGAAGGCGGAGGAGGCAGGAGACTTGGGAAGCACGCAGGACGTGGCCGAGACCGGGCGGGACACTCGCATCGCCGGAGTCTCGCGCGAAGAGGTTCGCAAGTGGTACGCGCTGATGCACCTGTCGCGCGTCCTCGACGACAAGGCCCCGAACTACCTGAAGCAGGGCCTCGGCTGGAGCTACCACGCGCCGTGCGCGGGGCATGACGCCATCCAGCTCGCGCTCGGGATGACCTTCCGGCCCGGCCGGGACTATCTCTTTCCCTACTACCGCGACCTCGCGACCTGCGTGGCCGCGGGCCTGACGGCCGAGGAGGTTCTCCTCAACGGCATGTCGAAGGCGGCGGACGTCGCCTCCGGCGGCCGGCACATGTCGAATCATTTCGCGAAGCCCTCGATCGGGATCCAGAACGTCTCCTCCTGCGTCTCCAACCACTCGCAGCACGCCGCGGGGCTTGCCCGGGCGATCAAGACCTACAAGAAGGACTCCATCGTCTACTGCTCGATCGGCGAGTCCTCGACCTCGGAAGGCTACTTCTACGAGGCGGTCAACGGCGCTTCGCGCGAGAAGCTTCCGGTCGTGTTCGTCGTCCAGGACAACGGCTACGGGATTTCGGTCCCCAAGAGCGACCAGACGGCGAACGTGTACGCGTCCGACAACTTCGCCGGCTTCAAGAACCTCAAGATCATCCACTGCGACGGTCTCGACGTCTTCGACTCGTTTCGCGCCATGCGCGAGGCGGTCGCGTTCATCCGCTCGGGCGCGGGCGCGGCGATCGTCCACGCGACATGCGTGCGCATCCATTCGCACTCCAACTCGGACCGGCACGAGCTCTACCGCACGCCCGAGGAGCTGGCCCAGGCGCACGAGGCCGACCCTCTCCCCCGCTTCCGGAAGCTCCTCCTCGAGACCGGCCTGCTCTCCGAAGAGGATCTGCGCTCGATCGAGGTGAGCAACGAGCGCACGTACGAAGAGGCCGCCGACCGCGCCAAGGCGTCACCCGACCCGGATCCGGCGACGATCTACGAGTTCGTCGCGCCCGAGCCCTGGGTTCCGACCGCCTGGCCCGAGGGCCTGCCCGACGGTTCCGGCGAGGAGATGACGCTCGTCCATGCGTTGAACGAGACGCTCAAGCAGGAGTTCCGCCACAACCCCGACACCTACATCTGGGGCCAGGACGTCGCGTACCGCGAGAAGGGCGGCGTCTTCAACGTCACCAAGGGCATGCAGCCGGAGTTCGGTCCGGCGCGGGTCTTCAACGCGCCGATCGCCGAAGACCACATCATGGGAACGGCCGACGGCTTCTCGCGCCTCGACGAACGCATTCGGGTCGTCGTCGAGGGGGCGGAGTTCGCCGACTACTTCTGGCCGGCGGCCGAGCAGATGATCGAGATGTCGCACGAGTACTGGCGGACGAAGGGCCAGTTCGTGCCGAACGTGACCGTGCGCCTTCCCTCCGGCGGCTACATCGGCGGCGGTCTCTACCACTCCCAGAACCTCGAGGGCTGGCTCGCCACGTTGCCCGGCATTCGGATCGTCGTGCCGGCCTTCGCCGACGACGCCGCCGGGCTCCTGCGCACGGCGATCCGCTCGCGCGGCATCACGCTCTACCTCGAGCCCAAGTTTCTGTACAACAACCCGATGGCGAAGGCGAAAGTGCCGGCCGAGTTCGCCGTGCCCTTCGGCAAGGCGCGCGTGCGCCGCGAGGGCACCGAGCTGACGATCGTTGCCTACGGCACACCCGTCCACTTCGCTCTCGAGGCCAGGAAGGCTCTCGAGGCCGAGGGCCGCTCGATCGAAGTCATCGACCTGCGCTCGCTCGTCCCGCTCGACTGGGACACCGTGCTCGCGTCGGTCCGCAAGACCAACCGTGTGCTCGTGGCCCACGAGGACAAGGTCCACGGCGGTTTCGGAGGCGAGATCGCCGCCCAGATCCAGGAGCGCGCCTTCGAGTCGCTCGACGCGCCCGTCGGCCGCGTCGGCTCCGAGTTCACGCCGGTCGGCTTCTCCCGAATCCTCGAGCGGGCCATCCTGCCCTCGACCGACAAGGTCCTCGAGGCAGCGCGGAAGGTGCTCGCCTACTAGTCTTTAGCCTTCCGTATGATCGGCGTCATGGGCGCCGCCTCCCCGCCAGGCCAGGATGGCGTCCATGAACGACGACCTGGCCCTCCCTATTGATCCGAATCTTCCCGTTCGCGACCTCCTCGCTCGCCACCCCCATCTCGCCTCGGCTCTGGCCGCGAGAGGCCTGGACTCGTGCTGCGGAGGCGAGCACCCGCTCGCCGACGCCTGCAGGGCCAAAGGCGTGCCGCTTCCCGAAGTCCTGGCGGATCTCGAATCGGCCCACCGCGCCGCCGAGGCATACAGCATCGTGCCCCCGACCATGTCGATCCGCGACATGACCCGGCGCTTTCCGGCCACGCGCCCGGTGCTCGAGCGCTACGGCCTCGGAGACTGCGGCGGCGAGGACGGACCCGACGAGCCGCTCGCCTGGTTCGCGACAGTCCACCGGCTGCCCCTGGACGACTTCCTGCGGGACGTGAGAGCAGCGGCCGTTCGTGACGTCGCTGCGAGCCCCCGTTCGACGCCGGCGGCGGCGGCGAGCCCTTTCTCACCGCACTTCATCATCGGCTCGCTGTTCCTCACCCTGACGCTCGGGGCCACGACCGGCATGATCAACCTTCTGCGAATCGCGGCGGGCGGTGAGGTGCCGATCGACCACCGCCAGATCCACGGCCATACCCAGCTCCTCGGGTTCGCGACGCTCTTTCTGATGGGCATCGCGTACCACGCCCTTCCGCGGATCCTCGGCGTCGGCGCCCGGGGAATGGCCGACAAGCGCACGGTCCGCGCCGGCTTCTGGCTGATGTTCGGAGGCGTCCTGCTCCGAAATGCCGGCCAGCCCATGGGGCTGGAGGCGTGGGGTCGACTGCTGTCGCTCTTGTCGGCGGCGATGGAGCTCTTGTCGGCCTACTTCTTCGTTCGGTTCGTTTTTCGTCTCATCCGGTGCGTGCGCGAGGGAAAGTACGACGCCAGGGATCCGCTCCTCCGCTTCGTTCGGTCCGGAACGCTGTTCTTCGCGGTCGCGATGATCTTCGTGGGCGCCCAGGGACTGTGGCTCGCCGGAAACGCGGATTCGGTCCTGCCCGCGTCTTTGAGCGAGCCCTTTTACTTCGCCGCCCTCTACGGCTTCCTGCTCGCCTGGATCTACGGCTTCGGCGATCGCATCGTCTCGCTCTTCCTGGGCGTGGGGCCCGCCGTCCGCGGGACCGCGGCGGGAGCGCTCGCCGCCCAGGCCGCCGGCGTCGTCCTCGCCGTCCTCTCGTGGCTGCCGGTCCTGCCGAATGGTGTCGCACTCGTCCTGAGAGATGCCGGCCTCGCGCTCGCGGCGCTCTCGGCGATCGTGTACCTGGCGGGCAACGGTTTCCTCTGGCGACGGAGCTCCCTTCCGATGCTGCGGACGCCGGGAAACCCGGGCTTCGCCATCCGCGCCGCGTTCGGCTGCCTCGGTCTCTGGGCGGTCCTCGAGCTCGCGGCCGTTCTCGTCACCCGCCTCACGCCCTTTCCCGCCCAGAATCTCTGGTGGGCCGACGCAGCGCGCCACGTGTTCACGATCGGCTTCCTGACGCTTCTGATCGTCGGGATGAGCTTCCGGATCCTTCCGGTGTTCTCGGGAAAGACGCTCTGGTCGCCGCGGCTCGCCCACGCCACGTACGCGCTGCTTCTCCTCGGAGCGGGAATGCGGCTTCTGCAGTATCCGGCGGCCTTCCTGCCGCTCTTCTACGAGCTCGGCTCCTACATGGGCATCCCGGTCGTGCTCGGGCTGGTGCTCTACGTCTACAACCTCGTCCGGACGATGCGAGCGCGGCCCGCCCCCGCGACACGGACGGTGGAGGCCGGTCCTCGATCGGGCTTCGCGTCCACGCTGCCGGTGCGATAATCCGCGGGTGCCGGCGCGGCCCCCCATTCCCTTCGGCGCGGTTCCGATTCTCGCCAGCCTGACGGCCGAGGACCGCGCCGCGCTCGATCCGCTCTGCGAGCTGCGCGCTTTCGAGAAAGGCGCCGTGCTCTTCGAGGAGGGCTCGCCCGCGCTCTTCATCCACTTCCTGTTCGTCGGGCGGGTCAAGATCGTCAAGGCAGCGCCGGAGAGGGACCTGATCCTCGAGATCCTCGGCCCCGGAGAGCCGGTGGGCGCCGTCGCGGTCTTCGAGCAGCGCCCGTTCCCGGCCTCGGCTGTGGCCCTCGAACCGTCCGGCACGATCTCGATTCCGGAGCACGAGTTTTTTCGGCTCGTCGAGACGCGTCCGGAAATCACGCGGCGGCTCCTCGCCGGCCTGACTCTGCGTCTGATGGCCTTGAATCGGCGCCTCGCAGACATGACCGGCTCGGTCGAGTACCGCGCCGCACGCCTCTTCACGACGCTCGCCGAGAGGGCCGGACAGAAACGGCCCGCGGGCACGTTCATCCCGATCCACCTCTCCCGTCAGGAGATCGCGGACCTCGTGGGGACGACGATCGAGACCGCGATCCGCGTGATGAGCCGCTGGCAGAAGGAGGGCCTCGTCGAGACCGAGAAGGAGGGGTTCCTCATCCCCCGGCTGGACGCGCTTCGGGGGCTGGCGCCGGCGGACTAGGCCTCGGTCCCGCCGGCCGGCGCTTCCAGGCGACATAGGGCCGCGCGAGAGTGCGCAACCCCGACAGCTTCCATTCGTAGGCGCGCGAGCGGAGCGTGGGCGGCACGAGGTCCGCCGCCTCCTCCGGCTGCACCACGAGCGAGACGTCGATCGGGAGGATTCCGATCGGCAGGCCCGCGCGGACGCAAGCCTCGTAGAGATGCGCGAAGACCTCGCGCATCGCTCCCGGATCGGGCGGGGGAACGTCCTCGAGCTCGCTTCCGATCGTCGGGCGGAAGATGCAGACCGTCGGGAACGCGCCGGCCGCGACGATGCGATCGATGCCCCGCATGGTGGCTGCGATCGGCTCGAGGCCGGCGATGATTTCGCCGGAGACCCGACCTCGCCCCAGCTTGCGCGACGCGTAGTCCATCGCCTCGAAGAACCCGTCCTGCCCGACCGTCGTGGCTTTCCCCGGACAAATGCGCTCGAACCAGGACGGATCCTCGAACTCGTAGCAGAACGAGAAGTGGTCGGTTCCGGCCTCGATGAGCGCGTCGTACTCGGAGAACATCCGGCGCGGGACGGGATGGGCTTGCACGCCGACGAAGCCGCCGACCTCTTCGCGAAGCGCCCGCACGAAGGGCTCGCACTGCCGCAGGCCGTGGATCGGCTCGAGCCGGTCGACCTCCTCGAAATGGTAGCCCGTATTGAGGTGCGTGAAGACCGCTCCGGACTCGTCGCGCGCGGCGTGGGCCACTTCGACCACGTCCTCGACCCTCTTGCGCGCCTGCTCGTGGACGCCGACGTTCTTGCCCGTCGTGCAGAACTTGCAGGCCTGATTCCGGGCCCAGTAGAGGCACGCGTTGGAGACGTAGACGCCGAGATAGTTGCCCTGCAGGACGCCGATCCGGCTCATCGGAACGCCGGTCGACGTCACCCGTCCGTACCAGGCGGGCTCCTCGGGCAGGGCCACGGGGTAGACCTCCTCCGTGCGCGTGTCGAATATGACGTAACCCTTGCTGCTCTTGACGAGCTCGAAGGGCGACTTCTGGGCGAACTCCTCGACGACGGGCACGTTGACCCAGATCCGCTTTCGCGGACTCGGAAGGACCAGCTCCAGGCCCGAACCGAGACCCGCGCGTGTCCGCGCAATCCGGCGCCCGTCTTCTCCGACGGAGCAGCTCGGATCCAGCCGCATGCCACGGCAGAACAGCTCGATCTCGAGCTCGACCGGAGAGAGCACGATCGCAAGGGTAGGCCTCCCCCGCGGCTGGTCACATGATGCAAATCATCCAGAAGTGGAAAAAGCCGTTCGGGAGGTCGGGGGCCGGGGAGAAACCCGCTAGATGCGCTCCTCGCGCTTCGTCGCGTAGAGGATCTGACCCGCAAGCAGGAGGAGACCCACGTCCCGCAGGATCACGAGCTTCATGTCCTTGAGCCGCTCGGCGTCGGTCTTCTGGACCTTGGCCGTGCCGAAGCAGCCGCAGTCGACGGGCTTCTTGCGGGCCAGGTTGATCCCGAGGGCGATGATGAAGACGATCAGGAGAATCCCGAGGATGCGCGCCGCCGAACGCCGCGCGATGCCCAGGAAGAGCCCCACTCCGGTGATGACCTCGAGCCACGGGAGAATGAGGGCCATCGCGTTCACGAGCGATCCGGGCACGAGGCCGTAGTTGTGGATCTCGTGGGCGAATCCGGGAGGATCGGCGATCTTCGCGATGCCCGCGAGGACGAAGAACGCCGCGAGCACGAACTGCACGCGGACGGTGAGCCACTCCGAAGCCAAGCGTCCCCTCACTGCCGGGCCCTCAGGGCTCGCTTCCCTTCGTGACCGGAAGGCCGCGCTGGATCCAGTCGGGGTATCCGTCTTTGTAGATCAGGACGTTGTCGAACCCCACGAGGTAGAGCTTCTCGGCCAGCATGTGCGAGTCCTCGCAGGTGCCGCCGCTGCAGTAGACGACGATCGGCGCACTCTGGTCGGTGCCCTCGGCGAAGTAGGCCTTGACCTTCTCGTCGACGTCCGACTCCCAGACCGAGAAGGGGCGCGCCCCCGCGATGTGCCCGTCGCGATACACGCTCGTCCGACGCGCGTCGAGAAAAGGCACGGTCTTGCGAGCATGGAGCTCCATTACGTCTTCCCCGGAGATGTCGGCGGACGCCTTGTCGGGGTGCGGCGGAAACGCTTTCGCTCCCGCCGGAGCGCCGAGCGACGGCGTCACGACCGCCTCGGGCCCGGGAGTTGGTTTGGCGACACCGGGGCCGGCCCCGGGGGACGCCGCGGCGGCCCTCTCGTACGAGCCGATCCACTTCAGCCGCCGCTCCGTCCCCGCGAACGCGTTCGAGAAGAGGGCGGCCAGAACGGCCACCGCCAGGAACAGGAAAGCATCCACCCAGAAAGGACGTCGGCTTCTCACGCGGGCATCTTAGCGGACTCGCGACCTCGGTGGCCCGCTTCAGCGCGGCTTGGAGACGTCCGTTTCGAAAGCCGGGGCCTCGTCCAGACGGGCCGCGATGGCCTCGACGAGAGAGAGCGAGTCGTAGTGCGTCAGATCCAGATGCAGCGGCGTGACTGAAATGTAGTTCTCGTCCACGGCGGAGAGGTCCGTGCCCTGCTCGAGCATGCCTTCCGGCGGCGTCGCGCCAATCCAGTAGTACGGCCGTCCCCGCGGATCGGTCTTCTCGATGACGGCCTCGCCGTAGCGCCGGCGGCCCTGACGCACGACCCTCACTCCGCGCGGCGAGCCCGCGGGAACGTTCACGTTGATCAGCGTCCCCGGCTTGAGCGGATGCACGAGGAGCAGGCGCGCGAGCCGCGCCGCGATGTCCGCCGCCGCGTCGAACGTGAAGCCGGTCTCGATCTCCTGCGAAACCGCGACCGACGGGATCCCGATGAGCGTTCCTTCGAAGGCCGCCGACACCGTGCCCGAGTAGGTCACGTCGTCGCCGAGGTTGAGCCCGAGGTTGATGCCCGAAAACAGAAGCTTCGGCCGTTCGTCCTTGAGCAGGTGCAGCACGCCCCAGTTCACGCAATCGGTCGGGGTGCCGTCCACCGACCAGCGCTGGGGCCCGATGAGCTTCGCGCGCAGCGGATGGTGCAGCGTCAGCGAGTGCCCGGCGGCGCTCCTCTCCTGGTCGGGCGCCACTGTGAACACGTCGCCGACCGTCGCCAGCGACGCCGCGAGGCGCTCGATTCCTTCCGAAAAGATGCCGTCGTCGTTGGTGACGATGATGCGCGGACGGCTCATGCGGCCGGAGGCGCCTGGCTGTCGGGCGGGGGCATGACGAACATCAGGATGATGTACGCCAGGATCCCGGGAAAGGCGACCGACAGAATCGAGATCAGGACATAGGCGACGCGCACGATCGTCACGTCGAGGCCGAAGTACTCCGCGAGTCCGCCGCAGACCCCGGCGATCATCTTGTGCTGCGCCGAGCGCGTCAGCCGCCGTTTCCCGTTCGTCATGCCTTTCCCCCCTCATAGACCACACGGTTGCGGTCGGTCTCCTGCAGGGTGATCCGGACGAGCCTGGCGGGAGCCACGCGCCCCTCGAGCTGCCGCCAGATGCCCACCGCGATGTTTTCGGCCGTCGGGTTGATGCCCGCCAGGAAATCCACGTCGTGGTTCAGGTGCCGGCGGTCGACCTTGTGGATGACGGCGTCGTCGACGGTCCGCTTCAGGTCCCCGAAGTCCATGAGGTAGCCCGTCTCCGGGTCGATCTCCCCTTCCACCGTCACCTCCAGCCCGTAGGTGTGCCCGTGGCCGTTCGGGTTGTTGCACTTGTCGAACACGCGGCGGTTCCGAGCCTCGTCCCAGTCCTCGCGGTGCAGGCGGTGTGCCGCGGAGAAATGGGAGTCGGAAACCAGCCGGACGCGCATCGTCTCGATTCTAGCGTGGGGCTTCGTGCTTCGGGTTTGACAGGCACCCCGGACCCTGCTCAAATGGCGCGTCCGGTCGGGACGTGGCGCAGTCTGGTAGCGTACCTGAATGGGGTTCAGGGGGTCCCGGGTTCGAATCCCGGCGTCCCGACCAACTTTCCTACCGTCACTCGAGCGAGAAGGCCCTTTGGAGGAAAACGGCCATCTGGCCTCTCGTG
>Ga0207691_10001351_pt1 | contig 24456 bp, 23 predicted proteins | sample KBSM13metaG_FD_184327 | JGI IMG/M metagenome (GOLD analysis project Ga0207691, IMG submission 184327) | Miscanthus rhizosphere microbial communities from Kellogg Biological Station, Michigan, USA - KBS M1-3 metaG (SPAdes) (version 2) | ecosystem: Host-associated > Plants > Roots > Rhizosphere >...
GTAGCCGAGCGATTCCTTCGCGATCAGTTCCCACGGCCGCGCGCGGAAGCGGAAGACCTTGTTGGTCAGCGCGCCGACCGGGCAGACATCGATGACGTTGCCGGACAATTCGGTCGTCAACGGCTTGCCGTCGTAGGTGCCGATCTGGAGGTTCTCGCCGCGGAGCATGCCGCCGAGCTCATAGGTTCCGGCGATTTCGGCAGTGAAGCGGACGCAACGCGTGCATTGGATGCAGCGCGTCATGTCCGTCGCGACCAGCGGTCCCAAATCCTCGTCCGCCACCACACGCTTGCGCTCGCTGAAGCGGCTGACCGAGCGGCCATATCCGAGCGAGAGATCCTGCAATTCGCACTCGCCGCCCTGGTCGCAGACCGGGCAGTCGAGTGGATGATTGATCAGCAGGAATTCCATCACGTTGCGCTGCGCCTTGAGCGCCTTGTCGCTGCGCGTGCGCACCTTCATGCCGTCCATTACCGGCGTGGCACAGGCGGGCGCCGGCTTCGGGCTCTTCTCGACATCGACCAGGCACATGCGGCAGTTGGCCGCAATGGCGAGCTTGTCGTGGTAGCAGAACCGTGGGATCGGGATACCAGCCTTGTCAGCGGCATGGATGATCATCGACCCCTTCGGCGCGGCGAGTTCGACGTCGTCGATGAAGACTGTGACGTGGTCCGGCGGCAGGTTTGGATTGACGGGCTGCGCGCTCATGCGGCTACCTGCTGGGAGACGACACGGCCTGCGCGCTCATCGTCGACGAGGAACCGCTTGTTGACGATCGCGTATTCGAACTCGTTCCAGAAATGCCGAAGGAATCCCTGCACCGGCCACGCCGCGGCTTCGCCGAATGCGCAGATGGTGTGGCCTTCGATCTGGCCCGCGGCGGCGCGCAACATCTGCAGGTCGTCCAGCGACGCCTGGCCATCGACGATGCGCGTGAGCATGCGGTACATCCAGCCGGTGCCTTCGCGGCAGGGCGTGCACTGGCCGCACGATTCGGCGAAGTAGAAGCGCGCGATGCGCTGGCACGCCCGCACCATGCAGGTGGTTTCGTCCATGACGATGACGGCGCCGGAACCCAGGCCCGAACCGGCCTTCTGCAGCGCGTCGTAATCCATCGTCAGCGACATCATCGTGTCGGCCGGCAAGACCGGCATCGACGAGCCGCCGGGAATCACCGCCTTGAGCGCGTGGCCGTTGCGCACGCCACCCGCCATCTTCAGAAGATCGGCGAAGCTGGTGCCTAGACGGATTTCGTAGTTGCCAGGCTTGGCGACGTGGCCGGACACCGAAAACACCTTCGGCCCACCATTGTTTGGCTTGCCGAGGTTGAGGAACCACTCGGCGCCGTTGCGCAGGATCGCCGGAACCGAAGCGTACGTCTCGGTGTTGTTGATCGTGGTCGGCTTGCCGTAGAGCCCGAAGTTGGCGGGAAACGGCGGCTTGTAGCGCGGCTGTCCCTTCTTGCCTTCCAGCGACTCCATCAGCGCGGTTTCTTCCCCACAGATGTAGGCGCCGGCGCCGAGCACGTTGTGGATGTCGATGTCGATGCCGCTGCCGAGGATGTCCTTGCCGAGCCAACCGTTTCTGTAGGCCTCTGCGGTCGCCTCTTCCAGGTGCTCGAACGGTTCGTGGTGGAACTCGCCGCGCAGGTAGTTGTAGGCGGCCGCACTGCCGGTGGCGTAGCAGGCGATCGCCATGCCTTCGATCACCGCATGCGGGTTGAAGCGCAGGATGTCGCGATCCTTGGCCGTACCGGGCTCGGACTCGTCGGAGTTGCAGAGGATGTACTTCACGCCCGGGCCCTTGGGCATGAAGCTCCATTTCAGACCGGTCGGGAAGCCAGCACCGCCGCGACCGCGCAGCCCGGATTGCTTGACCATGTCGATCACCGCAGCCGGCTCGATCTTCTGCTCCAGGATCTTCCGCAGCGCGCTGTAGCCCCCCGTCTTGAGGTAGTTCTCGTACGACCAGGGCTTGTCGAAATGCAACGTCGTGTAGACGACGTTGTGCTCCTGCGGGGCAGGACCGACCGGGCCGGTTGTTTGCTCGTGCGCCATTCCGTGTCGCCCTACTTCAGACCGTCGAGCAACTCGTCCACCTTCGCGGTGTCGAGTTTCTCGTGGTAATGACCGTTGATGACCATCATCGGCGCGCCGCAGCACGCAGCCAGGCACTCTTCTTCGCGCTTCAGGAAGATGCGGCCGTCGGCAGTGGATTCGCCGAGCCTGCAACCGAGCTTTTTCTCGGCATGCGCGACGAGATCCTCGGCGCCATTGAGCCAGCAACTGATGTTCGTGCAGAAGGCAACGTTGTTGCGGCCGACCGGATGGGTCTCGAACATCGAATAGAACGTCGCCACCTCATACGCCCATACCGGCGGAAGGCCCAGGTACTGTGCGACGCCAGCGATCAGTTCGTCGCTGAGCCAGCCACCGTTCTGCTCCTGAGCGGCATGCAGTCCCTGCAGGACGGCCGAGCGCTTGCGGTCGGGTGGGAACTTGGTGAGCCAATGGTCGATGTGCGCGCGCGTCTTGTCCGTCAGCACGACCATCGGATCGACGTTGCGGGCGTTTTCGAAGTTTCCGGTCGCTCTCATCGGTTCTGCTCTTGACAGTCCAGCATCAGCGGTCGATTTCGCCGAACACGATGTCGTACGTGCCGATCATCGCGACGACGTCCGCCAACATGTGGCCCTTGACGATCTCGTCCATCGACGAAAGGTGCGCAAACCCCGGCGCGCGCAGGTGCACGCGGAATGGCTTGTTGGCGCCATCGGACACCAGGTAGCACCCGAATTCGCCCTTCGGCGCCTCGACCGCGCAATACGTCTCGCCGGCCGGCACGCAGTAGCCTTCGCTGAACAATTTGAAGTGGTGGATCATTGCTTCCATGTCGTCCTTCATCTCCTCGCGGGATGGAGGCGCGACCTTGAAGTTGTCCAGCATCACCGGACCGGGGTTGGCCTTGAGCCATGCCACGCACTGTTCGATGATCCGCGCGCATTGGCGCATTTCCGCCACGCGCACCAGGTAACGGTCGTAGCAGTCCCCGTTGGTGCCGACGGGGATGTCGAAGTCGACTTCCGCGTACTTCGCGTACGGTTGCTTCTTGCGCAGGTCCCATTCGACGCCCGATCCGCGCAGCATCGGCCCGGTCATGCCCCAGGCCAGCGCAAGGTCCGGCGGAACCACGCCGATGCCGACCGTACGCTGCTTCCAGATGCGGTTTTCGGTGAGCAGCGTTTCGTATTCGTCCACGCGCTTGGGGAAGTCGTGCGCGAATGCCTGCAGGTAGTCCAGCATCGAGCCTTCTCGCCACTCGTTGAAGCGCTTGAGCTTCTGCCCCTTGCGCCACGGCGACTCGCGGTATTTCGACATCTGCTCGGGCAGGTCGCGGTAGACGCCGCCCGGACGGTAGTAGGTCGCGTGCATGCGCGCGCCCGACACCGCCTCGTAGACGTCCATCAACTCTTCACGTTCACGGAACGCGTATAGGAACACCGCCATCGCGCCCAGGTCGAGTGCGCTCGACCCGATCCACATCAAGTGGTTGAGGATGCGCGTGACCTCATCGAACAGCGTCCGGATCCACTGGGCGCGCTCGGGCGCCTCGATCCCCATCAGCGTTTCGATGGCGCGCACGTAGGCGTGCTCGTTGCACATCATCGACACGTAATCCAGCCGATCCATGTATCCGATCGACTGGTTGAACGGCTTGGACTCGGCGAGTTTCTCGGTGCCGCGATGGAGCAGGCCGATGTGCGGATCGGCGCGCTGCACGACCTCGCCGTCCATCTCCAGGATCAGGCGCAGCACGCCGTGCGCGGCCGGGTGCTGCGGGCCGAAATTGAGCGTGTAGTTGCGGATTTCCTTGCGCGCTTCCGACGCGTCGCTCGCGAGCGGAAGGCTGCTGGGCAGGATCGATGCGTTCATTTGTCGGCACCTGCCGGCGTCGGCGTGGACCCGGTGGAGCGCGACGCGGCGTCGGCCGGGCCGAGCGTGCTGGCGAGCTTGAGGTCGCGACCTTCGCCCGCCGCGGTCGCATAGCGCGCGTCGTCGCGGATCACGCGCGGCACCAACACGCGCGGTTCGACCGACTTCACCGGCTCATAGATCACGCGCTGGGCTTCAGCGTCGTATCGCACTTCGACGTTGCCGATCAGCGGGAAATCCTTGCGGAACGGGTGACCAACGAAACCGTAGTCGGTGAGGATCCGGCGCAGGTCCGGGTGACCACTGAAGATGATGCCGAACAGGTCGAACGCCTCGCGCTCGAACCAGTTGGCCACTGGCCACAGATCGGTCACCGACGGAATGATGGGAAGCGCATCGTCGGGCGCGAATGCGCGCACCCGGACACGACGGTTGTGGCTGACCGAAAGCAACTGGAGCACGGCTGCGAACCGGCGTTGTGGCGCCTGCGTCGTCACTTCCCCCGCGGGTTGTGCCGTCTGTTCGCTCGGCACTTCGCCGAACTTGAAGCGGCCCGGCCCCCTGCCCTCGACGCCGCGGGAGAAGCCTTCGGAGGAGACATCGGTGTCCCACTCGTCGCTGCCGTGACCCAAGTAATCAAGGCCGCATACATCGATAAGCTGTTCAAAGCCGAACTCATCGCGCAGCACGCGGCAGCCGTCGTGCCAGGACGCGGCGTCGAAGACGATGCCGACCTCACCTCGCGGGTCGTCGACCGTCACCGCCGCATCGGTAAAACGCGCGCGCAGGCGATCGGCAAAAGCGGAAGCGGCTTCCATTCAGCGCTGGCCCGTCTTGGTGTCGCCGAAATTCGTAGCGCGACGGATTTTCTTCTGCAGCTGCAGGATGCCGTAGACCAGCGCTTCGGCGGTCGGCGGGCAGCCCGGCACGTAGATGTCGACCGGTACGATCCGATCGCAGCCGCGCACGACCGAATACGAGTAATGGTAATAGCCGCCGCCGTTGGCGCAGCTGCCCATCGAGATCACCCACTTCGGGTCGGGCATCTGGTCGTAAACCTTGCGCAATGCCGGCGCCATCTTGTTGACCAGGGTGCCGGCCACGATCATCACGTCCGACTGGCGCGGCGATGGACGGAAGACGACGCCGAAGCGGTCCAGGTCCAGCCGCGCGGCGCCGGCATGCATCATTTCGACCGCGCAGCACGCCAGACCGAACGTCATCGGCCACATCGAGCCCGTGCGCGCCCAGTTGAGCAGCGCATCGGAGGTCGTGGTGACGAAACCGCGCTCGGTAAGCGGGTTGTCGCCTTCGGGGCGCAGGATGTCATCCACCTGCCCTTCGGGCAGCGGATTGTTCATCAGGCTTTCGATGGTCTGGACTACTCCCACTCCAGCGCTCCCTTTTTCCAGACGTAGGCGAATCCGATCACCAGAAGCGCCAGGAACACGCCCATTTCGACCAGGCCGAACACGCCCAGCTCTCGAAACACCAGCGCCCAGGGAAACACGAACGCAATTTCCAGGTCGAACACGATGAACAGGATCGCGATCAGGTAGTAGCGCACGTCGAACTGCATGCGCGCGTCTTCGAAGGCGGCGAACCCGCATTCGTACGGAGACAGCTTTTCGGCCGTCGGACGCTTGGGCCCGAGCACGTTGCCGATCACGATCAAGGCCACGCCGATGCCGGTGGCGACGATCAGGAACAGCAGGGTCGGCAGGTATTCGGCCAGCACGTGCGTCCTCTTTTCTGCTTCCCCGCGAAAAGTCCGGCCTGTCTCGCCGGACTTCTCGTTCAGGGATCTACAGCCTGTAATGGTGCCCAAAGGGGGACTCGAACCCCCACGACCGAAGTCGCTACCACCTCAAGGTAGTGCGTCTACCAATTCCGCCATCTGGGCAAATTCCGTGCGGCCTCCTGGCCTGCGCTGCGGCGGTCCATGCCCAGCGTTGAAACGTTTTTCGATCACGCTCGGAGAGGGATTTTAGCCCGTCCGATCATCCGCCCGAATCAGGCGCCGGCGGCGGAGCCGGTTGCGTTGCCGGCGGTGACTGCGTGCCAACGGCGGCGGGCGTCGGTGCGGCCGGCACGCTCGATGCTGGCGCACCCGTCGTCGGCGCCGCGGGCTCTGAACCATTGTCCGGCACCTTGGCGGGCGACGAGGCCGGCACCTGGGCCATGACCCCGAGGTCCTGCTGGACCGGGACGCGCGCGGAACTGTGCGTCGCGTACCACGCCATGAACAGGCTGATCACGAAAAACGTGATCGCCAGCCATTTGGTGCTCTTGGAAAGGAAGTTGGACGCGCCACGCGAACCGAACACGGTGGCCGACGCGCCGCCACCGAACCCCGAACCCGCCTGCGCTCCCGCGCCGCGCTGCATCAGGATCAACGCGATCATGCCGATCGCGAGCAGCACGTAGATGACATTGAGGATCAACAACAGCATTGCGACATTCTCTCTTGGGGCGCCCGCCGCCTGTGACTCAGCGGTCGCTTCCCTGTGACGCCGCCGCGGCCGCGATGGCGATGAAATCGGCGGCGACGAGGGAGGCGCCGCCGATCAGCCCGCCATCGACATCGGACTGTGCGAAAAGCGCCGCGGCGTTGCCGGGTTTGCAGCTGCCGCCATAGAGGATCGGCAGCGAGCCCGCAATTTTAGCATCGCGCGCCGCGACTTCGCCACGGATGAATGCGTGGACGGCCTGCGCCTGTTCCGGGGAAGCGGTCTTTCCGGTCCCGATAGCCCAGACCGGTTCATAGGCGATGACCGCACCTGCGAAGGCCAGGTCCCCGCACAGCTCGAACACCGGCTGCAACTGCCGCTCGATGATGTATTCGGTCTGGCCGGATTCGCGCTGGTGCAGGCTTTCGCCCACGCAGAGGATCGGAATCAGGCCCGCATTGCGCGCGGCCAGGAACTTCTGCGCCACCAGGCCGTCGTTTTCGTGGTGGTACTGGCGACGCTCCGAGTGCCCGACCAGGCCGTAGCGGGCGCCGACGTCCACCAGCATCGATGCGCAGACTTCGCCGGTGTACGCGCCCTGCGCATTGGCGCTGACGTCCTGCGCGCCGAATGCAATCGACGGGTAGTCCTCGGCAAGTTCGCTCACGTAAGGCAACGGTGGCAGCACGACCAGGTCGACACCGGCCGGGACGGGACTGGCGGCGATCTCGTCCAGCAGGGCGTGCGCGAAGGCGCGATCGCCGTGAAGTTTCCAGTTGCCCGCCACGATCCGACGACGCATATCGGTATTCCGGTCCTGAAGCCGACTTCGCAAGGGCGCGCAGTCTAGCAGCCGCCGCGCGCACAGGCGCCCGCCCGCATCGCGGGCGGCTTGTAGAATCGCGGTGCCAGGCCATCCGGGAATCCCGTGAGCAACGCAGCAGCCATCGCACGTGGAATCCTCGGCGCGAGCACGGACATCGAATCGCCATGACTACCGCTGCCGCGCGAATCGCCATCCTGCCCTATCGGAAACCGACGCTGGGGCGCGACTACTGGCTGTTCGACGATGCGCTGCCGAACCCGATGGCGGTACGCGAACGTTGTCTGGCCAGGAATGATTGGACCGAAGGCTATCCACGCAAACCGGAAGCCTGGCCCGGAATGCGGACGATGCCCGCGCTCGAGGGCGAGGAACTGGCGCCCATCGAAGCCTGGGTGCGCGGGGTCACGGGCAGCAAGCGCCTATGGGTGGAGACGACCGCCGGCGGAGGCCACCTCAACCACAACTGCGTGCAGGTCGTCGGCGAGGACGAATCGGGCCCAAAACCGCACACCGACTCACGCAAGCTCTGCCGCTACGCCGCCGTCATATATCTCAATCCCGATGCACCTGCGCATTGCGGCACCAGCTTCTACCGGCAGCGGTTGCCCAACGGGCAACTCGGCGGCAATGCGGTGATGCCGCCGCATGCGAACCTGGTCGAAGCGCTCGGATCGCGTTATGTCGCCGCGAATTCGTTCGTGGAGGATGTCGCCATCGAACATCGCTTCAACCGGCTGCTGCTCTACCGCGCCAACCTCATCCACAGCGCCAGCGAGTATTGCGGGTCGACGCTTGCGGACAAGCGCATGGCAGCGGTGTTCTTCTGGATGGCGGCCTAGGGCCTTACGCCTGCGCCGCGGCCTCGACGGCGGCGGCCAGCGCATCGAGAGTCGTGCGCATCAATGCAGCGTCGTCGGCCTCGACCGTGACGCGGACGACCGGCTCGGTCCCCGACGGCCGCAGGAATGCGCGTCCCCGCCCTTCCACCGCGCGTTGCGCATCGGCCAGGGCCGCGCGGACGCTTTCGGCCTCGTCGGGACGCGCACCAGACGGATAACGCACGTTGACTGTCTGCTGCGGCACGCGCTGCATACCATCGAGCGCCGCCCGCAGGCTCAGGCCGCGACGTCGCAACACTTCGAGCACCTGCAATGCGCTGACGATGCCGTCGCCGGTATTGGCGCGATCCAGGCACAGCAGATGCCCGGAGGCCTCGCCACCCAGCACACCCTGATGCTGCAGCAAGGCCTGGTGTACGTGACGGTCGCCGACCTTGGCACGAACGAATTCGATGCCACGCGTCGATAGCGCCTGCTCGAAACCGTAATTGCTCATCAGCGTACCCACGACCGGGCCACGCAGCCGTCCGCTTTGCTGCCAGTCCGTCGCCAGCACGTACAGCAGGTCGTCGCCGTCGCAGACGGTACCGTCGGCATCGACGAACAGCACGCGATCGCCGTCTCCGTCGAATGCGATGCCCACGTCGGCGTGGACGCGCGCGACATGCGCGACAAGCGCTTCCGGATGCGTCGACCCGACGTCGTCGTTGATGTTGGTGCCGTTGGGATCGACGCCGATCGCATCGACAAGCGCCCCCAGTTCGCGCAAGACCAGCGGGCCGAGCTGGTAGGTGGCGCCATTGGCGCAGTCCATGGCGATGCACATGCCGCCGAGGTCGAAACCCTTGGGAACGGAGTTCTTGCACGCTTCGACATAGCGACCCAGGGCATCACGGGTGCGGACGGCCTTGCCGAGCTGCTCGGAAGGCATCGTCCGGAACGGCTGGTCGAGTGCCGCCTCGATGGCCAGCTCCGCACCGTCGTCGAGCTTTTCTCCGTGCGCGGAGAAGAACTTGATGCCGTTGTCGTAATGCGGATTGTGCGACGCGGAAATCACGATGCCGCCATCGGCGCGCAACGACCGCGTCAGGTGCGCGACGGCCGGGGTCGGCATCGGCCCCATCAGCTGCACGTCCACGCCGGCGGCGACCAGCCCGGCTTCCAGCGCGGCCTCGAACATGTAGTTGGAGATGCGCGTGTCCTTGCCGATGATCACCAGCGGCTTGCGCCACTCGCGTTCCGGCGCCTGCTGCTTGAGCGCGAGGCCGTAGGCGTTGCCCAGTCGCAGCACGAAATCGGCGGAGATCGCGCCCTCGCCGACGCGACCGCGAATGCCATCGGTACCGAAATACTTGCGGCTCATGGCCGGCACCGCATCAGGCGGCGACCTCGATGTCGTCCGGCGGGCGCGCCTGCTTCGTCAGCAGCGCCAGCAGGTCGGCGATCCGGTCGCGCAGTTCGCGGCGGTCGCAGATCTGGTCGATGGCGCCGTGTTCGACCAGGAACTCGCTGCGCTGGAACCCTTCCGGAAGCGTTTCGCGCACGGTCTGCTCGATGACGCGGGGGCCTGCGAAACCGATGAGCGCTTCCGGCTCGGCCATGTTGATATCACCAAGCATCGCCAGCGAGGCGGAAACGCCGCCGGTGGTCGGATGCGTCATCACCGAGATGTAAGGCAGGCCAGCGGCGCGCAGGCGACCGAGCGCGGCGGATGTCTTGGCCATCTGCATCAGCGAGAACAGGCTTTCCTGCATGCGCGCCCCACCGGTCGCGGAGAAGCACACCAGCGGGCTGCGGATTTCCAGCGCGCGCTCGGCGGCTTCGGCGAAGCGCTCGCCGACGACGGAACCCATCGAGCCGCCCATGAACGCGAAATCGAACGCGCAGGCCACCAGCGGCTGGCCTTTCAGCGTTCCCTGCAAGGCAACCAGCGCGTCCCGCTCGCCGGTGGACTTCTGCGCTGCCTTGATGCGGTCGGAATACCGTTTCTGGTCCTTGAACTTCAACACGTCGGTCGGGCCGAGGGTCGCGCCGATCTCGCGGGTGCTGCCGGGATCGAGGAACGCGTTGAGCCGTACCCGCGCACGGATCGGCATGTGGTGGCTGCACTTGGGACAGACCTCGAGGTTCTCCTCGAGTTCGGGCCGGTACAGCACCGCGCCGCACCGATCGCACTTTTCCCAAAGTCCCTCGGGCACGCTGCGCTTGCGGCCGGCGGGCGCCTCCGTGCGGATGCGCGCGGGCATCAGTTTCTTCAGCCAACTCACCGGGACGACACCTCGGGCAGGACATTCGACAGGGGACAAGGCACAAGCGCGAAGCGCGCCCAGTGCCTGGCAGCGGGCCCTCGCGGGCCGGCGTGCAGTCTACCGCAGGGCCTCCCGGGCTCCGTCGAGCGCGGCGCGCAACGGTCGCAGGAAACCGCCCGCGCAGGCCGCGGCGTCCGCTTCATCCCGCGCCTGCGCGATGGCGGCGACCAGCGCGCTGCCCACCACCACGCCGTCGGCTTGCCGCGCCATCGCGGCGGCGGACGTGGCGTCCCTGATCCCGAATCCCGCGACGACCGGGACGTCGCTGCGCGTCCGGATCGCGCGCAGCCGATCGCCCGCCGCACCGGCGTCGAGCCGGTCCGCGCCCGTCACGCCGGCGAAGCTCACGTAATACAGGTAGCCCTGGGCCGCGTCGCACAGCAATGCGATGCGCGCATCCGTCGTGGTGGGTGCGGCCAGCAGGATGAGTGCCAATCCATGTTGCTGGAACGCCGCACTGAACTCGCCGAGTTCTTCCGGTGGCAGGTCGACCAGGAGCACGCCGTCGACGCCGGCGGCGACCGCATCGGCGGCGAAGTGTTCGGCTCCACGGACCTCGATCGGATTGAGATAGCCCATCAGCACCACTGGCGTACGCACGTCGGATTCCCGGAACCGGCGCACGCAGTCCAGTACGAACGACAACCCGGCGCCTCGCGCCAGCGCGCGTTCGGAACTGCGCTGGATGGTCGGGCCATCAGCCATCGGGTCGGAAAACGGTACGCCGAGCTCGAGCACGTCGGCGCCTGCCTCGACCAGTGCGTGCAGCACCGGTACGGTCGCCTCCAGCGAAGGATCCCCGGCCGTAATGAACGGCACCAGCGCCTTGCGACCGGATGCCTTGAGCTCAGCGAAGCGGGTGTCGATGCGGTTCATGCGATGTGCTTGTGCTTCGTGGGAGTGGCGGCTGCGTTGCAACCCCGGCAGCTCTCAAACCCTTACGTTGGAAAATGTTTGACGGGAAAGTGCCCTCATGCGCCCTACGGTGCCGTTCTCCCGCTGGCGGGAGGAGGGAACTACAGATGCATGCCTTCGCGCGCAGCGATCGTGTGCACATCCTTGTCGCCACGACCGGACAGGTTGCAGAGCACGATCGCGTCCTTCGGCAGCTCGCGGGCGATTTTCACCGCCTGCGCGATCGCGTGGCTGGATTCGAGCGCAGCGAGAATGCCTTCCGTGCGCGCCAGTTGATGGAACGCCGCGAGCGCTTCGTCGTCGGTAACACCGACGTACTCGGCGCGACCCACGTCCTTCAGGAACGCGTGCTCCGGACCGACACCGGGATAATCCAGGCCTGCCGATACCGAATGCGTTTCGACGATCTGGCCGTCCTCGTCGCACAGTACGTAGGTGCGATTGCCATGCAGGACCCCCGGACGTCCGGCCGACAGCGATGCCGCGTGCCGGCCGCTCTGAATCCCCTCGCCCGCTGCCTCGGCGCCGACGATGCGCACGTCGCGATCGTTGAGGAACGCGTGGAAGATGCCAATCGCGTTGCTGCCACCGCCGACGCACGCGGTCACGGCGTCGGGCAACCGTCCGTATTCGGCGAGCATCTGCAGGCGCGCTTCGCGGCCGACGACGGCGTTGAAGTCGCGCACCATGCGCGGATACGGATCCGGGCCAGCCACGGTGCCTATGATGTAGAACGTATCGCGTACGTTCGTCACCCAGTCGCGCATGGCTTCGTTGAGCGCGTCCTTGAGCGTCGCCGACCCGCTGGTCACCGGCACCACGGTCGCGCCGAGCAGCTTCATCCGATAGACGTTGATCTTCTGGCGCTCGATGTCGGTCGCGCCCATGTAGACGACGCATTCGAGCCCCAGCCGCGCGGCGACCGTCGCCGACGCGACGCCGTGCTGCCCCGCGCCGGTCTCGGCGATGATCCGGGTCTTGCCCATGCGCGAGGCGAGCAGTGCCTGGCCGATGGTGTTGTTGATCTTGTGCGCGCCGGTGTGGTTGAGGTCTTCGCGCTTGAGCAGCACGCGCGCGCCCCCGACCTCCCTGCTCAGCCGCTCGGCGAAATAGATCGGGCTCGGGCGGCCGACGTAATGCGCCAGGTCGCGCTCGAACTCATCGATGAAAGCGGGATCGACGCGCGCCGCGTCATACGCAGCAGCCAGTTCCTCCAGCGGCCCGATCAGTGTTTCGGCGACGAAGCGGCCGCCATAGCGGCCAAAGTGCCCGGATGCATCGGGATAGGCGTGGAAATCCGGAATGGAATCGCGATCCATCAACACATGCACGGCGGGACGGCCGTGCAGTGTAGCGAACGTCGCGCCAGCCTCAGCGTGAGTCCGGGGTGCAGGCCATGTCCGCCGGCACGTGCTCGACGTGGCAATCGGCGCGCCGCACTTCCTCGACGAAGTGGCGCATCAGGTCGCCGTCCTTGATGCCCGGCGCTCTTTCGATGCCACTGGAAACATCCACACCCCAGGGCAGCGTGGCGAGGATCGCCTCGAACACGTTGTCCGGCGTGATGCCCCCACTGAGTATCGCGGGCTTGTTAAGCGCCTTGGGCAGCAGCGACCAGTCGAACGTCTTGCCGGTGCCGCCGGTGGATCCGGAGGCATGGCTGTCGAACAGGAACCCGGCCGCACCCGGATAACGCAACTGCAATGCCGTGGCCGATTCCGGTGTCTGGCCGCCCATGCCAATGGCCTTGACCCACGGAACGCCGAAGCCACGGCAGAACGCGTCGTCCTCGCTGCCGTGGAACTGCAGCAGCGTCGGGCGTACCTGCCGAATCGCGTCGCGCACTTCCTCGGCTGTGTTGTCCATGAACAACGCCACCGCGTCCACGAGAGGCGCGAGCGCATTGCGCATGAGCCGCGCCTCTTCCGGCCGGATCCGGCGCGGACTCGAGCGCGCGAACACGAAGCCGACCGCGTCCACCCCGAGTTCGCTGGCCAGCCGCACATCGCCGGCGCGGGTCATGCCGCAGAACTTCACCCGCGTCCGGTACAGGACCCGTCCATTCGGCGACATGATGGTGGTCGGTGCGGTGGAAGCGGTCACAACGTCACCTCGGCGGGCAACCGGAGTCCGGCAGGATAGCGCGGGCCGACGAAGACCAGCCCGTCGGGCGGAGCGGTGGGACCGGCGACAGTGCGGTCCCGGCCGGCCAGCAACTCGGCGAGCCATTCCTCGGGCCTTTCGCCACGCCCGACAGGCAACAGGCTACCCACGATGTTGCGCACCATATGGTGAAGAAACGCGTTGGCCTGAACCTCGACCTCGACGATGTCGCCCTCACGCGTGACGGCGATGTGCTGAAGGTCCCGCCGCGCATGTGGCGCCTGGCAGTGCACCGTCCGGAACGCCGAGAAGTCGTGTTCCCCGAGCAGCGCCTGCGCCGACCGGTGCATCGCGGCGGCATCCAGTGGCCGGCGCTCCCAGGACAGGTATTGCCGCTGCAGGGCCGGCCGCACCGCGCGGTTGAGGATGCGATAGCGGTAGCGTCGGGCACGCGCGGAAAAACGGGCGTGGAATTCGCCGTCGACGCGGACGCACCACAGGGCGCAGATGGATGCCGGTAATCGGGTGGTTGCGCCGAGCACCCAGCCGCGCGGGTCGCGCTCGGCGTCACTGTCGAAGTGGACCACCTGGCACGCTGCATGGACGCCGGCGTCGGTGCGCCCCGCGCACACCACTTCGAGGGGATGTCCGGCCACGAACGAGAGCGCCTCCTCGACGGACGCCTGCACGGTCGGTTCGCCGCGACGATCCGGTTCGCCGGGCTTGTTCAGCCGCTGCCACCCGGAAAAATCGCTCCCGTCGTATTCGACCCCCAGCGCGAAGCGCACTACCCGCTCCTGCGCGATGCCCGGCTCACGTCCGTTGCATCACAGGTCGCGCAGCAGCCGCGCCGCCCGGTCGCGCGCGGCCGGATCGCGGCCATTGAGCACGTCGCGCAACAACGCCCGCGCCGCGTCGTCGTCGCCCAGGTCCAGGTACGCCTGGGCCAGCTCCAGTTGTTGTCCCGCGTCGGACGCGGCTTCCACAGGTTCGGCGACCGGCGTCACCGCATGCCACGGTGGAACTACGCGCTCGGCAGGCGACGGCACGACCGGCTCGGAACGGGGTTCGTCCGGCAAGTCGATCTTCTCGTCAGCGGCCTCTTCGACCGCAGCGGCATCCGCGCTCTCCCCAATTGTCGGAGGCACCATCGTTGCGGCCAGCGCGTGGGTATCGAATCCGCGCCTTGCGGTGGGGGCGACGACCTTGGGATGGCGACGCCGCGTGAGCAGCCAGCCGACCAGCGCGGTCAGCAACAGCACGCCTCCACCCCATAGCCACGGCGTTCCCCCGGCGGATTGCGGCACCTGCGGTTGCGTCGCGGGCTGCTGTTGCGCGACGGCGGGCCCGACGACCGGAGTCGCGGCGTTGCGGTTGGTTTCAGCGAGTTTCTGCTGCGCGGCCGCGAGCGCGCTGTCCTTCATGGTGATCAGCTGCTGTTGCTGTTGCTGCAGCTTTTCGAGCTCGGCGAGGCGCGTCTTGAGTTCGTTGACCTCGGCGTCGCGGGCGGCGAGCGTCTCCTTGGTCTCCTGCAGTTGCTGTCGCAGCATGTCACCCTCGCCACCGGCTTCGACGCCGGATCGTGTGCTGGCCTGTTGGCCGCGTGCCGCCGACGGCGGAACGATTTCAAGACGTGCACCGCTGGTGCGTGCCGGTGCGGTCTTCGCAACCTTGTTGCCGGTGGCATTCGCGGCCTTGGGCGTCTCCGGAGTGGTCGCAACGGCGGCAGGCTGGGGCACGGTGCGACGCGCTTCTCGCCATTGCGTGACCTGTTCATGCACCAGCGCGGCCGCTTGCCGCTGGTCGATCCTTGCCAGCTCATCCGGCGGCGGCAAGCGCAGGACGGCGCCGCGCTTGAGCTGGTTGATGTTGCCACCGATGAACGCTTCGGGGTTGGCGCGCAGCAGCGCGAGCATGGTCTGCGCCACGCTGTAACCCTGGGTGCCCTCGAGGTCCGCGGCGATCTGCCCGAGCGTCTGGCCGGCCTTGACCGGACCGTAGTGGTCGGCGGGCGCCGGAGCGTTGACCGGAGCGTTTATCGGTGTTGGCGACACCGGCGCCGGGGCCGCTGCCAGCGGCTTGGGCGCAGGGGCTATGGGTGTTGGCGGAACAGGGCGGCTCGGCGGATTGGCGGGCTTCTCTGCCGGTGTGGCGGCGACGGCCGGTGCCGGCGGACGCTCGATCGTGTTCGACGGCGCCACCGCAGGCGCCTGGATCGGCGGTTGCATCGGCGCAGCGACAGTGCGCGGGGCGTCGATCAGCGCCGAATATTCGCGAACCAGCCGCCCCTGCCCCCAATCCACTTCCAGCAGGAACGTCAGCAGCGGCTGCTGGATCGGGACTTCGCTGGTGACCCGGATGACCGGGCGCCCGCTGGCGTCCAGCGCCGGCTCGAAGCGCAGCGACGACACCGCGCCCTGCGCCGGTTCCAGCCCGACGCGGCGGAAGGTTTCCGGCGATGCGAGTTGCACCTGCAGGCCCTGCAGCTCGCTCGGATCGCTGGAGATGATCGGGATTTCGGCGACCAGCGGCTGGCCGGGCTGCGATTTGACCTGGATCTGGCCAAGTCCCAGCGCGGCCGCAGGGCCCGCCGCAAAGGCCAGCGCGAGCGACATCGCTGCCGCAAGGGTTGAAGAACGTGCCATTGGCCACCTGTTCACGCCCACCCCCATGGACTCCCCGCACCGATGCGCGCGTGCGCCGACTCTAGCCGCCAGCGCCCATGCACCGCAACGATCAGCCCTCGGCGATGACGAGTTCGGCGATCTGCACCGCGTTAAGCGCCGCGCCCTTGCGGATGTTGTCCGCGACGATCCAGAGGTTCAGGCCGTTGGGGTGCGACAGGTCGTCGCGGATGCGCCCGACGAAGACTGCGTCGTGGCCGGAGGCATGCGTCACCGGGGTCGGATAGCCGCCGCCGACGGCCTCGTCGACGACTTCCACGCCGGGCGCCTGCTCCAGGAGCCGACGCGCTTCGGCTGCCGGCATGTGCTCGCGCGTCTCGACGTTGACGGCCTCAGAGTGGCCGTAGAACACCGGCACGCGCACCACCGTCGCGTTCACCCGGATGCGGTCGTCGCCGAGGATCTTGCGCGTCTCCCAGACCAGCTTCATCTCTTCGGTGGTGTAACCGTTGTCGGTGAAATCGCCACCATGCGGAATCACGTTGAACGCGATCTGCACCGGATAGACCTCCGGGTCGGCCGACTGGAAGTTGAGCAGGCGCGCGGTCTGCTTCCCCAGTTCCTCCATCGCGCGCCGACCGGTGCCCGACACCGATTGATAGGTCGCGATGTTGAGACGCTCGATCCCGGCCTGGCGATGGATCGGTGCCAGTGCGACCACCAACTGCATCGTGGAACAGTTGGGATTGGCGATGATTCCCCGCGGCCGCTGTTTCGCTGCGTCCGGGTTGACCTCACTCACCACCAGCGGGACATCGTCTTCGTAACGGAAGGCCGACGAGTTGTCGATCACCACGGCGCCGGCTGCGGCGAACTTTGGCGCGTACTCCTTCGAGATGGAGCCGCCCGCGGAAAAGAGCGCGATGTCGACCCCGGCCGGATCGAACGTGGCGAGGTCCTCCACGACCACCTCGCGATTGCCGGATTTCACCTTGCCGCCCGCCGATCGCCCGCTGGCCAGCGCGACCAGTTCGCCAACGGGAAACTTGCGCTCCGCCAACACCGACAACATCACTTCGCCCACGGCGCCGGTAGCGCCGACCACTGCAACCTTGTACGTCCTGCTCATCTGCCTTTCGATCCGATAACGTGAATGCGGGAGCGACATGGAGTCGCGATGCGCATGGGAATCGCGACTCGTTCCCACGGGAGTGAAAGCTATTGCTGTGCCTGCGCTGGAATGCGCGGTACGACGTCGCCGACGTCACCGCACTGCGCGCGATGCCGCAATGCCTGGTCGACCAGCACCAGCGCCAGCATCGCCTCGCAGATCGGCGTCGCGCGGACGCCGACGCAGGGATCGTGGCGCCCGGTGGTGACGACTTCGACGTTTGCGCCGTGCACGTCCACGCCGCGCGCGGGGAGCCGCAGGCTGGATGCCGGCTTGAACGCCACGGAGACCACGATCGCCTGGCCGCTGCTGATGCCGCCGAGGATACCCCCGGCGTGATTGGACAGGAACCCGTCGCGCGTGGCTTCGTCGCGATGCGCACTGCCCTTTTGCATGACGGCCGCGAACCCGTCGCCGATCTCGACGCCCTTGACGGCGTTGATCGACATCATCGCGGCGGCCAGTTCCGCGTCGAGCTTGCCGTAGACCGGCTCGCCCCATCCGGGCGGCACGCCGGTGGCCACGGCGGTGATGCGCGCACCGACTGAATCGCCGGATTTGCGCAGCGCATCCATGTAGGCCTCGAGTTCCGGCACCTGCGCGGCGTCGGGCCAGAAGAACGCATTGGATTCGACCGCCGCCCAGTCGCTGGAGCGTGGCAGCACGTCGCCGATCTGCGCCAGGTATCCGCGGACCCGGATGCCGTGCCGTTCGGCCAGCCACTTCTTCGCGATTACGGCCGCGGCCACGCGCATCGTGGTCTCGCGCGCGCTGCTGCGACCGCCGCCACGGGGGTCGCGGATGCCGTACTTCTGCCAATAGGTGTAATCGGCGTGGCCGGGACGGAATTGTTCGGCGATGCGGTCGTAATCCTTGCTGCGCGCGTCGGTATTGCGGATCAGCAGCGCGATCGGCGTGCCGGTGGTCCGGCCCTCGTAGACGCCGCTGAGGATCTCGATCTCGTCGGCCTCGTGTCGCGCCGACGTATGGCGGGTCCTGCCGGTCGCGCGACGCGACAGGTCGCGAACGAAGTCCTCCGGTGCGATCGCGATGTGTGGCGGACAACCATCGATGACGCAACCGATCGCAGGCCCGTGCGATTCACCGAACGTGGTGACGCGGAAAAGCTGTCCGAAGGTATTCACGATCCAACCGTCACGGCCGCGCGTCGGCGAGCTTGCGGATGCGCTTGTTGTGCGTCACCAGGTCGTGCCGCTCGGCGACGAACACACCCATCTGTCCGACCTTGAATTCGACCCACGCCAGCGGCAACTCCGGCAGCAGCTTCGCCAGCGCCTGCTCGGCCTCGCCGACCTCGCAGATCAGCAACCCATCGTCCGTCAGGTGCAGTGGCGCGTCCCGCAGGATCTTCAACGCCAGGTCCAGGCCGTCGTCGCCCGCCCGCAGTCCGAGTTCGGGCTCGTAGGAATATTCGCGCGGCAGTGCATCGGTTTCGGCATTGGTCACGTACGGCGGGTTGGTGACGATCAGGTCGTAGTGCTCGCCGGACAGCGCGGAGAAGAGGTCGGACTTCAGCAGGCGGACGTTGTCGGCATGCAGGCGCACTTTGTTGTCGTTCGCCAGCGCCAGCGCGTCGTCGCTCAGGTCGACACCGTCGACGTGCCACTCGGGGTTGTGGTGACCCATCGCGATCGCGATGCAGCCCGAGCCGGTGCACAGGTCCAGCGCGCGGCGCACCTCGCGGTCGCCGAGCCAGGGCTGGAATCCGTTTTCGATCAGCTCGGCAATCGGCGAACGTGGTACCAGGGCGCGCGGATCGCTCCTGAAACTCAGGCCCGCGAACCAGGCTTCGCCGGTGAGGTACGCGGCCGGGATGCGTTCCTCGATGCGACGCAGGAACAGTCCCAGCACCTCCTCTTTTTCTGCCAGCGTCACGCGCGCCTGGCCGTAGGCCGGGCCGATGTCGTGCGGCAGGTGCAGCGCATGCAACGTGAGCTGGGTCGCTTCGTCGATGGCGTTGTCGAAGCTGTGGCCGAAGGTGAGGCCTGCCGCATTGAATCGGCTCGCACCGTAGCGGATCAGGTCGATGATCGTTTCGAGCTCGTCGGTCATGAGGCGCGCACTGCTCTGGCGATCGGAGGGCGGCTGATTATAGCGGCGCCCGTCGATCCGCCCGTCGCCACGCCGCCATTGCGACATAGCCTCGTATCATGGCGATCCGCGCGGCTGCCGCGCCCCGTCGACGATCGCGAGCCGCCATGTTCAATCGCACCACCGCCTGGATCCTCATCGCTGCATTGGCCGCGGCGCTGGGGCTGTGGGCCGGTCAACGCTGGTTGGCGACGCGCGCACCCGCCGGGCCGCGATTGCAAGCGGTCAAACTGTTCGACCATCCGCGCGAGTTGCCGTCCTTCTCCCTGGAGCAGTCGGACGGCACGCAGCTGGTGCCGGGCGAGCTCAAGGGCCACTGGACGCTGGTGTTCCTTGGTTTCACCCACTGCCCCGACGTCTGCCCGACCACGCTGGCGCAACTGGCCCGGGCGCAGAAGGAATGGGCCGCCGCCCTCCCCGACGCCAGTCGTCCACGTGTGCTCTTCGTGTCGGTGGACCCGGAACGCGACAGACCTGACGGCATCGGCGAATACGCGCACGCTTTCGATCGCGACACGCTGGCGGCGACGAGCGACGTGCCTGCACTTGAGAACTTCGCGCGCTCGCTGTCGCTGGTTTTCATGAAAGTGCCAGCATCGGCAGGCGCCCCCGCCGGGGAATACAGCGTCGACCATTCGGCGACGCTCGCGGTGCTCGATCCGCAGGCGCGCATGGCCGGCGTCATCCAGCCGCCCCTGCAACCAAAGGCCATCGCGGCGGACATGCTTGCGCTGACGCAGGCGTCCGCGCGATGAGCCTGCTGACGCGCCTGACCTACGTCCTGCCGCACCGGATGCTTTCGTCGGCCGCGCGCCGGCTGGCGTATTCCGACCACCCCCGTCTGAGCCGCTGGCTGATCGATACCGTCACCCGCAAGTTCGGCGTAGACCTGTCGGAGGCCGAACAGTCGGACCCGCGCGCATATCGGTCGTTCAATGCGTTCTTTACGCGGGGGTTGAAAGCGGGAGTCCGCACGGTCGATCCCGATCCGCGCGCAGTGCTGATGCCCGCCGACGGACGCATCAGCCAGTGCGGACACATCACGGACGGATGCATCTTCCAGGCCAAGGGCCGCTCGTTCACCGCCGCCGAACTGCTCGCCGACACGCGCGCGGCCGAGCCGTTCGCCAATGGCATTTTCGCCACGGTGTACTTGTCGCCCAAGGACTACCACCGTGTGCACATGCCGTGGACCGGCACGCTGCTGGAAACGGTGCATGTCCCCGGCCGGCTCTTCAGCGTGGGCCCGGCGGCGGTACAGCTGGTGCCACGCCTGTTCGCGCGCAACGAGCGCCTGGTCTGCCACTTCGACACGAGCTTCGGCCCGATGGCGGTCGTGATGGTCGGCGCGCTGCTGGTCTCCGGCGTGGAAACCGTCTGGAGCGGCGTCGAGATCCCGCGCTACGGCGATGCCGTCACCGTCAGGGACTATCGTGGCGCGGGCATCACGCTCGGGCGATTTGCGGAGATGGCCCGCTTCAACTACGGATCGACGGTGATCGTGCTTCTGCCCGACAGGGTCGCCGAGTTGGCACCGGGGCTGGACCCGGAATCCGCGGTCAAGCTCGGCGAACGCCTTGCGACCGTGCTTCCCTGAGCCCGGCCGTCGCTATTCGCGACAGCCTTCCAGCTTGAGCCGCTGGCCGGGACGGATCGAATAACGCGGTCCCTTGATGTCGTTGGCCTCAGCCAGGTCGCTCGTCGCGCACTGGAACTTCTGGGCGATGGACGTCAGCGTTTCGCCACGCTGCACGTTGTAATTGCGACGCCTGGAACGCTTGTCCGCAGGGGTCCCTGAGGCGATCGTCGCCGGAACACCGGGCGCGACCGTCACGGCCCCGATGGTCGGAGCCGGAATAACCGGAGCGGTGCGCACGACGGCGGTATTCGGGTCGCTGCGTACCAGCTGGTCGGCCAGCACGGCGCGCGGTCCCTGCAGGCAGTACCGGTTGTACAGCCCGACGATCTGCGTCGTCGCATTGAGGATGGTTCCCGTGGGCAGCCAGCTGTCGGCCTCGTAGCGCGGATTGAGGTTGCGCAGCGGACGCATGTAGCCCTCGCGAACGCCGTGGTTGCCCAGGCAGATGGCCAACTCATAGATCGATGCCGCCTGCGTCAGGCGCAGCGGGGCTGGCTTGGCCTCGACACTGGGAAAGCTCAGTCCGTATTGCTTGGGATGCAGGAACAGCCACGCCGCGGCGACCACCATCGGCACGTAATCCTGCGTCTCCGCCGGGAACTGGTTGTAGATGTCGGCATCCCAGAAGCCCCTGCCGCCGGCCCCTTGGTACACGCGCAACGCGCGGCCCTCGCCACCGTTGTAGGCGGCGAGCGACAGCTCGATGCTGCGGTTGAGCTCGCCCATGCGCTCGTTGAGATAGCTCGCGCTGGCTTCGGCGGCCGCGCGCGGATCGTAGCGGGTGTCGAATCCTGTCCCGTCGGGACCCAAGCCGAACCGTTTGCCGGTGGCGTACATGAACTGCATCGGCCCGGCTGCGCCGGTTCGCGACGTCGCATGCACCTTGCCGTTGGACTCCTTGGCCATGATCCCGAACAGCAGCGCTTCCGGCAGGCCCGCGCGCTCGTACGACGGCCACATCAGCTGGCGCATGTACTCGTAGTTTTCGTAGCTCTGCAGGAGCGCGCCGCGCATGTCGGTCAGCCAACGGCGAATGCCGGCCTGCACCGCGGGGTTGTACTGCACCATCGTGTCGAACCGGTGCGTATGGCTGTCCAGCAGGCTCGCCGCCTGGGCGGCCTGCGGCACGGCGGTACTGAATGCGACATCGCCGGCATGGTCCGGGTCGGGATCGTTGGGATCGATTTCCGGATCGTCGCTTTCGGGGGATTCGCTGTCGGCGTTGAGCTTGAGCAGGCGCTTGTAGGTGGTCAACAGCGTCGAGACCTGGCAGCCCTTCTGCTGGCCGCAGGCGGCAACGCTGTCCTCCATGTCCTCGAGCGCCGCGTCGCCTTCCTTCTGGCCGTCGGGATCGTTGTTGCCGATCTTCACCAGCGCCTGCCGATAGCGCGCTTCGGCCGCGGCCATGTTGCGGTTCAGCACATCGATGTTGCCCTGGTCGCGGCGCGACAGCGCGGAAGCGTCGGGCGCAAGCGCAAGCACGCACAACGTCGAACAGAACATCGTGAGGGGCGCACGGCGCCAAAAAGAAGCGAAGTTCATCAACGGGCAACTTGAGGGTGAAGGCCGGCGCAGGGTAGCGCCGCCCTCGCTCGCGCGGCAACCGCGACTTCTGCGTTCCGGGCGCTGCGCCGCAGTCGCGCCGCGAGATTCTTCGCGATCGGGATGCTGAACACGCGGCCGTTGCGCGAAAAGCGTCTTGCGGCCGCTGTTTCCTGGCCGGCGCGTGGCCCGCCGCAGGCCTCGCATAGAATCGTTTTCACCTCACGCTGGACGCGCGCATGGATCCGATCCTCGTCGGCAAGGCCGTCACCACGGAAGACAGCGGCAAGGTCTGGCTGCTGCCGCAATACGCGAATCGCCACGGCCTGGTCGCCGGCGCGACCGGCACCGGCAAGACGGTGACGCTGATGACGCTGGCCGAAGGCTTCTCCCGTCTCGGCGTACCGGTTTTCATGGCCGACGTGAAAGGCGACATTGCCGGCCTGGCCCTCGCCGGGACGCCGAACGAAAAGCTGCTCCAGCGCGTCGCCGAGATCGGAATCGCCGACTACGCGGCGGAAGCGAATCCCACGATTTTCTGGGACCTCTACGGCAAGCTCGGCCATCCGGTGCGAGCGACGATCAGCGAGATCGGGCCGACACTGCTCGGTCGCGTGCTGGAACTCAACGACACCCAGGAAGGCGTGCTGGAGATCGTCTTCAAGCTCGCCGACGACAACGGCTGGCTGCTGCTGGACATCGAAGACCTGCGCACGCTGGTGACCCACGTCGCCGACAACCGCAAGGAAATCTCGTCCCGATACGGGCTGGTCAGCGCACCATCCATCGCGGCGATCCAGCGCGCACTGCTGCAACTTGGCCAAGCGGGTGGCGACGCGTTCTTCGGCGAACCGGCGCTGGAGCTCGCCGACCTCATGCGTACGGCACCCGATGGTCGCGGCGTGATCAGCATCCTCGCGGCAGACCAGCTGATCCTCAAGCCGCGGCTGTATTCGAGTTTCCTGCTGTGGCTGCTGTCGGAACTGTTCGAGACGCTGCCGGAAGTCGGCGATCTCGACAAACCGAAGCTTGCGTTCGTGTTCGACGAGGCGCACCTGCTCTTCGACGACGCGCCATCGGCCCTGCAGCAACGAATCGAGCAGGTGGTGCGGCTGATCCGTTCGAAAGGCGTCGGCGTCTATTTCTGCTCGCAGTTCCCCGACGACGTGCCGGACAACATCCTCGGCCAGTTGGGCAATCGCGTGCAGCATGCATTGCGCGCGTTCACCCCGCGCGACCAGAAGGCGGTGAAGGCCGCGGCCGAGACCTTCGTGCCCAATGCGCGCCTCGACGTGGCGAAAACGATCTCGCAACTCGGCGTCGGTGAGGCGCTGGCGTCGATGCTGATGGACAAGGGCGTGCCGATGCCGGTGGAACGCACGCTGATTGCACCACCGAGGAGCCGCATGGGTGCGATCACCGCGGCCGAGCGTGCACGGGTGCGTGCAGGCAGTGCGGTCGGCGCCAAGTACGATACGGCCGTCGACCGCGAGTCCGCCGCCGAAATGCTCGTGGCGCGCCACGCCGACGTTGCGCCGACACCAGCAGCGCGCGGAACGGCGTCCTCGCCCGCGACGCAGGGCAGCAATGGGTTCGGGCAGACCATGCGCGACGTGATGCTCGGCACCAGCCGCCGCCAGGGCGTGGTCGAATCGATGGCCAAGCAGGCGGCGCGAACGATGGGCAGCCAGGTCGGACGCCAGATCCTGCGCGGCGTGCTCGGCGGCATCTTCGGCAAACGCCGCTGACCGGCCGTGGGACGCTGGCGCCCGCCCGCGGAGAAAAGCACCGCGCTCGTCACCCGGGAGGGGCATGCGCGGCTGAAAGCCGAACTCGACGAACTGTGGCGCATTCGTCGCCCTGACGTCGTGCGCGCGCTCTCCGCGGCGGCGGCGGAAGGCGATCGCTCGGAAAACGCCGAATACACCTATCGCAAGAAGCAACTCGGCGAGATCGATCGGCGCGTGCGATATCTCAGCAAGCGACTGGAAACC
>Ga0207691_10001353_pt1 | contig 24439 bp, 21 predicted proteins | sample KBSM13metaG_FD_184327 | JGI IMG/M metagenome (GOLD analysis project Ga0207691, IMG submission 184327) | Miscanthus rhizosphere microbial communities from Kellogg Biological Station, Michigan, USA - KBS M1-3 metaG (SPAdes) (version 2) | ecosystem: Host-associated > Plants > Roots > Rhizosphere >...
GTGCCGTGGCACAGCTCGAGGTGCAGGGTGCTGAACGCCGACAGGAAGCCGATCGCGAGGACGACCAGGCCGATCAAGAGACAGGTCGCGCTGATCATCTGGACGGCGGGCTGGGCACCGGCGCCCATGCCGCCGACGAGGCCCTGCACCAGGAGGCCGAGGCCGCCGAGCGTCGACAGCGCGACGCCGGCCGGAACGGCCTGGCGCACGCGGGTCGAACGCGGGCGGGTCGGGCAGCGCACGAATTCCGCTTCCATCGCCGACATCTCGTCGTCGGTGAGGCCGGCGATCTCGCGTGCGCTGCCGAGCTCCGACTGCACCGAGATGCGTTGGGTCCAGCGTGCGAAGGCCAGCTCGGGCGAACCCGGCGCTGTGCTCGGCGTGTAGTGCTCACGGGCCTGAAGAAGGCGTTCCTTGCTCAACAATGAACCGTCGAGGATCTGGTCAATGGCAATCACGGTAGGACTCCTTGCTGTGCCTCGGCGTGGGGATACCGCGGCTTCTGGACTCAGCTTGCCTTTGCCCACATGTAACAGCCATCCCTTAACTGATGGGTCCCGGAGCACCGGCTGTGCATAGGTCACGGGCGGGGCGTAGGACGCTGCGAAAGCGCGACACCCGTGTTGCGGCGAACCATCAGCAAAGGCGACGAGCGGTGCATGTAACAGGCGCCGAACGCATAGCCGCGGGCTGAGGTAGAAGCGCGGTTGGCTTCATGGCGCCGCATGCCTTGCATGCGGCCTTTCCCGATGCGCATCCTCTGGACTTATCTGCGACCGCACTACCGGCTCGGCCTGCTTGCTCTCGTGCTGGCCGCGATCAGCCAGGTGGCGGCGTTGGTCGACCCGATCATCTTCGGCAAGATCGTCGACGGCTACGCGCTGCCGGTGGCCGGGCGGAGCGACGACGAGCGGATGTCGGGTGTGCTGAAGCTGCTCGCGCTGGCGGTCGTCGTGGCGGTGCTGTCGCGGGCCGCAAAGGCGCTGCAGGACTATGTGACGCGTCTCGTCGTGCAGAAGCTCGGCACCCAGATCTTCAACGACGGGCTGCGCCAGACCTTGCGACTGCGGTTCCAGGAGTTCGAGGACCTGCGCAGCGGCGAGACGCTGTCGATGCTGCAGAAGGTGCGAGCCGACAGCGAGCGCTTCATCAACGCGTTCATCAACAGCGCGTTCGCGGCCTTCGTCGGCATGGCGTTCCTGACCTGGTACGCGCTGACCCGCCACTGGGCGCTCGTGCCGGTGTTCGTCGTCGGCGTGCTGGTGATGGGCGGACTGACCGGGCTGCTGAGCCGCGAGATCAAGAGTCAGCAGCGCTCGATCGTGCGCGAAACCAATCGCAGCTCGGGCTTCATCACCGAGTCGCTGCGCAACGTCGAGCTGATCAAGAGCCTCGGCTTGACCTTCCCCGAGATCCGCCGGCTGCAGGCGCAGACGACGCGCATCTTCGCGCTCGAGATGCAGAAGGTGAAGCGGATCCGCCTGCTCTCGTTTCTGCAGGGCACGACCTTGAGCCTGCTCAAGCTGTCGATTCTGTTCGCGCTGCTCTGGCTGATCTTTCGCAACGTGCTGACGCCGGGCGAGCTGATCGCGATGCAGTTCATCTCGGTCGCGATCTTTGCGCCACTGCAGGAGATCGGCAACATCATCCTGGCCTACCGCGAGGCCGACGCATCGCTCGCGAACTTCGCGACCCTGATGGCACGGCCGATCGAGCGCCGGCCCGACTCGCCGGTCGAGGTCGGCCCAGTCACGAGCGTGCGCTTCGACCGTGTGACATTCCGGCACCGCAACGCGCCCGACAACGCGCTCGACGAAGTCTCGTTCGCCGCCGACCTCGACGACACGATCGCCTTCGTCGGGCCGTCGGGCTCGGGCAAGTCGACCCTGGTCAAGCTGCTGGTCGGCCTCTATACGCCGGGCAGCGGCGAGGTCTACTACAACGACATTTCGACGCGCGACATGCGCTACAACGAGGTGCGCCGCCAGATCGGCTTCGTCACGCAGGAAACCCAGCTCTTCGCCGGCACGCTGCGCGACAACATCCGCTTCGTCAAGCCGGACGCGAGCGATGCCGAGATTATCGCGGCGATGGAGCAGGCCGCCTGCGCGAACCTGCTGGCCCGCTCGCCCGAAGGCCTCGACACGCTGATCGGCGAGATGGGGATCAAGCTGTCGGGCGGCGAGAAGCAGCGCCTGTCGATCGCGCGGGCGCTGATCCGCCACCCGCGGCTCTTGATCTTCGACGAGGCGACCTCGGCGCTCGACTCGCTGACCGAGGAGCAGATCACCGAGACGGTGCGCGGGCTGTCGGCGCGGCGCGCGCAGATCACGATCCTGATTGCGCATCGGCTCTCGACCGTGATGCACGCCGACACGATCTTCGTGCTCGAGAAGGGGCGCATCGTCGAGAGCGGCGTGCACGCGGCGCTGCTCGCCGGCAACGGCCTCTACGCCGCGATGTGGCGCCAGCAGATCGGCGAGCGGCCGAAGGTCCCGATGCCGGCGCAGCCCGATGCGCCGGAGCTCGCGGAGGTTCGCGAGATCGAATGACGGAAGCGTCGAACCGCGGGTCGGGAATGCGCTCGAACCGCCTCGCTTCATGACGAGAAGAACGCCTTGCCCCACGCCGTCAGCCTGATCACGACACTGGCCGCCGGCTTCGCGCTGGCGCTGATCTTCGGTTTCATCGCCGCGCGCCTCGGCCTGCCAGCGCTTGTCGGCTACCTCCTCGCCGGGATCGCGATCGGACCGGCGACACCGGGCTTCGTCGCCGATGCCGAGATCGCCGCGCAGCTGGCCGAGATCGGCGTCATGCTGCTGATGTTCGGCGTCGGCCTTCACTTCGCCGTCGACGACCTGCTCGCGGTGCGCAAGATCGCGCTGCCCGGCGCTGTCGTGCAGATGGTCGCAGCGACGGCCCTCGGCACCGGCGTCGCGACGGCATGGGGCTGGCCGTTCGGCACGGCGCTCGTCTTCGGGATCTCGCTGTCGGTGGCCAGCACCGTGGTGCTGCTGAAGGCGCTCGAAAGCCGCGGCATCCTCGACTCGGCGAACGGCCGTATCGCGGTCGGCTGGCTCGTCGTCGAGGACCTCGCGATGGTGCTGGTGCTTGTGCTGCTGCCGGCGCTCGCGCCGTCGCTCGGCGGCACCGCCCCTGAGGGCAGCAGCACGTACGATGCCGGCGTTACCGTGCTGATCACGCTGGCCCAGGTCGGCGCTTTCATCGCCTTCATGCTGATCGTCGGCCGGCGCTTCTTCCCGTGGGCGCTCTGGCATGTCGCGAAGACCGGCTCGCGCGAGCTGTTCACGCTCTGCGTCGTCGCCGCCGCCGTCAGCATCGCCTACGGGTCGGCGGCGCTGTTCGGCGTGTCGTTCGCGCTCGGTGCATTCTTCGCCGGCATGGTGCTGCGCGAATCGGAGTTCAGCCAACGCGCCGCCGAGCAGACGCTGCCGCTGCAGGACGCCTTTGCGGTGCTGTTCTTCGTCTCGGTCGGCATGCTGTTCGACCCGCGCGTGCTGATCGACGAGCCGCTGCGCGTGCTGGCGACGGTCGCGGTCATCGTTGTCGGCAAGTCGATCGCGGCGGTCGTCCTGGTGCTGGCATTGCGCTACCCGGCCAAGACCGCGCTGACGGTGTCGGCCAGCCTCGCGCAGGTGGGGGAGTTCTCGTTCATCCTCGCCGGCCTCGGCATGCAGCTCGGCCTGCTGCCGAAGGAAGGGCAAAGCCTGATCCTCGCCGGCGCTTTGATCTCGATGGCGCTGAACCCGTTCGTGTTCGCCGGTATCGAGCCGATCCAACGCTGGCTGCTGAGCCACCCGCGTCTGGCCCAGCGGCTCGAACCGGCGAACAACCCGCTCGCCGAGCTGCCGATGTCGACCGAGACGCGCTTCCTGTCGAACCAGGTGGTGCTGGTCGGCTGGGGACGCGTCGGCAAGCGGATCGCCGATGCGCTCAGCGCCGAGGGCATTCCGTACGTCGTCGCCGAGGGCAACCGCGAATTCGTCGAGACCTTGCGGGCGCGCGGCGTGCCGGCCGTGTGGGGCGATGCGACGACGCCGGACGTGCTGATCCAGGCCCACATCCGCGATGCGCGTGCGCTCGTCATCGCGACGCCCGAGACGGTGCAGGTTCGCAAGATGGTCGAAGTGGCCCGTGCGCTGAACGCGGACATCGAGGTCGTGGTGCGCAGCCACAACCCCGAGGAGGCCGAGCGCCTGCGCAGCGACGGCACGGGCACGGTGTTCGTCGGCGAGAGCGAGCTGGCGTCGGCGATGACGCGGCATGTGCTCGGCCTTGTCCGCGCAAAGCAAGCCGAGTCCGCCGCATGACGGTCGCGCTCGACGTGCGCAAGGCGGCAGACGCGCTAAAGACGCCCGACCCCTGCCGGCTCGCGCGGCGTGTCGCCGCCAAGGCGCGCGCAGCCTTCGTCATTGCGATACTGAGCCCCTCGCCACCGCAGAGGGCCGGACGATGAACCTGCCGATCAACCGCCGCCGCTTCAAGACCGCCTTCGCCTTCGGTGCCGCGGCGCTCGCCTTGCCAGCCGCGCGGGCGGCCGGCGGCATGCCGCTGTTCGACGCGCACATCCACTACAGCCACGACGCCTGGGAGCTGGTGCCACCGAAGCAGGCGGTGCAGATCCTGCGGCAGGCAGGGCTGCGCGGCGCGTTCGTCTCGTCGTCGAACGACGAAGGCACGAAGCGGCTGATCGCCGAGGCGCCCGACCTGATCGCTCCCGAGCTGCGCCCCTACCGCACACGCAGCGAGATCAGCACCTGGACGCGCGACGACAGCGTGCTGCGCTACCTCGAGGAGCGGCTCGCGAAGTACCGCTACGCCGGGATCGGCGAATTCCATCTGTACGGCGAGGATGCCGACCTGCCGGTGCCCAAGCGCATGGTCGCGCTCGCGCGCCAGCATGGTTTGCTGCTGCACGCGCACTCCGACGTCGATGCGATCGAGCGGCTGTTTCGCCAATGGCCCGAGGCCCGCGTGCTGTGGGCGCATTCCGGTTTCGACCGGCCCCAGAAGGTGCGCGAAGTCCTGCGCCGCCATCCGCGCCTGTGGTCGGACCTCGCGTTCCGCGGCGATCAGGCCAATGGCAGCAAGGTCGATGCGGCCTGGCGTGCTGCGTTCGATGAGTTTCCGGAGCGCTTCGTGATCGGCACCGACACCTTCACGCCGGAGCGCTGGCATTACATCAGCACCCATGCCGACTACTCGCGCGGCTGGCTCGCCGACCTGCCCGAGCCGCTCTCGGCGAACATCGGCTGGCGCAATGCCGAAGGGCTGTTGCGCGGGTCGAAGGCGAAGGCCGCCTGAACGCCGATCGATCGATGCGGCATTGGCTCGTCAGCGCGTTGGCTTTGGCGATGGCGTCACCGGCCGGTGCCGCCGGCTGCGGCGACGACTTGCGGGCCGCCGCGCGCATCGCGATCGAGCAGGGCGGCGCGTCGCTCGCCTTTGCGCCTCGGCCCGCGCCGATTGCGATCGGCCGCCACTTCTCGGTCGACGTGGTTGTCTGTGCGGTGGATGGGGCGACGCGCCAGCCGCTCGTTCGTGTCGATGCCGACATGCCCGCGCATCGTCACGGTATGAACTACCGCGCAACGATCCGCGCGCTCGGCGGCGACCGCTACGCAGCCGACGGGCTGATGTTCCACATGTCAGGGCGCTGGCGATTCACCTTCGATCTCGGCAACGGGGCCGATGCGGTGCGCATGACGCACGAGGTGGACGTCGAATGACCGGTGCCCTGCGCATCGAACGATGACCGACTGGCTGCACGGCAAGCGGATCGCCGGCGCACTGCTGCTGTCGTTCGGCGCAGCGCTGTCGCAGCCGACCGCTTCGGCCGAGACTGCGCTGCTCGATTTCACACCCGACGAGGTCCGCAAGATCCTGCAGCACGGACCGTGGCCGCCGCCACCGGCGCGGGATGCCGGCAACGCGCGCGCCAGTGATCCGCAGGCGGTCGATCTCGGCCGCCGCCTCTTCTTCGACCGACGCCTGTCGATCGACGGCACGATGTCGTGCGCGAGTTGCTAGGCGCCGGGACAGGCGTTCGCCGACGGCCGAGCGCGCTCGTTCGGCCGGGTGGCGCTCGACCGCAATGCGCCGTCGCTGTGGAACGCGGCCCACGAGCGTTGGTATGGCTGGGACGGGGCGGCCGACAGCATCTGGTCGCAGGCGATCCGGCCGCTGCTCGACCCGCGCGAAATGGCCGGCAGCGCGGCCCATGTCGAAGCGGTCGTCGCCGCCGACCCCGATCTGGCCTGCCGCTTCGAGCGCGCGTTTGGCCGGCCCACCACACGCGGCGATTCGGAGCGCACGCTGGTCGACGTCGCGAAGGCCATCGGCGCGTTTGTCGGCACGCTGGTGTCCGGCCGGACCGCGTTCGATGAATTCCGCGATGCGCTGGTAGCGGGCGACCGGCGCGCCGCAGCGCGCTATCCCGCCGACGCGCAGCGCGGCCTGCGGCTCTTCGTCGGGCCCGGCCGTTGCACGACCTGCCACGTCGGGCCCATGTTCACCCATGGCGAGTTCGGCGACATCGGCCTGCCGTTCTTCGTGCGGCCGGGGCAGGTCGATCCCGGCCGGCACGCCGGCATCGCCGCGCTGCGCGCGAGCCCGTTCAACCTGCTGTCGCGTCACGCCGATACGGCCGACGGCGACGTCGCGCTGAAGACGCGCCACGTCGAGCCGCAGCACCGCAACTTCGGCGAGTTCAAGGTGCCGAGCTTGCGCAACATCGCCGAGACGGCGCTGTACATGCACGACGGCCAGTTGCCGACGCTCGATGCCGCTGACGCACTACGTCGATCTGCACCTCGACCGGCTGCATGCCGACGGCCAGCAGATCCTGCAACCGCTGCGTATCGATGCGCGCGAGCGCGCCGACATGGTAGCGTTCCTGAAGACGCTTTCCGATCCGCACGCTCGCGCCTGGCAGGCGCCGGCGGCGAGCGACTGCGTGCCGAGCGTTCGCCGGTCCACCCTCAGTACGACTTCGGCTGGTCCAGCACCTTCTCGGCGATGAACGACAGGATCATCTGCTCGGTGACCGGCGCGATGCGCGTGATCATGACTTCGCGCAGCAGCCGCTCGACGTGGTACTCCTTCGCATAGCCAAAGCCGCCGTGCGTCAGCACCGCCTGCAGGCAGGCATCGTAGCCGGCGCGCGCACCGAGAAACTTCGCGACGTTCGCCTCGGCCCCGCACGGCTGCTGCTGGTCGTACAGCCAGGCGCCCTTCATCGTCATCGCCCACGCCGCCTCGAGCGCCATCCAGCGCTCGGCCAGCGGATGCTGGATGCCCTGGTTCTGGCCAATCGGGCGCCCGAACACAATCCGTTCGCGCGCGTACTTGGCGGCGCGGCTCAGTGCGTCCTGGCCGATCGCGATCGCTTCGGCGGCGACCAGCAGGCGCTCCGGGTTCAGGCTGTGCAGGATGTACGAGAACCCCTTGCCCTCGTCGCCGATCCGGTCGCTCTCGGGGATGAACAGGTCGTCGATGAAGATCGCGTTCGAGTCGACCGCCTTGCGGCCCATCTTGGCAATCCGGTGCACTTCGATCTTGCTGCGATCGAGGTCGGTGTAGAAGATCGTGATGCCGTCGGTCGGGCGCGCGCAGTCCTCGAGCTTCGTGGTGCGCGTCAGCAGCATCACCTTGCTCGCGACCTGCGCGGTCGAGGTCCAGACCTTCTGGCCGTGCACGCGGTAGCCGCCCGGCACCTTCTGCGCAAAGGTCTTGATCGCGGTCGTGTTGAGCCCGGCGTCGGGCTCGGTGAAGCCGAAGCAGCACCGGTCCTGGCCCGCGACCAGGCGCGGCAGCCAGCGCTGGCGCTGCTCCGGCGTGCCGAAGACGACGATCGGATGGGGGCCGAACAGGTTGATGTGGACCGTCGATGCCGCCGCCATCCCGCCGCCATGGCTCGCGACCTCGTGCAGCATGATCACGGCCTCGGTGACGCCGAGGCCGGCGCCGCCGTACTCCTGCGGCATCGTGATGCCGAGCCAGCCGGCGTCGGCCATCGCGCGATGAAACTCGCGCGGGAACTCGCCGTCGTCATCGCGCGCCAGCCAGTAGGCGTCGTCGAATGACCGCACCACGGCGCCGACGCCTTCGCGGATCGCCCGATGGTCGTCGCTGACCGAGAAGTCCATCGTCGTCTCCGCTGTGCCGTTTCGATGCCCATCGTACGCAGGTGCCGATGCGGAAAGGTGACCGCAGCCCGGACGCCGCTGCCGCGAAGTCCTGTTGTTGAAGAAGCGCCACGCGTGTCGATTCCCGACTCCGCTGTTCGTCGTGCAGGGAGAGCGCCGAAGGCGTCCGTTCAACCCATCCTGAAGGAGCTGCCACCATGCAGAAGATCACCCCGTTCCTCTGGTACGCGAAGGAGGCCGAGGAGGCCGCGGCGTTCTACGCGGCGACCTTTCCCGACTCGCGCGTCGTCCGCGTCACGACGATGCAAAGCGACTCGCCGAGCGGTCCGCCGGGCTCGGTCAAGGTCGTCGAGTTCGTGCTGTTCGGCCAGTCGTTCACCGCGATGAGCGCCGGGCCGCTCGATCCCTTCAACCACGCGGTCTCGTTCGTCGTCAGCTGCGACGACCAGGCCGAGGTCGACCGCTACTGGAACGCGCTGCTCGCGAACGGCGGCGCACCCGAGCAATGCGGCTGGCTGAAGGATCGCTACGGCTTGTCGTGGCAGATCGTGCCGAAGGTCATGTTCGAGATGATGGCCGACCCCGATCGGGCGAAGTCGAAGCGTGCGTCCGACGCGATGATGACGATGGTGAAGTTCGACATCGCGAAGCTCGAGGCCGCCTACCGCGGGTGACGGCAAGCGCCCGCGCTCTCGGGCGCGGTTTCGGCCGCCGCCAATACGATGCGGTATACCTCGGCGCATCGGCCCCATGGCCGAATGCAGGAGAAACCGCAGATGGACACCCCCGAGGGCCACCGCCCCGAGAGCATTGCCGCCCAGGCGCTGGGCTGGATCGACGAGGCGACGCGCGCCATCACGCCGCCGATCCACGTCTCGACGACCTACATCCGCGACCCCGACAACCAGTACCGCACGGGCCGCGTCTACGCACGCGCGGACAACCCCGCGTTCGATCAGGCCGAGGCGGTGGTCGCGCGGCTCGAAGGGGGCGCGCAGGCGGCGCTGTTCGCATCGGGCATGGCTGCGGCGACCGCCATCTTTCAGGCTCTTGCGCCCGGCGACCATGTGCTGGCGCCGAAGGTGATGTACTGGTCGTTGCGCAACTGGCTGATGGGTTTCGCGACGCACTGGGGCCTGCAGGTCGAGCTGATCGACATGACTGACCCGGCGGCAGTCGAGGCGGCGCTGCGACCCGGCCAGACGCGGCTGGTGTGGATCGAGACGCCGGCGAATCCGCTCTGGACCATCACCGACATCGCCGCGACCTCGGCGGCCGCCCACCGCGCCGGCGCGCTCGTGGCGGTCGACTCCACCGTCGCGTCACCGGTGCTGACGCGGCCGATCGAGCATGGTGCCGACCTCGTGATGCACGCGGCCACCAAGTACCTGAATGGCCACTCCGATCTGATCGGCGGGGTGCTGGTCACGCGCGAGGACAACGACTTCTGGAAGCGGGTCCGGATGATCCGTGCTCAGCTCGGCTCGACCCTCGGCTCGTTCGAGGCGTGGCTGCTGCTGCGCGGCATGCGCACGCTCTTCCTGCGCGTCCGGGCGGCGTCGCAATCGGCGCAGCGCATTGCCGAGCACTTCGCGCAGCACGAGCACGTCGAGGCGGTGCTCTACCCGGGGCTGCCGGCGGCGAGCGGCCACCCGGTGGCGGCGCGCCAGATGCAAGGCGGCTTCGGCGGCATGCTGTCGATCCGCGTGAAAGGCGGCGAAGCAGCCGCCGTCGCGACCGCAGCCAACGTGAAGTTGTGGAAGCGTGCGACCTCGCTCGGCGGCGTCGAAAGCTTGATCGAGCATCGCGCCAGCGTCGAAGGCGCCGGCACGCCGGCGCCGGCCGATCTGCTCCGGCTGTCGGTCGGCATCGAGGACTGCGGGGATCTGATCGCCGATCTCGAACAGTCGTTGCAACAGGCGAGCCGCTAGCCGGCTGCAGAGCCGGCCGCCGGTGATGCCGGTTGCGGCCGTCGAAGGTCGAGTCGCCCGGTCGCCTGTTCGTGGCGACTAGAGAGCCCGACGCATCGCATCCCAACTCGTGGCGAGCGCGGCGCGATGCTCGGGGGCCGCGATGTCGATCAACGCCCGCGCGCGTGCATCGAGGCCGAGATGCCGGATCTCGGCGCTGCCGTGTTCGGTGACGACGACGTCGGCGAGCTGACGCGGCAGCGTGCACAGCGCCTGCGCGCCGAGGGCGTGCACGATGCGCGAGACGCTGCCCGTCTTCGCCGTCGCGCCGACGCAGATCAGCAAGCGGCCGCCCGGCGAGGCGAGTGCGCCTTGCGCGAACGCCGGTAGCCCGCCGGCACCCGCTTGGATCGCACCCTGAACTCTTTCCGCGTTGACTTGGCCGAACAGGTCGACCTCGACCGCACCATTGATCGCGATGAAGCGCGGTGTGGCTGCGATCGTCGCGACGTCGTGAGTATGCGAAGCGTCGGCCAGCCAGAGCGGCTCGAGTCGGGCGGCGAAGTCGTGGAATGCCGCTTGCCCGAGCACCACGCCGGTCGTGATGCGCGCATCGCGGTCGAGCGCGCCGGCTTCCCATAGCCGTTGCAGCGCGCCCGACACCATGCCGGCATGCACGCGCAGGTACCGATGACCCGTCAGAGCATCGGCCAGCGCGGACGGTACCGAGCCGATGCCGAACTGCAGCGTGTCGCCGTCGCGGACGAACGCGGTGACATGCATGCCGATGCGCGCCTCGACCGCGCCGCCGTTCGACTCGGCATACTCGATCAGCGGGGCATCGGCTTCGACCATGCCGTCGAGCTCCGACACATGAACCCGAAAGCTTCCGCGCGTGCGCGGGAGTCGCGGGTTCAGGTGGGCGATGCGGCGTTTCGCCGGCGTCCACACCAGCGGCACGAAGTCGCTGGCGAGCCCCGCGCTGCACCATCCGTCGCCGTCCGGCGGCGTCAGCTGCGCCATCGCGACGTCGACCGGCGGCATCGTGCGCAGGTGGCGAACGATGCCGGGGTAGTCGAGGCTCAACAGGTCGGCTCGTCCATCCGCCAGCCCCGACCGCACCGACGGCGACATGAAGAACGCGGTCTGGCGGACGGTCGGGTCGAGCGCCAGGTAGTCGATGCGGTCGATGCCTGGAAACTGCACGCCGATGAACGTGACGCCGCGAGCGCGCTCCGGATCGGCGCGCAGCTCGTCGTGCAGCAGCGCTGATTCGCCGCTCAGCCCCGGGACGAAGACCCGCATACCGGGCTGCAAGGCATCGATCAGGCGCTTCATGGCGCGACGGTAGCAGGCACGAGGGAACGGTCGTGGCTTGGAGCGTTCGCTCTTTGGCTCTTCCCCTACGCCCCCGCGCCGTCGCCTATCACCAGGAGTGTCGGCCATTGCCGAGTCGCAAAGTCTGATTCAAGGCTCATGCGACGTGTCGCGTTGCTGCGCGCGAAGCGTCGCGAGCGGCTCTCGCGTCCCACCGTTCAGGGTTATCCGGGGCTGAGCCGCATCGCAGATGCGGCGAGACTGCCCTCCCGCACGACGAGGAGACCACGGATTGGCAGCGAACACCGTTGTGTTGCGCGACTGGCTGCGCGACCGGCGCGGTCTCGACCTCGCCGACTACGAGGCGCTACGGCGCTGGTCGGTCGATCACCTGGCCGACTTCTGGCAGGCGCTTTGGGATTACTTCGAGCTCACGTCGCCGACCCCACACCGCCAGGTGCTCGCCGATGCGCAGATGCCGGGCGCGCGCTGGTTCGACGGGGCACAGCTCAACTACGTCGACCAGGTCCTGCGCCATGCATCGGCCAGCGATGCCGCCGGCGCGCCGGCGCTGATCTTTCGCAACGAGCGGCTGCAGCGCGAGGGACGCAGCGTCGAGATCAGCTGGTCGATGCTCGCCGAGCAGGCCGCCGCACTGGCGGCAACCTTGCAGCAGCTCGGCGTGCAGCGCGGCGATCGGGTCGCCGCCTACCTGCCGAACATCCCGCACGCGGTGGTCGGCTTCCTGGCCTGCGCGTCGATCGGTGCGATCTTCAGCATGTGCGCGCCGGACATGGGCGTCGCGACGGTGCGCGACCGCTTCATGCAGATCGAGCCGAAGGTGCTGATCGCCGCCGACGGCACGGTCTATGGCGGCAAGGTCGTCGATCGGCGGTCGACCGTGGCCGCACTGCTCGCGGAGCTGCCGAGCCTTCAGGCCCTCGTCCTCGTGCCGTATCTCGAAGAGGCCGGTGCATCCGGCGCGCCGTTCGGGTTCGACCCCGGCGCCTGGAGCGGTCGCGTGACGACCTGGGCGCATGCGCTGGCCACGGCGACGCGCGTCGCCCCCGAGCCGGTGCCGTTCGACCACCCGCTCTGGATCGTCTACAGCAGCGGCACGACGGGGCTGCCGAAGGCGATCGTGCACGGCCACGGCGGCGTCGTGCTCGAGATGCTGAAGCTGCATGCGTTCCATCTCGACCTGCGGCCGAGCGCGACGAGCGGCGAGCGCTTCCACTGGTTCAGCAGCTCGGGCTGGGTGATGTGGAACCTGCACATCTCGGCGCTGCTCCTCGGCACGACGGTGTGCCTCTACGAAGGCCATCCGTCGTTCCCCGAGCCTGACACGTTGTGGCGCTATGCCGATGCGGTCGGCGCGACATTCCTCGGCGCCGGCGCCGCGTATTGGGCGTCTTGCATGAAGGCCGGCGTCGAGCCGCGCCGCCATGCCGACGTCTCGCGCCTGCGCGCGCTCGGCTCGACCGGCTCGCCGCTCGCGCCCGAGGCCTACGCGTGGGGCGCCGCGCAGGTCGGCGAGCACGTGTGGTGGTGCGTGATCTCGGGCGGCACCGACATCGCGAGCGCGTTTCTCGGCGGCACGCCCGAGCTGCCGACCGTCGCCGGCGTGATGCAGGCGCGCTGCCTCGGCACCGACGTGCAGGCCTGGAACGAGGCCGGCGAGAGCCTCATCGACGAGGTCGGCGAGCTCGTCTGCGTGCAGCCGATGCCGTCGATGCCGCTCTACTTATGGGGCGACGCCGACGGCCGGCGCTACCGCGACAGCTACTTCGACGTCTATCCCGGTGTCTGGCGCCACGGCGACTGGCTGCGCATCACGCCGGACGGCGGCGCGATCGTCTATGGCCGGAGCGACGCGACGCTCAATCGGCACGGCCACCGGCTTGGTACCGCCGAGCTGTACCGCGTGGTCGAAGCGGTGCCGCGCGTTTTCGACAGCCTCGTGATCGACATCGAACACCTCGGCCGGCCGAGCTGGATGCCGCTCTTCGTCGTGATGCGCGAGGGCGACGCACTCGACGACGATTTGCGCAACGAACTGCGCCAGCGCATCCGCGACGGCGTCTCGCCGCGCTTCCTGCCCGACGAGATCGTGCAGGTCGCCGAGATCCCGCGCACCTTGACCGGCAAGAAGCAGGAGCTGCCGGTCAAGAAGCTGATGCTCGGCCGCGCGCTGGCCGAGGTCGTCAACCGCGACGCGTGCGCGAACCCGGCCGCGTTCGATTGGTACGTCGACTACGCGAAGCGTCGCACGCCGGCGACCTGAAATTCATCGAAGGAACACGTGATGCAAAGACTACTGGAAGGCAAGGTGGCGCTCGTCACCGGCGGCGGCCGCGGGCTCGGCCGCGCGATCGCGCTCGGCCTCGCGCAGGCCGGCGCGAAGGTCGTCGTCAACGACCTCGGCGCATCGCTCGACGGCACCGTCTGCGGCGAGCAGCCGGCGCTCGAGGTCGTGCGCGTGATCGAATCGGCCGGCGGCCAGGCGCTCGTCGACGGCGGCTCGGTCGCCGACTGGAACGCGGCCCACCAGATGGTCGCGGCCGCGGTCGACAGGTTTGGCCGCATCGACATCGTCGTCAACAACGCCGGCATCCTGCGCGACGTGATGTTCCACCGCATGAGCGAGGCGGAGTTCGACGCGGTCGTCGCGGTTCACCTGAAGGGCAGCTTCAACGTCAGCCGGGCGGCGGCGCCGCACTTCAAGGGGCAGGGCAGCGGCTGCTATGTGCACATGACGTCGACCTCGGGGCTGATCGGCAACTTCGGGCAGGCCAACTACAGCGCGGCCAAACTCGGCATCGCCGCGCTGTCGAAATCGATCGCGCTCGACATGCAGAAATTCGGCGTGCGCTCGAACGCGGTTGCGCCGTTCGCCTGGACGCGGATGATCGACTCGATCCCGGCCGAGACGCCGGAGCAGAAGAAGCGCGTCGAGGGGCTGAAGAAGCTCGAGCCGGAAAAGGTCGCGCCGTTCGTCGTCGGGCTCTGCACCGACGCGGCGCGCGACGTCACCGGGCAGATCTTCGGCGTGCGCAACAACGAGATCTTCCTGTTCAGCCAGCCGCGGCCGGTGCGCAGCGCGCACAAGGGCGATGGCTGGACGCCCGAGAGTGTGGTCGAAACCGCACTGCCGATGCTGCGTGCCCACTTCTACGCGCTCGACCGGTCGAGCGATGTGTTCACGTGGGATCCGGTCTGACGCGCGATGGCATTCGGCAGCAACAGGATGCGTCGCGCGCTGGAGCGCAGGGCGGTGAGCCGCCGCGATCACAGGCGCAGGACAGGTAAGCTGCCGACGTCCCAGGCCTTTACGTCGGAGCCCGCACGATGATCTTTCCCGTCACCGAACACGTCGCGAAGACGGACCGCCACACGACCGCCTACCTCGCTTGCGGGGCCGACGACGCGCCGCTGATCGTCTTCGTGCACGGCTGGCCGGAGCTTTCGTACAGCTGGCGCCACCAGCTGCGCTGCTTCGCTGATCTCGGCTTTCGGGCGGTCGCGCCGGACATGCGCGGCTACGGCGGTTCGAGCCGGCCGCCGAAGCTCGAGGACTACACGATGGAAGCGATCGTCGGCGACATGATCGAGCTGCTCGACGCGCTGGGTCGCGAGTCGGCCGTCTGGGTCGGTCATGACTGGGGTGCGCCGGTGGTCTGGAGCGTGGTGCAGCACCACGCGGCACGGGTTGACGGCGTCGCCAACCTGTGCGTGCCGTATCTGCCGAACGGCTTCTCGGTGCAGTCGCTGGTCCCGCTGGTCGACCGCAACGTCTATCCGCTCGACAAGTTCCCGGTCGGGCAGTGGGACTATCACCTTTACTACGAAGAAAGCTTCGATGCGGCGAGCGCCGCGTTCGAAGCCGATCCGCGCGCGACCGTGAAGGCGCTGTTCCGCCGCGGGCACCCGGGGTCGCGTGGCAAGCCGGCGCCGACTGCGAACATCCGGCGCAACGGCGGCTGGTTCGGCAAGGCCGGACGCGCGCCCGACCTGCCGCGCGACGATGCGATCCTGGCCGAGGAGGACCTCGACCGTTATGCGACCGCGTTGGCAGCGAGCGGCTTCTTCGGTCCCGATGCCTGGTACATGAACGCCGCCGCGAACGTCGCCTATGCCGAGCGTGCGCCGAATGGCGGCCGGATCGCAAAGCCGGCGCTGTTCTTCCACGGTCTGTACGACGTGATCTGCGAGACCGTCGATTCGCCGCTCGCCGGTCCGATGCGCGAGTTCTGCGACGACCTGACCGAGCTGACCGTCCCGGCCGGCCACTGGATGGGGCAGGAGCGGCCTGAGCTCGTCAACGCCGGTCTGGCGCGCTGGCTTGCGCAGAAGTTTCCAAGCCGCTGGCGGATCTAACCGCGCGTCTGTCCGCGACGGACGCTACGGCGGCAGTCGGCCGATGACCTCGACGCCGTCGCCTCTCGGGCGCAGCACGACGCCTTCGCCGGAGCTCGGGTAGACGCCGGTCAGCGCGGTGATGTTGACCTGGTGCGTCGTCACGACCAGCACGCCGGGGCCGCGCCAGCGGCTCAGCGCGGTCTTCGCCTGCGCGGTCTGCGTTGCACCCCGAGCGGCATCACCGAAGAATGAGTTGAAGTTCGGATCGTCGCGAGCCTGCTTCGGAAACGCGAGCTCGGCGGTCTCACGCGTTCGGCACCACTGCGAGGTCAGCACCGCACCGACCGGGACGCGCCGTTCGCGGAACCGCTCGCCGATCCGGCGCGCCTGCGCACGGCCGGTCTCGTCGAGATTGCGCTGGGTGCTGCAGTCGCCAATCTTCAGGCCCGGCGGGTCGCCGCCGCCCGGCGCATTGGCATGCCGGAACAGCACGACCGTGCCGTCCTGCAGCGCGTCCCACTCGGTGTCGGTCGAGGGCTGCGCCGTCGCGGGTGCGGTGCACAGCGAGGCGGCGAGGGCGGTGGTCGCGAGGAGCGGTCGAATGCGCCGAAGCGCAAGGCGAGCGAAGGGGTGCATCGATCGAGCATAGGCCGATCGCTTCGCTGCGTCGAACGTCGGGATAAGGCGCGAAGATCGTGGTCTGGGTGCCGTTCGCATTGACACGGATCAGCCGCCCTGGCGGCAGCAGCGGCGGGCCGCCTCGGCCGGCGAAGCCGCTGCCGATCTGCAGCACGTAGAGCGTGCCGCGCGCATCGAACGCGAGTCTGACGATGTTGGTGAAGCCGCTCGCGACGACCTGCGGCGTGCCGCCTTGGGACGGGACGCGGTAGACGTTGGCTGCGCCGGCCGGGAACGGAAAGCCGGTGAGCTGGCCGGCGTAGAGCCAGCCGTCCGGGCCTTCGACCACCGAGGTCGGCACCGCCTGCATCGGGATCATCGCGCCGGGCGGAAGCCCGAGGAACGGCGGCGCCGGTACCGCGCGCGCCGGGAAAGTTGCGAGCGTCCGCATCGAGCCGTTCGCAGTGATCTCGAACAACGCATTCGCGCCCGCATCGGCGACGACTGCACGTCCCGGCAGCACGACCACGCCGAACGGATTGCTGTCGGCACCGCCCGGAACCGGGTTGTGGGCGGCCTCGAACGCGGCGACGTCGGCGGTCTGCCTCCACTCGCCGGCCACGTTGACCTGTAGCGCGCTGCCGAACAGGGCGGCCTTCGGACCGAGCCCGTTGCGGGCCGCGGCTTCGGCGCCGAGGCCCATCACGAGCCGGCCGTTGGCGGTGCCGGAGAACGAGATGCTGTGCGGACCGGTCGACGCGAAGCCATCGGCGGCAGCCAATGAAGGCAATCCGCCGATGACCTGCACCGGCGGATCGATGCCGAGGCGGTCGATGCGGGTCAGCGCGCCGGTCTCGCCGTAGCAGGCGAGCTGGCCGTCGCCGAGCAGCGCGCAGCGGCCGTTGCCGCCGCGCCCAGCCTCGGTCACGAACAGCTGGCCGTTCGGCGCGAACGCGATGCCGCGCGGGTTGCTGAGTCCGCTGGCGAGCACGTCGACCTTGGGGCGCAGCGGTGGCGACCGACGCGGTCAGCGCGGTCACGGCGAGCAGATGGCGAAGGGGTGGCATGTCGGATCCTCGAAGGGTCGTGCAGGTGGACATCGGGCCGTCACAATGGCTTGGCTTGCCGGCCGAGTCATTGGCGGATTTCTGAATCATTTCTGAACAGGACCCGATGCCCGCGCACCCGCTGCCCGACCGCTTCGCATTCGGCAATTTCGTGCTGGAACGGTCGCAACAGCGGGTCGTGCACCGCGACGGCACGGCGCTCGATCTGCCGCCGCGCCTGTTCGGCGCGCTGCAGCTGTTCATCGATCGCGCCGGCGAGCTGCTTCACAAGGAGACGCTGCTGACGCGGCGCGATCGATGCTCGACCGGTGCTGGGGGTAGGCCGCCTGGTCGAGCACGACCTCGGTCCCGTCGGCGAGGCGCACCTTCGGCCAAGGCAGTTCGGAATCGGCGAGGATGGAATAGGCGGCTGCGCCGCCGCCTGTCACCGGGCCGAGCGTCGCCAGCAGGCCTCGCCGCGCGCATCGAGCGTGTGGTCGGCGCCGCGCAGCACGACGTTCAACGGCTGGCGATGCTTGCGCAGCGCCGGCTCCTCGGCGCTGAACCGTTCGATCGCCGGACGGCCGAGTGCGATCAGCTCGGGCCGCAGGAACGCATTGGCTTCGTCGAGGCGCGACGACAACAGCTCGGCGCGCTGGCGCAGCTCGAGCGGCGCCGATAGCCCGGCGTCCTCGTCGCTGAGCAGCGCTGCATAGGCGCTCAGCCGCTCCACCCGTTCGGCAAGCATGGCGTTGAGGTCGAGGCAGTCGGCCAGCCGGCGCGCCGAGTCGCCGAGATGGCCGCGACACGCCGCGAGGTCGCCGGCTCGCGCCTCGAGCTGTTGCGCTTCGGCCTGCCAGGCGGTGATCGACGGAAAGAGGTCCGAGAGCCGCCAGCGGTCGGGCGCATCGGCGGCGTGGATCGATCCGCACGCCGCGGACAGCACGATCGCGAGCGCGGCCATCGTTCGAGTCGAGTCAGTGAAGTTCATCGTTGCATCGGCGGATTCAGCACCTGCCATTGGACACCTTGACGCGCGCAGAATCGCGCGAATGGAAACACCACCCCAACGAAACCGCGGCACGAGCGATGCGCTCGTGCTGATCGAACGCTCCGACGACGGCTTTGCCACGCTGGTGCTGAACCGGCCGAAGAAGCTGAATACGCTGTCGATCGAGATGCGGCGCGCGTTCGCGGTCGCGATCGATGCGCTCGAGGCGGACGCGGCGACCCGCGTGCTGATCCTGACCGGCGCCGGTCGGTCCTTCAGCGCCGGGCTCGACCTGGACGAGTGGCAGGCACCCGGCATCGTGGCCGCCGCGGCCTATGAGCACGATCCGGTTGCTGCTCTGAAGCAGTTCAGCGGCCCGGTGATCGGTGCGATCAACGGCCTGGCCGTCACCGGTGGCGTCGAGCTCGCGCTGGCCTGCGACGTGCTGATCGCGTCGAGCGACGCCCGCTTCGCTGACACCCATGTGCGCGTCGGCCTGCTGCCGAGCTGGGGCGGCTCGGTGCGGATGGCGCGCCGGATCGGTCTGCACCGCGCGAAGGAGCTGGCGCTGACCGGGCGCTTTCTCGATGCCGAAGAGGCGATGGCCTGGGGCTTCGTCAACAAGGTCGTCGAGCCTAAGCAGCTCCGGCGCGAAGCCGAGGCGATGGCGCGCCAGATGCTCGCCGGCATGCCGGATGCGCTGGTCGCCTACAAGCGCCTGTTCGACGAGGGCGACGCGACCTCGTTCGAGGATGCGCTGCAGAACGAGCGCACCGCCTCGCTCGCCATCAACGGCCCGGTCAGCCAGGCCGAGATCGACGCGCGCCTCGCGCATCTGCGCGGCGAGGGCTGAGCGCGGACGCACGGGTACGCTGCGGCCCGGCGGGCGCTGCTAGCACCGTGTCGATAGGTGAGTTTCCTACCCGGGCCGCGGTCGCTGTCCGACGCCGGGCGCCCGTCCGCCGGCATATCTTGGACGCCACCCACTTCGGAGACAGCCATGGCGAAGAACACAGGCGACGACAGCCGCAAGGGCGCGGTGTCCGGCCGCACCCAGGTACTCAACCCGACGACCGGCGACTACGTGAAGCGCGACGAGAACGGCGAAGGCACCGGCAAGGGCAAGTTCATGGACGTCAAGCAGGACGGCACCAAGTTCAAGGGCGTCGCGACCGAACCCGACGGGCGTCGGAAGAAGGGCTGAGCGCGCCTCTCGCCCTGCCATGGCCGCGCGTGCCATCGCGACGCTGTCCCTGACGTTCGGCCTGGTCTCCATTCCGGTCAAGGTCTATTCGGCGACAGAAAGTTCGTCCGCCGTCCGCTTCAAGCTGATGGGGCGCGGCGGGGCACGGTTGCGCCAGCAGTACGTGGCGGATGAGGTCGATGACGGTGTGTGGGGTTGGACCGGTGAAAGCCAGCCTGCGGTCGATAAAGGGCCAACGGCTCCCAAGGGTCGCCGAACGGAGGGGCGCGACGAGCTGGCCGGATCGAGGGTGGCCCCGCTCGCCGCGGTTGCTGCGATGCCCGCGCGAGCAAGCGCACCGCCGGAGCCCGCTCCAACAGTTTCGGAACGATCGTTCAACGCCCCGGTCGTTGAGCGCGACGACATCGTCAAGGGCTACGAGTTCGAGAAGGGCCGCTTCGTCCTCTTCACACCGGCCGAGCTGAAGGCGCTGCAGGACGCGTCGCGGCAGACGATCGACATCATCTCCTTCGTCCCCGAGCGCGCCGTCGACCCGATCTACTACGACAAGGCGTACTTTCTCGCGCCCGACAAGCGCGGCGAGAAGACCTATTCGCTGCTGCTGGCGGCGATGCAGCGCAGCGAGCGCTGTGCGCTCGCCAAGTGGGCCTGGCGCGCAAAGGAGTACGTCGTGCAGATCCGTCCGGCCGAAGGCGGCATGGTGCTGCAGCAGCTGTTGTACGCGGACGAGGTGCGCTCGCTCGCAGACCTGCACGTGCTGCTGGTCGAGGTGAAGGAGCCGGAGCTGAAGCTCGCGCTCCAGCTGATCGAGCAGATCTCCGAGGACGCTTACGACCCGACCCAGTTCGTCGATGAGGAGAAGGCGCGCATCCTCGCCGCGGTCGGACGCAAGATCGCGGGCGAGGACGTCGTTGCGACCGAGCGGCCGGCACCGCTCGGCGGCCAGGTCATCGATTTGATGGCGGCGTTGCGCGCGAGCCTGCGCACCGAGAAGCCGAAGCCGGCGCCGGCACGCGCGGCTCGATCGCCCGCGGCACCGTCGCCGCCGGTCGCGCGCAAGGCCGCGCGTCGCAGTGCGCAGCCTGAGTCCGCCGCGCCGACACGCGCTCGGGCGAAGAAGTAGCGCGTGCCGAATCCACCGCCGAAGGCAGGCCATCCGGTCGGAAAGGGCAGGCGCCGACTCGATGGCCTAGCGCGGCAGAATGAGCCGGTGATCACGAATCCGCCGGCCGGGCCCGATGACGCGCACCACTACAACGACGTCCGCATGCGGACGCTCGCGACCCAGACTTCGGTCGTGATGTGGCACACCGCACCGGACGGCAGCGCAGTCGGCGACAACCCGTCTTGGGAGGCCTTCACCGGTCAGAGCCATGCCGAGGCGACCGGCTGGGGCTGGCTCGCCGCCATCGATCCGGCCGAGCGCGATGCGGTCCGTGCCGCCTGGCAGGTCGGAGTCGCGACGCGTGCGCTGGTCGGTCTGCGCTACCGGCTGCGCCGCGCCGACGGCCAGCTTCGCGACGTCGAGGCGCAGGCGGTGCCGGTGCTCGACGGCGACGAGTTGCGCGAGTGGGTCGGCATCTGCATCGACGTCACCGATCGCAAGCGCCAGCGCGAGGAGCTCGAGGCGAGCGAGGAGCGACTGCGCCTGCTCGACCGCCTGAGCGACGCGACGCGCGCGGTGACCGAGGCGACCGCGATCATGTCGATCACCGCGCAGATGCTCGGCGAGTATCTCAACGTCACGCGCTGCGCGTACGCCGACGTCGAGCTCGACAACGACCGCTTCACGATCCGCAGCGACTGGTCGGCGCCGGGGGTGCCGAGCAGCGCCGGCGTCTACTCGCTCGACCTGTTCGGCCCGCAGGCGACCGACAACCTGCGCAACGGCAGAAAGCTCGTCGTCAACGACGTCGACCGCGAGCTCGGTGACGAGGGCGGCGGCCGCATGTTCAACGCGATCGGGATCAAGGCGATCATCACTGCGCCGCTCGTGAAGGACGGCCGGCTCGTCGCCATGATGGCGGTGCACAGCGCCGCGCCGCGGCGCTGGACCGACCGCGAGATCTCGATCGTCGGCGAGGTCGTCGAGCGCTGCTGGGCCCACATCGAGCGCGTGCGCGATGCCGCCTTGCTGCGCGAGCAGGACCGCTACAAGGACGAGTTTCTCGCGACGCTCGCCCACGAGCTGCGCAACCCGCTCGCGCCGATGCGCTTCGCGCTCGCGATGCTGCGCCTGTCGAACGACCCGGCGAAGGCGACACGCGCCCGCGAGATCGTCGAGCGCCAGGTCGGCCACATGGCGCGGCTGGTCGACGACTTGCTCGACCAGTCGCGCATCAACCGCGGGTTGATCGAGCTGCGCCGGGAGCGCATCGCGCTCGCGACGTTGATGCAGCAGGCGGTCGAAGCGGCGCGGCCCGACATCGAGGCGGCCGGCCATCGCTTCATGCTCCAGCTGCCGCGGCCCGACCTCGAGCTCGACGCCGATCCGGCGCGCATCGTGCAGGTCATCGGCAACCTGCTCAACAACGCGACGAAGTACACGCCGGACGGCGGCGACATCCGCCTCGCTGCCTGGCAGTCCGGCAACACCGCGCAGATCGAGGTGGTCGACAACGGCGTCGGCATTCCTCCTGACCAGCAAGGTCGCGTCTTTCACATGTTCACGCAGTTGCCGCACAGCACCGACCGCGCGAAAGGCGGCCTCGGCATCGGGCTCTCGCTGGTCAAGCGCCTGGTCGAGATGCACGGCGGGCGCGTCGCGGTACGGAGCGACGGCCTCGACGCCGGCACCGCGTTCACGATCGATCTTCCTGTTGCGGTGGTGCCCGCCACGGCCGGCGCCCCCGAGCCGGCACCGGTCATCGCCGGATCGGCGACGGCGCGCCGCATTCTCGTCGTCGAGGACAACCCGGACGGCCGCGAGGCGCTGGTCGCGCTGCTCGAGATGCTCGGCTACGCGGTGCAATCCGCCGCCGACGGTCCGGCGGCGTTGCAGGTTGCGGCCCGGTTCCTGCCGCAGATCGTGCTGCTCGACCTCGGGCTGCCCGGCATGGACGGCTACGCCGTCGCGCGTGCGCTGCAAGCCGCCCCGAGCCAGGCGGACGCGGTCATCGTCGCGCTGACCGGGTGGGGCGCCGAGCGCGATCGCACGCTGACCCGCCAGGCCGGTTTTCATCACCACCTGACGAAGCCGGTCGATCCCGGCGCGCTGCAGGGCTTCCTCGAGCAGATCGGGTCCGAGCCGCAGATGGTGGCGTCCGGCGGCGAGGCGGCGCCGTAGCCGAGGCTCTGCCCGTTTCGCCAGCCCCGCGCATGGCCCCGAAGGACCGCGCCTCCACCTCCAATGACGAGCGTGGCCGCGACGCCGAGCGGCCGAGCGACATCCCGGCGCCGGGCTGGCTCGACATCCTGCGGCGGGTTCGCCATCGGATCGTCGACGACCGGCTGTCGATCGTCGCCGCCGGGGTCGCGTTCTATGCGGTGCTGGCCGCCTTTCCGGCGCTGATGGCGCTGCTCGCGATCGGCGGGCTGGCGTTCGATCCGCATCGCATTCCCGAGCGCTTGTCGGCGTGGAATGACGCGCTGTCGCCCGAGGCGCTGCAGCTCGCGATCGGCGTGCTGCAGGGTCTGGCCGATGCGCGCACGCATCGCCTCGGTCTCAGTCTGGGCGGCAGCGCGCTGCTCGCGTTGTGGGGCTCGTCGCTTGGCATCCGCATGCTGATGTCCGCGCTCAATGTGACGTACGGCGAGAAGGAAACGCGCCGCTATGTCGTGCGCATGAGCCTCGCGCTGCTGCTGACGGTCGGCGCGCTGTGCGTCGCGACGGTGCTGATCGCCGCGGTGGTCGCGTCGCCGGCGATGATCCGCGTTATCGGGCTCGAGGGCGTGCCGCGCCGGGTGTTCGACATCGTGCGCTGGCCGGTCATCGCGCTGATGTTCTGGGGCTCGCTGCTGGTCATGTACCGCTATGGTCCAAGCCGCAGCCATCCGCGCTGGGAGTGGGTCGGCTGGGGGGCCTTCGCCGCGACCGCACTCTGGCTCTGCGGATCGGTGCTGCTCTCGTGGTACGTCAACGGCTTCGGCCGCTACAACACGCCTTACGGCGCCGTCGGCCTGGTCGTGATCGTGCTCGTCTGGTTTCTGCTGTCGGCCTACTCGGTGCTGATTGGCGCCGAGATCAATGCCGAGCAGGAGAAGCAGACCCGCATGGACACGACGGACGGCGCCGACCGTCCGATCGGCAGTCGCGGCGCGAGCGCGGCCGACACGGTCGGCCACGACAAGCACTGAGCCCGCGGGTTCATCGCGAGCGGGGACGCGGCGGCGGCTAGCTTTGTTCGCGCAGTGCCTTCGCCTGCGTCTTGCCCTCGTCGAACGCGGCCCGGCGGCGCGCGATCTCGTCCGGCGTCAGGCGGGCGACGTTGCAGTAGTCGAGCTTCCAGTCGGCGCTCGCGCTCCAGCGCAGCGGCGACTGCACTGTCGTGCGCGCGGCCGGCGCCGCTTCGAGCAGCGCGAGCGCCAGCTCGAGCGTCGTCGCCTGTGAACCCGGATCGTTCGGGCGGCCGGCTGCGTTGCCGAGCGGGAAGTCGGAGAACAGAAAGCGCGGCACGCCGACGCGCTCGACGATGTCCTTCGCGCAACCCATGACCACCGTGCTGATGCCGCTCTGTTCGAGCAGACGGGCGACGAGCGCCGTGGTCTGGTGGCAGACCGGGCAGTTCGGCACCAGGATCACCGCCTCGACCGCATCGGCGCGGCAGCGCGCGACGACCTCGGGGCCGTCGACGCCGAGCGTCGCGCGCTGACTGCGATTGGTCGGC
>Ga0207691_10001356_pt1 | contig 24406 bp, 19 predicted proteins | sample KBSM13metaG_FD_184327 | JGI IMG/M metagenome (GOLD analysis project Ga0207691, IMG submission 184327) | Miscanthus rhizosphere microbial communities from Kellogg Biological Station, Michigan, USA - KBS M1-3 metaG (SPAdes) (version 2) | ecosystem: Host-associated > Plants > Roots > Rhizosphere >...
GCCGGAACGGACCGCGAGCAGAGCGTGGCCGTTGCGCGTCAGCAGGGAGACGCCCGCCGGACCGGCGATCGCCGGAAACGGGCTCCCGGGGGCCAGCCGTTCGAACGTGAGCTCGGGCGCCACGGCGGCGTCTCCGTGAATCTCGGCCGCGAGCGAATGGAACTCGAGTCGGACGAAGAGGTCTTTCAGCCTCCCGAAGTCGGGCTCGGAGCGTCGGAGGGCCGTCGGATCGAATGGCACCGGCAGGTCCACCGGGATCTCGACGAGGCGGCGCGAGAGCAGGGCGTCCTCGCGATGGGCCCGCAGGCTCTCTCCGACTTTGCCTTTGATCTCGTCGGCGTGCTCGAGCAGGGCCGTCAGGTTCCCGTACTCGGTGATCCACTTCCTGGCCGTGACCTGCCCGACGCCGGGCACCCCGGGGATGTTGTCGACGCTGTCGCCCATGAGCGCCAGCACGTCGCCGACCTGGCCGGGAGCGACGCCGAAGAACGCGGTCACGCCGGAGTCGTCCAGGAAGACCTCTTTGCCCGTGTGGAAGACCCGGATCCTGTCGCCGGAGACCAGCTGCAGCATGTCTTTGTCGGCGGTGACGATGACCACGTCGTAGCCCTGGGACTCGGCCTTCTTGGCGAGAGAGCCGATGACGTCGTCGGCCTCGTAGCCGGGCAGCTCGATCACCGGGATCCGATACGCCGCCAGGGCCTCGCGGATCTCGGGGAGCTGCGTGGCGAGATCGTCCGCCATCGCCACGCGGTTGGCCTTGTACTCGGCGTACGCCTCGTGCCGCAGGGTGCGTTGCGGCCCGTCCCACGCGGCAGCCAGAAGGTCGGGGCTGTGCTCCCGGACCATCTTGCGAAGCATCGTGACGAAACCGTAGACGGCGTTGGTCGGCCGGCCCGCGGACGTCGAGAGACGCTGGATCGCGTGGTAGGCCCGATGGATGTTCGACATCGAGTCGACCAGGTAGAGGGTGGGGCGAGCCGAAGGCATGGGAACCGGATTCTATGCGGGGCGCTTTCCGTCGTAGGCGGAGCGCGTCTAAACCCCCTATTGGTGCGCCTTCGGTGAGATGCCGGCCTTCCGCCGTTCAAATCGGGCGAACCGAACGCGCATCGAACTGGAAAGCGGTCAGGAGTTTGCGGGAAAGGAGAGGGGGGAAAAAACAAAAACGCGCGACCCGTCATCGGTGTCGCGCGATTCAATAGTCCTATTCTAGGGATTTGGCACGAAGCTGTCAAGAGAATTCTTTCGCGCGTACGCGCGCGGGAAAGCTCTTTCCGTTCAGCGAGATGGCTGGGCCGCGAAAGCGCTCAGAAGCGCTTGCGGACGAGCGCGAGGACCTGCGAACGCAGCCGCTGCGACTCCTCCTGGAGGATCGCGGTCTCGCGCTGCATTTCGGCCACGAAGGCGGCGTCGTCGATGGAGGACAGGTTGATGCCCACGTTCAGCAGGGCTCCCTCCACGCAGGCGTCGAGAAGCAGCGAGGCCGCTCCGACGTCCGAGACGGCGTTGGGGTTTCCCTTCTCGGCGAGCTCGGGCAGAGCGGCGAGCAGCCTCACGGCGGCTCGCGCGGTGCGCATGGGCACTTCCGCGGCCCGGCGGTTCGCGAGGGCGATCCGATGGGCGCGCGCGGCTTTCTGTTCCTCGGTGTCCTTGGGCGCGCGGCGGGCCGCGACGACCTCGTCGTAGGCCGCGGAATCCTCCCCCGCGAGGCCGAGGAACTCCGCCCGCGCGAGCTCGCCCGCCTCGGCGATCGGCCGGACGGCTTCGTGCGAGGCGGCGTATTTCTCCTTGGAGAGCGTGAGGGCCGCGACCATCTGCGCGAGCGACGCGCCCATGGCGCCGCCGATGGCGGCGGCAGTCCCTCCTCCGGGCGTCGGCGCGTCGGAGGCCAGGGCATCGAGGAATCCCTGAAGCGAGAGCTGTGAGAAGTTCGTCACGTCCGGCCCTTCACGACGCGGCCGCGGAGTACGACGGCGTCGACCAGGTTGATGCCCCAATGATAGATGAGGTGGCGATCGTCCGGGGCGTCCAGGACCAGCAGATCGGCCGCCTTGCCCGCTTCGAGGGACCCGACTTCGCCGGCCAGGCCCAGGGACGCGGCGGCGTTCAGCGTCATGCCGGTCAGGGTTTCTTCGACGGTCAGGCCCGAGTCCAGGCACGCATGGGCGGCCACCGCAGCAAGCGATTCGGTGCAGCAGGTGCCCGGGTTGGCGTCGGAGGCCACCGCCACGGGCACCCCGGCCTCGACGAGGGCCCGGGCCGGTGCCCGGCGGGAGCGCATCCACCAGGCGGTTCCGGGAAGGACCACCGCGACGGTCCCGGCCCGGGCGAGGGCCGCGATCTCCTCGGCCTCGATGAAGAGGAGGTGGTCGGCCGAGGCCGCGGAGAGCTCCGCCGCGAGCATGGCTCCGCCCGAGCGGGCGAGCTCGTCGGCGTGAACGCGGAGCCCCAGGCCTGCTCGTCGAGCGGCCGCGAGAACGGTCCGGGATTCCTCGACGGTGAAGACGCCTTTTTCGCAGAAGACGTCGCAGAACGCGGCGAGCTTCTCCTGCGCCACCCGGGGAACGATCTTCTCGGCCACGATCCGGACCCACTCGGCGCGGTTCCCGGCGAATTCGGGCGGGACTTCGTGCGCCGCGAGAAGGGTCGGCACGAGGCGGGGCAGGTCCGGCTCGGCGGAGAGCGTCCGGAGCAGCTCCAGAGCCCGGATCTCGTCGCTCTCCGTCAGACCGTATCCGGACTTGGCCTCGGCCGTCGTCGTTCCGTGCGCGAGCATCGTCTCGAGCCGCTTCCGAACGGCCGAGGCCAGCTGCTCGCCCGAACCGGCACGCGTCGCCCGCACCGTGGCGTTGATGCCTCCGCCTTCGGCGGCAATCGTGGCGTAGCTTTCGCCGGCGAGGCGACGGGCGATCTCGGCGGCGCGGTCGCCCAGCCAGACCGGGTGTGTGTGGGCGTCCACGAGGCCCGGAACGACCGCGCGGCCGCGTGCGTCGAGAACGACGTCGGCGGAGCGGCCGGCGAACTGCCGTGCGTAGTCGCTCTCACTCCCGACGAACACGAGACGGCCGTCCTCGGCCCGGACCGCCGCGTCCTTCAGCCGCCGGATCTCGCCCTGCGCCTTCCCGCGACGGGCCTCGCGGCCCAGTGGCGTCGCGAGGCAGCCGATGTTGCGGATTTCGAGCGAGGGCATTTCTTCTAAGCCGTCACCCGAGTCTTCCAGGCCGTCATCCGGAGTCTTCCGGGCCATCATCCGGAGCCTTCTAAGCCGTCATCCCGAGCGAAGCGAGGGGTCCCGAACTTATCGCGGGATCCCTCGGGCCTTTGGCCCTCGGGATGACGCGCGGGTTTCGCTTCCGCGACCCGCGCGTCACCCCGCCGTCTCTTCCTTGTTCGCCTTCCGGGTCATGTAGGACAGGGGGCGGTCCTTCTCGTCCTCGTCGCGGTCGAAGTCGAGCACCTGCTGGAAGAGCTCGATCATCTTCTGCAGCTGCAGGCGGAAGTTGGCCCGCTGAACCTTGAGCTCGGCGATCGCCTTCTCGATGTCGGCCGAGCGCTGGAGGGCGTTGTGGGTCAGCCTCTCGGCCGAGCCCTGGGCCTCGCGGACGATGAGCTCGCCTTCCTTGCGCGCCGTCGTGCGCATGTCCTCGGAAGCCTGCTGCGCGGAAAGCAGCGTCTGCTTGAGGATGCGCTCGCGCTCGCGGTGCTCGTCGTTCTCGAGCTCGAGCGCGCGAATGCGCGTCTCCAGGTTCATGTTTTCGCGTGCGACCGACTCCATGTCTTCGGCCACGTCGGTGAGAAACGTCTGGACCTCGACGGGATCGAGGCCCTTCCAGCGGCGCGAGAACTCGCGCTTTTGAATCTCGAGCGGACTGGACCGGGGGCGCATGGGGACCTCCTTCAGGGCGCGAGTTGGGCCGAGTAGGCCATTCGCGTCAGAAACCGGATCAAGAGAAAGATGATCAGCAGCACGAAGATCGGCGAGAGGTCGATGTTGCCAGTGCGCGAGGGCGGCAGCAGGCGGCGAAACGGCCGAAAGATCGGCTCGGTGACTCCCCAGAGGAAACGCACGATCGGATTGCGGGGATCGGGGTTCACCCACGAGATGAGCACGGCGATGATGACGACCCACTGGACGCCGGTCAGAAGCCAGATGAGAGCGTCCAGGATCGCGCCCGAGGCCGAGCCGCCGACGTTCACGATGCTTTCCGTCGCAGGGGAGTCATGCCTTCGACCTCGGTCCGAACAGCGCGGTCCCGACCCGCACTTCCGTCGAGCCCTCTTCGACCGCGACGGCGAAGTCGTGGCTCATCCCCATCGAGAGCTCCGGAAAGGGCTGCCCGAATCGCCGGGCGAGGCCGTCGCGAATTCCGGCGAGCCGCCGGAAATACGGCCGCGCCTTTTCCGGATCGGGGTCGTACGGCGGCACGGCCATCAGACCGCGGACCTCCAGGTGGATGCAGCCGAGAGCGGCTTCGCAGAGCCGGTCGACCTCTGCGGGCAGGACTCCCGCCTTGGACGCCTCTTCTCCCAGATTGAGCTCCAGCAGCACCGGCAGCTTTTCTCCCGTTTCGGCCAGCATCGCTTCGAGCCGAGCCGCAAGTCTTTCCCGGTCTAGTGTTTCGACGACTCCGAACCATTGTAGCGCCGTCCGGGCCTTGTTCGACTGCAAAGGTCCGATCAATCGCCATTCGAGGCCGGGAAAGTCGTCGCGGAGGGCGGCGATCTTGGCGACCCCCTCCTGGACCCGGTTCTCGCCGAAGCGAACGATGCCCGCGCGCGCGGCGAGAACGACCGCCTCGGCGCTCTGAGTCTTCGTGACCGCCATCAGCGTGATCTCGCCCGGGTGCCGGCCGGCACGGGAGGCCGCCCGCGCGATCTCCGCCAGAACGTCCTCGCGCCGCTGCGCGATCGTCCCGGCTTCCGGGGTCATCGCTCCCGGGTGACGGCCTCGGCCATGGCGCGCTCGCTCGCGTCGGCGCCGAGGTTGGCGAGCCGGTCGGCCTTCTTGTTGTCCTCGCGTGGCACGTGGCTGATCGCGAAGCGGCGGAATCCCTTCGCGCGCTGGAGCCCTTCGGCGAAGAGCGGCTGGAGGTTGGGCGCCTTGACCCTGTAGCGGCCCAGCATCTGCTGGACCAGAAGCAGGCTGTCCGAAGCGATCGACACCTCGGAGGCGCCCCGCTCCGCGGCACGTTTCAGGGCGAGAAGGAGGGCGCGGTACTCGGCGACGTTGTTCGTCTGGTGTCCGAGCGCCTCGAAGTGCTCCTCGGCCGGAAGGTTTTCTTCGGCCGACACGTACACGCCCGCGCCTGCCGGTCCGGGGTTGCCGCGCGCCGCCCCGTCGATGAACGCCCGGAATCGCATCGAGCTGTTAGCCGTCCCGCGGACGGCGGTTCATGAGCTCTGCGGCTCGTAGTAGAGGATGCGCTTGCAGCTGTCGCAGTAGATGATCTCGCGCCCCTGCTTGAGAATCTGCATGGCGGCGGGCCGGATCTTGACGTGACATGCCGAGCACGACCCGCCCACCGCGAGGACGACCGCGAGCCCGTGCTTCTTGTCGATCAGCCGGTGAAACTCGGCGCGGTCGCGGGCCGGAATCCCCGCCTCGAGCTGCGCGATCTCGTCTTTCGCGCTGACGAGCTCTTCGTTGATCGTCCGCTGCTCGGCGCGCCAGTCCTTGAGCTTCTCTTCGTGCTCCTCGGTCTCCGACGGCAGATTTTTCTCGCGGGCGTCGAGGTCGGTGCGCGCGGTCTCGATCTCCTCTTCGAGCTCGAGGAATCGGTCCTCGGTCGCCCGGATCGATTTCTCCACGCCGTCGATCTCGTTGAGCGCCGCCGAATACTCCCGGCTGGACTGCACGTTGCGCAGCTGGGTCTGGTACTTCTTGAGCTTCTCCCGAAGGTCCGCGAGCTCGAGGTCGGCGCGCCGCCTCTCGAGCTCGGCCTGGGTCAGCCGCGCCTTCAGCCCGGCGACCACCTCGACCTTGTCGCGGTACTCCCGGTCGACCTCCATGAGCTCGGGCGGGACCGTGTCGCGTTTCCGCTCGCGGTCCCTCACGAACTGGATTCGGGTCTGGAGCCGGTAGAGCTGCCCGAGGAGATCGCTCATCGCGACACCTCGACGGAGCGTCGGTCGAAGGAGAGCCGGCCCCAGATAAAAAAGGGTGTTCCGGTTGTGGAACACCCTTGCGTTGCCCGCGAGTTTTGAAGTCGGTTTCGGATCAAAAGCCTCAATCTTCCGCCCTCGTTGGTGGGTCCACCCGGATTCGAACCGGGGTCTGACCGGTTATGAGCCGGTGGCTCTGGACCGCTGAGCTATGGACCCCGATGAATATAACAAAGGGGTCGTGGGGGCAAGGAGGCAGGAGGCCGGAGGCAGACGGCAGGCTCTGAATCAAGCCCTGCCTCCCGCTTCCTGCATCCTGCCTCTTCTCAGCGGATGGTCTCCAAAAACGGCTTCAGCTTCTTCGCCCGCGACGGATGCCGGAGCTTGCGCAGCGCCTTCGACTCGATCTGGCGGATGCGCTCGCGGGTCACGTTGAAGGACCGGCCGACCTCCTCGAGGGTGTGCTCCGAGCCGTCGCCCACGCCGAAGCGCATCTTGAGGACCTGCTCCTCGCGGGGGGTCAGCGACTTCAGCACGCGGCGCGTCTGATCCTGCAGGTTGGAGACGAGGACCGCGTCGATCGGCGAGAGGACCTGACGGTCCTCGATGAAGTCGCCCAGATGCGAATCCTCTTCCTCCCCGATCGGCGTCTCGAGCGAGATCGGTTCCTGCGCGATCTTCATGATCTTGCGGACCTTGGAGACCGGCATGTCCATGCGCTTTGCGATCTCTTCGGCGTTGGGCTCCCGGCCGAGCTCCTGGACGAGCGAGCGCGAGGTGCGGGTCAGCTTGTTGATCGTCTCGATCATGTGGACGGGGATGCGGATCGTCCGCGCCTGGTCGGCGATCGCCCGGGTGATCGCCTGCCGGATCCACCACGTCGCGTACGTCGAGAACTTGTAACCGCGGCGGTGCTCGAACTTCTCGACGGCCTTCATCAGGCCGATGTTGCCTTCCTGGATGAGGTCGAGGAACTGGAGGCCGCGGTTCGTGTACTTCTTCGCGATCGACACGACGAGGCGGAGGTTCGCGACGATGAGCTCGTGCTTGGCCTGGTCGGCCTCCTCCTCGCCCTCCCGGACCATGCGGAGCGTCTTCTTGACGTCTTCGTGGGAGACGAGGAACTTCTGCTCGAGCTCGCGCAGGTTCTTCTTGTACTTCGCGATCCGGCGGCGGTAGAAGTCGATCCGCGTCGGGTTCTTTTCCTTCTTGAGCGTGTTCGTGTCCTGGCGGATCGTGATCTCGGGGACCGACATCTGCCGGTCGATGTCCTTCAGGATGCCGATCGCCCGGTTGAGCACGGCGGGCGTGAAGTCCGCGGCGCGGATCAGCTTCGCCATGTCGGCGATCTTCTTGTCGATCGAGGCTTCGATGCGCGCCAGGGTCTTCGTGCCCTTCTTGATCGTGCGCGCCTTGAACTTCAGCCGCTTGATGTCTTTGTCGAGAGCGCCGATCTTCTTGAAGCTCCCGAGGATGCCGTCGATCCGGCGCGTCGCGCGGTCGTCCAGCGTCTCCCGAACCTCCGGCTCTTCTTCGTCCTCCTCGTCCGGAGCATTGACGAGCTCGTCGACGATGCGCGTGTCGCGGCCGGCGTTTTCGAGGAGCTTGAGGATCTCCTCGAGCACGATCGGGTTGTTCGCGAGCGCCTGGTAGATCTTGGCCTCGCCCTGCTCGATCCGCTTGGCGATGCGGACTTCGCCCTCGCGGTCGAGCAGCTTGACCGTCCCCATCTCGCGCAGGTACATGCGCACGGGGTCGTTGGTCTTCTCGACCGCCTCCCGGGCCTCGTCCGCCGTCTCCGCGGCTTCCGCCGCGCGGCGCCGGGCCGCCCGATCCGGATCGGTGACGATCTCGATGCCGACCTCGAAGAAGCGGGCGTAGATTCCCTCGAGGTCCTTCGGCGCGGCGGTCGCCTCGTCCGAGAGGATCGTGTGGATCTCCTCGTAGAGGATGTAGCCCTTCTCCCGGCCCGCCTTCAGGAGGACCCCGACCTCAGGGAACTTTTCCTCAATCACCAAGTTCGTTTCCTTTCCATCGCGGAGCGCGGCCGAGCGCAGCTTTCCGACGCATGATTTCCTGTTTCCGGCGCATCAACTCCGCCAGATCCTCAGACCCCTCACCCGCCCGATCGATTGCCCTCTGAATCTCCGCGCTTTCCCGCTCGAGGTAGTTGCTTTCGAGCCTCTTGAGGAGCTCCTCGACGCCTTTTTGCGTCGGCTCGGCCTCTTCGAGCGCGAAACCGGAGATGAAACTGCGTTCTTCCTCCGTAAGGTGTTCGATTTGCCGTTGAAAATCAACAACTTCCGACCCGGAAGACCCCTTCCGGAGCGCCGAAACCACCTTCCGAACCCTGTCGTCGGTGAGATGATCCGGATTCAAAGTGCTTAGAATCAGAGAGTTGAGGTCTCCTCCCGCCGTCAGGGCCTGAAGGAGCTGCTTCTCCGCCCCGGGCAGGACCACTGCGGATAACACCGCTGCATTCCCGGGCGTTCCAGGAGCCGGAATCATGTTCCCCACACTCTTAGAACGCGTAATCGACGGCTGGAGGTTCGCCTTGTCCGCGCCCCAGAGCACATCCACAGGGACCGAGACGGCCGCGGAGACCTTCCGGTACTCCTCGTAGCGGAGGATCCGGTCTGGGATCGTGGCCAGGATTTCGAGGATCTGGGCCACCCGCTCGCGCTTTTCGGTCGGCGTGAGGCCGGGGGCAGCCGGTTGGACGTCCTCCAGAAGCCACGTCAGGAAGTCCGGCGCTTCGTCGATGCGGCGGGCAAGAGCCTCCGGCCCCTGTCCACGAAGCAGGTCGTCGGGATCCTCGCCCTGAGGAAGCCGGGCGACCCGGGCCTCGAACCCCTGCGCGAGGAGGAGAGCCAGGGCGCCGCGCGTGGCCTTGCGACCCGCCGAGTCTCCGTCGTAGCAGACGATCGCGTGGTCCGTCAGCCGTCGCAGCCGCTCCACCTGCTCGGGCGTCAGCGCGGTTCCCATCGAGGCGACCGTCTCGGCGACGCCCGCGCGCAGGAGCGCCATGTGGTCGAAGTGCCCCTCGACGAGCACGACGCGGTCGCGCCGGCGGATCGCCTCGCGCGCCTGGAAGAGACCGTAGAGGAGCCTTTTCTTCGAAAAGATCGGCGACTCCGGTGAGTTCAGATACTTGGGCTCGCCCTCCGGCGAGAGAGCGCGCCCGCTGAATCCCACCGCGCGGCCGCGCTCGTCGCGGACCACGAAAAGCAGCCGGTCGCGAAAACGGTCGTACGCGCCCTTCGTCTCCGCGCGAGGCTGGAGCAGGCCCGCCTCGATCAGGAGGCTTTCGGGAAAGGCGGGGGAGAGCGCGCGGCCGATCGAATCCCAGGCGTCGGGGGCGTGGCCGAGCGTCAGCTGCTGCCAGAGCTCCTTCGGAACTCCGCGACCTTCGAGATAGGTCGCCGCGGCGTTGCCGGGCTTGTCGAGGCGTTCCCGGTAGAACCGCTCGGCGGCGGAGACGGCTTCGAACAGCTGCTCGCGCCGGTCGTCGCGCGGGCCGCGCCGCTCTCTCCGCGGGATCGTGACGCCGAACCGCCCGGCGAGAGCCTCGACGGCTTCGGGAAACTCCAGCCGGTCGATCTGGCGCACGAAGTGGATGACGTCGCCGCCCGCGCCGCACCCGAAGCAGTGGTACAGCCCCTTGTCGCGGTCCACGGTGAAGGACGGAGTGCGCTCGTTGTGGAACGGGCAGAGTCCCTTCCAGGAGCGGCCGGCCTTCTTGAGGCGGGTGTGGTCTCCGATCACCTCGACGATGTCGGCCGCCATCCGAAGCTCGGCGAGGACCCGGTCGTTGATGTCGAGATCGGAAGCCAAACCTTCAACCTACCTCAGTTCCAGGCCTACCTCAGCTCCAGAATCGTCGCTCCGTTACCGCCCTCGCTCTTGTCCGCCGAGCGCAGCTTCTCGACGGCGGGGTGAGAACGGAAGTGCTCTCGGATCCCTTCCCGTAACCGGCCGGTGCCGTGCCCGTGGATCACGCGCAGCCGCGAAGCTCCGGACACCAGCGCCTGGTCGAGCGCGCGCTCGGCAGCTTCGATGGCCTCTTCGACGCGCTGGCCGATCAGGTTGACCTCGACGGTGGGGCCGCTCGACTCGGCGACCGGGATCTCCACGGACGACTTTCCGGCTCCGGACTCGTGCCTCTCCCGCTTCCTGCCTCCCGCCTCCTGCCTCCGGCCTCCTGCCACCGGCTCCAGATCCGACCGCTTCACCCGCATCCGCTTGCCGCGGAATTCGAGGTGCGCCCACTCGCCGTCGAACGCCACGACGCGCCCTTCGCTGCCGAGGCCTCGCACCCGCGCCTGCTCGCCGACTCCGACCTCGCGCGAGCGGAGCTCCTCGGCCTCGCGGGCTTCGGCGATCACCGGCTCGGTCCCGGCCGAGCGCTCGGCTTCCTCGACCACGCGCGCCGCGGAGGCCTGCGCGAGCCGGGCGGTCTCGTGGCGAACGAGATCGAGCTCTTCGGAGACTTTGCGGGCGAGCTCCCGGCGCGCGCGCTCGAACCCGGCGAGCCCCTCGGCGAGCATCGTCGCCTTCTCCTCGGCGAGCTTCTTCCGCTCGGCCTCGAGCTTCTCGGCCTCGCGGGCGGCCGCGGCGCGCTCGCTCGCGAGCTCGGCCTCGAGGCGCCGCAGCCGCTCCAGGGCCTTCTCGGCGTCGTCTTCCGCGCGCTCGCGCCGTTCCCAGGCCTCGCCGAGGATCTGCTTCGAACGCTCCAGGACGGCCTCGGGGATGCCCTGCTCGCGGGCGACGGAAAGCGCGCGGCTTCGGCCGGCGAGGCCCGGGTGGAGCCGGTAGTTCGGACGTCCGGTCGCCTCGTCGAACTCCATCGCCGCGCAGAGCGCGTCGGGACGCGAGGCCGCGAAGGTCTTGACGCCGGACAGGTGCGTGGTCGCGAGAGCCCGGCCGCCGCTTTCGAGGTACGCCTCGAGAAACGCGACGGCGAGGGCGCTGCCCTCCTCCGGGTCCGTCGCTCCTCCGACCTCGTCGATCAACGCGAGCGTTCCGGGACCGGCTCCGGCGAGGATCCCGGCGAGCGTCTCCATCGAAGACGAGAAGGTCGAACGGTCCGACAGGATCGCCTGAGCGTCGCCGATCTCGGTGCGAATCGCGCGAAAGACCGGCAAACGCGTGCCGGCCTCCGCCGGGATCGGGATGCCGCACTGGGTGAGCAGCGAGAAGAGGCCGGCCGTTTTCAGGACGACGGTCTTTCCGCCGGCGTTGGGGCCCGAGACCACCAGCAGGTGCTTTTCCGGCGGAAGCTCGAAGTCCAGGGGCACGGCGACGCGGCCCTCGCGCGTCTCCCCGAGCACGCGGCGCCGCAGTCCTTCGTACCTCGCGTCAAGAAGGGGGTGCCGCGCTGCGCGCAGCGTCCAGACGCCGTCCTGCGAGATCTCCGGCAGCCGCCCTCCTCCCATCTCGCCGAAGGCGACCTTGGCCTCGAGCGCGTCGAGGGCCGCGAGCCCGTGCACGGCGGCTTCGAGCTCTTCGGCCTGCGCGAGGACCTCGCGGCCGAACTCGGAAAGCAGCCGATCGACCTCGCGCCGCTCCTCGGCCGAGGTCAGGGCCAGGTCGTTGTTGGACTCGATGACCTCCATCGGCTCGACGAACACCGTCTGGCCCGAGCCCGAACGGTCGTGCACGATCCCCGGCACGCGTCCCCGCGAGGACGCCAGAACCGGAAGGCAGTAGCGGTCGTTGCGGAGCACGACGACGGCGTCGCCGAGCGCCTCACGCCGCGTGTCGAGGAGCTTCTCCAGAAGCCGCGAGACCTCTCCTCGCCGCCGGCGCAGGCGCGAGCGGATCGCGGCGAGCTCCGGAGACGCGTCATCCTTGAGGCCTCCGTCCTCGGCGAAGAGCTTCGCCGCGCGCCCCAGCAGAGCGATGAAGGACGGGAGGCTCTCGCCGTGAGCGGCGAGGATCGGGCCGTCGGCTTTGGCGAGCGCGCGTCGAACCGCTTCCGAGGCGCGCGCCGCGCGCACGATCGGACGAAAGTCCTCCGGCGCTCCCGAGCCGCCGGCGCTTTCGAGCGCGTCGAGCGCGGGGCCGATCTCGTCGAGTCCGGCGAGGGGAAGGCGTCCGTGACGGATATGGAACGCGGAGGCCTCCGCCGTCTCGTCGAGGAGGGCGGCGACGCGGGATTCCTCGAGGGCGGGGGCCAGAGACAGAACCGCCGCCCGTCCGGGCGGCGTTCGAGCCAGAGAGGATACGAGCCGGAGGACGACGCCGAACTCGAGCGACTCGAAGTCGGCGCCGTCTCCGTCTCCCGGGGTTACGGCGTCGCCCGACGCTCCTCCGAAAGCTTGCGGAGCATTTTCTTGCGAGCCTGAATCATCTTGCGCTTCCGCTTGGCGCTCGGCTTTTCGTAGTGCTGCCGCTTCTTGAGTTCGGAGAGGATGCCGGATTTTTCGCACTTTCTCTTGAAACGCCGCATGGCGTTTTCGAAAGACTCATCTTCCTTGACGTGGACCAGAGGCACGGACACTCACCCCCTTACCCGCGAGATACAGAGATCCGCCATCTTAGAGAAGGGGGCTCCGGGGTGTCAACGGGATCACTGGTATCCCTAATCTAGAGAGGAACTTAGATCCCAAGCGGTTCCACCGGCCAGCTTTACGAATCGCGTCTCAACCCCGATAATGCCCGAAGTGACCGATTCTGAGGCAACCGACCGGGCGAAACTGCTCGAGACGGAGATCGAGCGCCGGCTGGCGGAAAGGTTCGCGGCTCTCCGCGACGAGTTCGACCGTCTGCGGATGGAGACGGACCGCCGATGGTTCGGATTTCTCGAGAAGTTCAATCAGGACCTGAAGGGAGTGGTCCCCGCCGAGCTCGTCGCGACGGCCGCCCCGCGCGCCGCCGGCGCCTCTCGCGCGGGCGCGGTGTCGATCGAAACCGCCCGGGGCCTCGATCTCGCGGCGACCCAGGTCGACGTGCTCCATCGCTTTCTGGACGAGTGCCGGAAACACTGCTCGCGCGCGGCTCTGCTCGTGACGCGAGGCGGCTCGATCGGCGCCTGGAAGGCCGTCGGATTTTCTGCGCACGGCGGCGACGACGACTCCGTCCGGCAGCTCGCCCTGCCGCTGACTGACGGCGGACTGCTCTCCCGCCTCATGACCGGCACGGCTCTGCGCCTGCCGGCAGCCAACGAGATCTCGACTCTTCTGCGCGCGGCGCGGGTGTCCGAAGCGGTCGCGATTCCGATGGTCGTGCGGGAAAAGATCTCGGGCGCCCTCTACGCCGACGCGGTGCTCGGACAGGAGCAGAGCTTCGATCCCGAAGCGCTCGGTCTGCTGACCTATCTCGCCGGTCTGGTCGTCGATCGTCTCGCGGCGCGCAAGCTGAAGCCGGCGCCCGCGCTGCGGCCCCTCGAGACGGTCAAACGTCCGGAGCCCGCCGGAATGTGGATGAACGAGGGCGCGGCCGTCGAGGAAGTGCCCGAGGCCGTGGAGGCCGAGGCGGAACCCGGGACCGCCGCGGAGCCCCCCGCCCCGCCGGAGGCCCGGCCCCACGTCGACGAGCCGCCGGGGCCCGCGATGACCGCGGCCATCTCGATCGAGACCCCCGCGATCCCGATGCCCGAGCCGGCGAGGCGCCTGAGCGGACCGCTCGCCATGGCCGTGGGCGATGAGCGGAAAGAGGAGGCGCGGCGTTTTGCGCGGCTTCTCATCTCGGAGATCAAGCTCTACAACGAACGCGCGGTCCTCGAAGGACGCGAGGGCGGAAACCTGTATCACCGCCTGAAGGAAGACATCGACCGCAGCCGCCAGATGTACAACGAGCGCATTCCCGCCGAAGTCCGCAGCGGCACCGACTTCTTCCAGGAGGAGCTGGTGCGCATTCTCGCGGACGGGCGGTCCGAGGCCCTGGGAATCTAACGCCCCCCCGAATCTTTCTGTTTTCCGGATGGTCCGAGTGAAGCGTTTGCCGGTGCTCGTCGTCGTCTTCTGGGCCGCCGCGTCCGTCGCGTCGGCGGAACGCGCCTACCCCCGGGCGTCCACGGACTTCGACGCCGAGTTCGCCCGCGCGGCGGACCTGCTCGAAGAGGGAAAACGCGACGAGGCCGAGCGCGTCCTCGAGAATCTTCTGCGGAACGCGGACCAGCCGGCATGGAACGCCCGTGCGGCGATGCTCCTCGGCGTCGCCGATGCCCGGCGCGATGATTGGAGAGGCGCGGCGCTCGCGCTCGAAGCCGCCAGCGCCGGGCCGATCGGCCTCGAGGCCTACCGGAATCTGCGCCGGGCCGAGGCGCTCGAGCTCTCGGGCCGCCAGGCCGAAGCGCTCGAGCCCGCTCGGGTGGCCTTCGAGGCGGAGGGCCGCTTCGCGTACCGGATTCGCGCCGCGACGCTCTTCGCGCGCCTCTGCGAGCAGCAGGGAAAACCCGAGGAGGCCGCGCGCGTTCTCGCCCTCGCCGCCGAGGCCGCGTCGACTCCCGACGAGAGCGCCGAAGTGGCGATCGACCGGATCCGCCTCGCCGTCGCGCGGGGCGACGCGCTCGCGGCGCGGGCCGCGGCCCGCGATCTTCTGCTGCGCGCGCCGACGCACGACGCCCTTTCCGCGACGCCGGCCTTCGCGCGGCGCGCGGCGGCCGAGGCCGAGAAGACGCTCTCGCCGGCCGACCGCGGCCGGCGCGGACGCGCGCTCGTCTCGGCCGGCGACCCCCGGCGCGGGGTGGCCCTGCTCTCGAAGGATCGCAGCGACGACTGGCCGGAAGGGGAGCGCGGAGCGAACCTGCTCGCGCTCGCGCGGGGACAGCTCGCGATGAAGAAGACGAAGGCGGCGGAGGAGACGGCGTCGCGCGTTGCCGACGACGGAACGCTTTCCGCCTACGAGGCCCGCCTCTTCCGGTGCGACCTCGTCGTGGCCCGCCTCACCGCCGGCCGGAACGGCAATGGGACACCGCCCGGTGCGGACGCGCGGCTCGAGTCGGTGACGCGCGCTCTCGAGAGCCTCACGTCTCCGGAAGTTCCGGCCTCCGTCCGGCGGGGAGCGCGCGAGCGCCTGCTGCGCTTCGCCGCGGACCGCGAGGATTTCGACTCGGCCCTCGCGCTGGCGCGCGAGATGTCCGTCGAGAACCCCGACGGCCTCGAAGGCTTCGAGCCCCTCTGGCGGCTGTCCTGGCAACGGTACCGGGACGGCGACTACGCCGTCGCGCGGGAACGGTTCGACGCGCTCCAGGGCGTCTACCGCGCGGTCTCGATTTCGCGGAGGCTCGATTACTGGCAGGCTCGCTGCCTCGAGCACGAAGGGCGGAACCTCGAGGCCGAGGCGGTTTTCGCCGAGCTGGCGGCGGCCGAGCCGCCCGATCTCTACGCGCGATTCGCGAGCGCCCATGTCACGCGGCCGGCCCGGAGGGACCAGACGGAGCTGTCGGATCCGTCGACGGCGACCGCGGCGTTCGCCCGCGTCGACGAGCTCCTGCGCCTGCGGATGTTCGAGGAGGCGGCCGCCGAGGCGAGGATTCTGCTGCCCTCGCGCGGCCGGGATCTCCGCATCGCCCAGGCCGACTTCGCGCTCGGACGCTTCATGACCGCGGCCTCGTCCATCAAGCGTGCGATGCCCGAGATCGGGACGGCGGAGGAGAGCCGGGTCCCCGACGCCTGGCGCCGTCTCTACTATCCGATCGAAGAGGGCGGATTCCTGCCCGAGCGCGCCCGGGAGTTTTCCCTGGACGCGGCCGTGCTGCGCGGCCTCGTGCGCCAGGAGAGCGTCTTCGACGCGAAGGCGCGGTCCCGCGCCGGCGCGATGGGGCTCATGCAGCTCATGCCTGCCACGGCGCAGAGCCTGTCGCGTTCGGTGCTGCGCACGCGCTATCGCCGTGCCTTTCTCTACGATCCGGGAGTGAACGCGCGCCTCGGCGCCGCGTACCTGCGAGAGCTCATCGACCGCTTCGACAACTCGACGCTCCTCGCGCTCGCGGCGTACAACGGCGGGCCGACGCGCATCGCGCGGCTCGTTCGCGATAACCCGGGGCTGCCGGAGGACGAGCTCTTCGAATCGATTCCGCTCTACGAGACGCGGGACTACGTGCGCCGGGTGATGCTCTACGCGGAGTCGTATCGGGAGCTTTACCCGTAGCCGCCGTCATCCTGAGGAGCGAAGCGATGAAGGATCCCAAACCTGGTCCGGGATCCCTCGTCACGGTGCTCCTCGGGATGGTGCCGCTCCTGACGGAGCGTCACCAGCTCCCCTCCGGCACGACCAGAATCGAGCATCCGCAGGTGCGCAGCACCTGGCGCGTGACGCGGCTGCCGGCGCCGATGACCACGAGGTCGGTCGGCTCGGCGCGCATTTCCTCGAGGATGCCGTCGATGGGAGCGTCGGCCTCGCGGACCGAAAAGCGCGAGTGCACGCCGAGCTCGCGCAGCGTCGCGACGCCCCTCTCGAGGTGCGCCTGCGCGTAGCGCTGCGGCGCGCGTCCCGGGGGTGTCACGTGGAGGAGCGTCACCGCCGCCCCCAGCCGGCGGGCCAGCCAGCCTCCCGCGCGGACGTCGGCCTTGCCGGGCTCGCCGATGGCCGTGCAGATGAGGATGCGCTCGAGCTTGCGGGGCCGTCCGCGTGCCGCGATCAGCGGGATCTTGCTCATCTCCGCGACCTCTTCGACGAGGCCGGGGGACCCGCGGCGGCCCTTCAGGGATTCGACTTCACCCGCGCCCGCGATGACGAAGTCGTAGGGCGCCTCGGTCGTCTCGATCGCGATCTGCTCGCCCGGATCGCCGCGGCGGACGCGGATCGCCGCGGCCGATAATCCCGCCTCCGCGGCGCGCCGCCCGAGCGTCTCGCGCAGCGCATCCTGCGACCGGGCATCCGGTGCGACCCCCAGAACGGTCGCCACGCCGTCGAGAGCGGTGAGCAGCGGAGTCACGAGCTCGAGCGCGGGGGCGACGCCTTCGCCGGAATCGCAGACGAGCAGACGCGGCGTCGGCTGCCTCAGGATGTGCCACTCCTGCAGCACGACCCACGGGTCGCTCGCGGGCGCGGAGAGGTGCGCCGGAAGATCCACGTCGAGAAGGATGGCTTCCTCGCCGAAAGGCAGCGGCGGGACGAGCTGTCGCACGCCTGCGAGGGCGGGCAGCCGAACCCGGAGCCGGCGCTTGGCGCCCGCGAACGTCTCTTCCACGATGTGCCCGCGACCGAGCGTCGGAACGGGGCTCGCCGGTTCCTGCTCCACGAGTGAGATCTGCTCGGGCCGCACGAGGACCCGGACGCGGTCGCCCTCCTCGTGAGGAACCTCCGGCGGGATCGGAAGCGAGAGGCCGCCGAGCTCGACGCGGTCGCCCTTCGAGCCGCCGACGAGGATCGCGCCGGCGCCGAGGAACGTCGCGACGAAGAACGAGCGTGGTCTTTCGTAGAGATTCTCCGGTTCGCCGATCTCGAGCAGGCGGCCGCGCTCGACGACGCCGATCCGATGTCCCAGCTCGAATGCTTCCTCCTGGTCGTGCGTGACGAGGATCGTGGTCACGCCCAGGGTCTTCTGGATTTCTCTCAGGCTGTGGCGCAGCTGCCCCCGGATCATGACGTCGAGGGCCCCGAACGGCTCGTCGAGCAGAAGGACGGTGGGCTTGTACGCGAGCGCCCGCGCGAGGGCGACGCGCTGGCGCTGCCCGCCCGAGAGCTGGCTCTCGTAGCGGCCGCCGAGGCCGCCGAGCCCGACCAGGTCGAGCAGCTCTTCCCGCCGCTGTTCGCGCGTGGCGGTCGGGACCTTCCGCACGCGCAGGCCGAACTCGATGTTCTCGGCGACGGTCATGTGCCGGAAGATCGAGTAGTTCTGGAATACGAACCCGACGTCGCGGGCCTGAGGCGAGAGCCGGGTTACGTCCTTGCCCGAAACGCGGATCACGCCTTCGTCCGGCGAGGTCAGGCCGGCGATCATCCGCAGCACCGTGCTCTTGCCGCTTCCCGAGGCGCCGAGCAGCACGAAGAGCTCGCCGGCCTGGACCTCGAGCGAGACTCGGTCGACGGTGACGAGCTTTCCGTATCGCTTGGTGACGTTCTCGAGGACGATCGACATGTTTCGGGGGCTCCTCCCGGGTCGCGACTCGCGCGGGGCGGGCCGAGGATATCGCCTTAGAATCCCGCCGTGGCCGGCGCCAGCGAGTTTCGTGTGAAGACCTCTCGCAAGATCGAGCGCCTCGACATTACGAAGCAGGTCGAGAAAGCCGCCCGGGCGGTCGGCGAGGCCGCCGGCGCCCTGATCGTGTCGACCCCCCACACGACGGCGGCGGTCACGGTGGGCGAGGCCTGGGATCCCGACGTCACGGGCGACATCGAGCGCGCGCTCGAGGCCTGGGTGCCGAGCGTCCGGTTCGATCACGGCGAGGGCAACTCGCCGGCGCACTTCCTTTCCGAGGCCATCGGCAACGCGCGCCTCGTGCCTCTCGAGGCCGGCCGGCCGCTCCTCGGCCGCTGGCAGGGTGTTTTCCTGATCGAGCTCGACGGCCCCCGCGAGCGCACCGTGCGCGTCGCGGCGTTGGGCGCGTCGCGCTAGAAGTCGCCGCGCGCGAGCGCGCTCTCTTCCTTCTCCGTGTGTGCGTCCCAGCGGCGCGCGAGGTTTCCAAAGAGCCTCTGCGCGCCAGCGAGGTCGCCGCTCTCCTCGACGAGGCGGCGCATCATCCCCGAAAGCTCGCGGATCTGGACGTGCTCGAGGCGAAGCTCGCGCGAAAGGCGCTCCGGCGCGGATTCCCCGGTCGCGGTGTCCTCGAGGGGAGCGACGAGCTTGCGCGCGGGCGCCGGCGGAAAGAGATGGCCCTCCTCGTGCGCCGTGTGGCGGCGCAGCGTGTCGTCGAATGCCGCGATGGCCTCGCGCGCGGCGTCGAGCGCTCCCGACCCGGCCGCCGCGAGAAACCGGCCGAGAATGCCGTCCAGCGCGCGGTGCTCCGAGCTCAGATCGAAGTCGACTTCTGCCATGGGACGGATTCTAGGAGGTCCGCGGAATACAATCGCGGGCTGGCTGCAGGAGGGGCCTTCTTCGGTGGTTCAGCCGGGCACGCTTCTCGAAGGCAAGTACGAGATCCTCGACAAGATCCGCGAGGGCGGCATGGGGTCCATCTACCGCGTCCGCCACCGGCTCCTCGACGAGATCCGTGTCGTCAAGGTGATGAAGCCCGGCGTCGTCGCGGACGCCGATCTCCGCCGCCGGTTCGTCGAGGAAGCCCGCACGGCGACCCGGCTGAAGCACCCGAACATCTGCACGATCCACGACTTCGCCATCGACGATTCCGGGATGGCCTACCTTGTCATGGAGTTCATCGAGGGCGTCAACGTCTCGGATCTCCTGAAGCTGCACGGACGGCCGGCGCTCCCGCTGGCCCTCGAGATCGCCCATCAGTCTCTCCTGGCCCTCGGGTTCCTCCACCGCAAGGGCATCGTGCACCGCGACGTGGCGCCCGACAACATCATGCTGACGCGCGACGAGCAGGGCGGCCCCTCCGTGAAGCTGATCGACCTCGGCATCGCGAAGGTCGCCGAGGCGCCGGTCGAAGCCACGGCCACCGGCGTGTTCCTCGGAAAGCTCAAGTACGCCTCACCCGAGCAGTACGGCTCCCTGCCGAGGGGGCACCGCCTGGATGGGCGCAGCGATCTCTACGGTCTCGGCGTCGTCCTCTACGAGCTCCTGACAGGGGTCCTGCCGTTCGAGGGGAGCACGGTCGTCGAGCTGCTCAAGGCCCACGTCTTTTCGCCGCCGCGGCCGTTTTCGCAGTCCGACCCCGAAGGCCGCCTGCCGGCCGAGCTTCGCGGCGCGGTGCTGAAGTCGCTGCAGAAAAAACGCGAGGACCGATTCGCGAACGCCGAAGAGTTCGATCGGGAGATTCTCGCGATCCGGAGCCGGTACCTGCGTCCCGAGGACGTGGAACAGATGCGCGTCGAGCTCGCGCGCATTCGTCCGAGCGGCGGAATCCGCGTGGAACCCGCGACCCCCAGCGCCCAGGGCGAGATCGATCGTCAGTTCGCGGCGTTGAAGACGCCGACGCCTTCGCGGCGCACCGGCGAGGACGACCGAACCGCCGTGGCGCCGGAGCCCGTGCCGATGCTGCGTCCGATCTCGCCGCCTTCGCTGCCCCACGAGCTGGTCCCGACGACCCCGATTCCGCGATTGCCGGACCGCAGGATGCCGCTCTGGCGGATCGGCGCCGCGCTGGCCGTGATCGCGCTCGGCGCGGTGCTGTGGGCGACATCGCGCCGCCGCGCGGAGCCTCCGTCCTCCGCCGCCGTTGCTGCGCGGCCGACCCCGGCGGCTCCGGAATCCATCGGGACGGCGGCCATCGTGGCCGCTCCCGAAGCCACCGCGCCGCCGCAGCCCGAGCCCACCCCGGAGCCCCCCGAACCGACGCCGCAGCCTCCGCCGACGGCAGCGCCGCGCGCCCCCACTCGAGTCGCGGTCCTCGCGCCTCGGAACGTCGCCCAGCCGTCTCCGCGGCCTGCGGTCGCGGCCCCGATCCTGGTCCCGACCGCGCCCGCGGCGGCGGCCACGCCTTTCGTTCCGGCCGCAGGCGCGCTCCCGCCCGCCGAAGCGCCCCGGGCGACAGTTCCCGCGCCGGCGCCGCCTCCGTCCGCCCGGCCGGCTCCGACGGAAGCCGACCGCATTCGCGAGACCATCCGGCTTTACGAGAATGCGCAGAACACGCTGGACGCCGATCTCTACGTGAAGGTCTTTCCGAGCGTGGACCGCAGCCGCATCGAGCAGGCGTTCTCGAGCTTCCGGTCGCAGTCAGTGAACTTCGAGATCCGGAAGATCGAGATGAGCCCGCAGGGAACCTCGGCCCAGGTCTTCGGATTCGAGAACCGCGTCGCGGTGCCGAAGGCCGGAAACGACCTGCGTGTCACCGCCGACCGCATCCTTCAGCTCGAGAAGCGCGGCGACGCCTGGGTCATCGTCGCCGTCCGGTAGGCGGCAGGCGGCAGGCGGCAGGCGGCAGGCGCTCGCCGCTCGCCCCGTCAGAAGCTGTAGTCGATCCCCACGAGCGGCGTGAAGCCGTCCTGCAGCCCCTCGCTGTTCAACGGGAAGAGGCCGTTGAGGGTCAGCAGGAAATTTCCGAACGGGTTGATCTTGACGCCGACGGACCCGAGGATCTGATTGATGTCGCCGCGCTCGGTGACGAGCCTCGGGAGCACCGCGGAAACGATGTTCGGCGGATCCGCCGGGTTCGTGGTCGTGTTCGCCGTGAAGAGGGTGTCTTCGACGTGGATGTTCTGCGTATTGAGGAACGTCCGGCCGATCGCGTCGAACACGAACGTGAATCGGGGCCCGACGGAGACGTCGAAGCCCAGGGTGTAGTTGATTTCGTCCGCGATGCTGATGTCGTCCGAGCCCTCGAGCGACCACGTGTAACCCGCGTTCAGGTGCGGGTTGAACCACCCGAAGTGTCCGGAGCCGACGACGAAGGCTTTCAGCTGCGTCGCTCCCGTGCCCAGCAGGTCGAGCTCGTCGCCGGTCGGCAGCCGCGCGTCGAGGGCGAGAGCCATGCCCACCTTTTGGCTGGCCACGAAACGCCACTTCGTGCGCAGCACGACGTCCCCCAGGCCCGAGGCGCTGCCGCTCTCGCTGAACGTTTCCGTGCTCTCGCCGTTCTGGAAACGGTGGATGCCGGGAGCCGTCGTTCCCGTCGCCAGTCGGTCGATCGAAGCGTCGGTCTGAGCCTCCATGTCGACGCTCACGATCGGAACCGCGAAGCCCACGTCGAGGTTGTCGAGGATCCCGTAATCGAACACGAAGGCCGCGATGTCCGTCTTGATCTTGAGCCGGAGCGCGGCCGTGATCACGTCCCCTTCGAAGAAGAGATTTTCGTGGCTCCCGTCGTGGTTCACGTCCTCGTGCGTGAAGACGAGCCGCAGGTCTCCCTCACGCAGCGACAGCTCGTTGATCTGGTCGAAGGTGAAGTGGCTGTAGTTGATGCCGAGGTTGAAGCGCCCACGCCCGATCGTGTCGGCGCGCTCGGCGTAGATGGGACCGAAGCTCTCGGTCGCGCGCGTGAGCACGCCGAGCGCGGGATCGAACTGATAGACGAATCCGCCGGAGGAGGACGCCAGCGGAAAGGACGAGAGCTGCGAAGCGATCAGCGAGTTCAACTGCTCGACCGCCCGAAACTGCGGGGAGTCGCTGCCGATGAAGTGCGCGGAGTGGCTCGGGAATCCCTCGGGCGGGGGCGCGAGCGTGATGCCCTCGCGCAGGAAGTCCGTCAGCATGTCGCGGAGATTGAAGCTCTGGGCGGCGAGGGGAGCGGCGGCGGCGATCAGAACCGTCGCGAGCAGAACCCGAAGAGAGCGCATGGACATCCTCCCGAAAACGCGAAGCAAGCCTATGGAGAGCCGGTCGCGCGGTCAAGGTTGAACGCACGGAATCGCGCGCTCGAGCGCACAATAGGCGGATGCGCAGAGCGGCCGCGATCTCGAGCCTGGCCTTCGTGTGCCTTTTCGGCTGCGCCAGAAAGACCGATCCGATCCGCGAGACGATCGACGCCGTCGTGAAGGCCGCGAACGCCCGCGACGCGGCCGCGGTGCTCGCCCGGGTGTCGCCCGATTTCGAGGCCGCCGACGGCACCGGTCGCCTCGACCTCGAGATGCGCCTGAACCGCTACTTCGCCGCGTACGAGATCCTCCACGTCACGGTGTCCGACGTCCAGATCGAGAAGGGATCGGGCGCCGCCCGCGTCCGCCTCCGCGCGCAGATGTCGGGCCAGCCGCGGTCCGTCGGAGGCCTCAGCGGGCTCCTGCCCTCGAACGCCACCTACGACTTCGAGCTCCGACTCGTCAACGACGGCGAAGCCTGGAAAGTTGGCTTTGCCGGCTGGACGCCCGTCTCCCCGTAGCCGCGGGCGCTTCTCGTAGCCGCAAGCGCCCCGTAGCCGCAGGCGCGCGGGTTTGACTCCCCGGGCCGATCTCTCTATCCTTCCCGGTCCGCTCTGCTCCTCAGTAGCTCAATGGCAGAGCATCCGGCTGTTAACCGGAGGGTTGTAGGTTCGAGTCCTACCTGAGGAGCCAATTCTCCTGACGACGGCCTTCGAGCATGAGGCCGTGGAAGCCAATCATCGAGCCCCGGCCGATCTGTAGAGGATGAAGGTCGGGTCCCTGTGCGTCCACACGGCAGACAGCCACGGCGGGGCCGCTGCGGGATCCCCGAGGCTTGCGACTCCGCCTCGTCTCGACAACTCGACCGAGCTGATGACGACGTAATCCACAGAGTTCGTCTCGAGCCACCGCCGTAGTTCTTCGACGGAAAGCACCCGCGGGAACGCAACGCTCTGCTGCTGGCAGACAGAGGCGAGATGGGGCTTTCGGGACAGAATCCGCGCGTCTCGGATCCCGTTTGCTTGCAGGTAGGCGCAGGCTTCCAGCACCTCGACGGGTTCGGTCCGGAGGAAGGCTCGCACGTCCATTGCGGAGGCTCGCAACGACATCGCCCACAGGACGGCGAACGCGAGGACGCCGGCGATGCGCGCAGGCAACGAATTCTTCGCGGGCCGGGCGGCGAGATCGGCGAGCCGAACGACGGCGTAGGCCGCCAGGCCCGCGTAGAGCACGGCGGGGAACAGGTAATACCGGGCCTCCCAGTGATTGAGGGCCATAAGCAGAAAGTAGATTGCCCCGGCCAGGGCGACGATCACGAGGAACCCGGAACGGCGGCTCCACAGCGCGAAGACGGCTCCGACGACCGCCGCCAGGCCAACGAACGGACCCACGAGCTGCGTCGAAAGGCTGCGGCGCAGGCTCCCGAGGAGGTTGCCCGGATACCGACGGGCGATTCTCATCGGGTCATATCGAACGACTTCTCCGAAGGAGTGGAACTTCTCGCTCATGATGGAGGTTCCGTCGCCCGTCTTGTCGGCGCCGAAGCGGTCTCCGTAAAACTCCGTCGCGATATTGAGATAGTTCTGATTGAAAAGGGCGGACCCGTTGTGACGGAGGTTCGCGTAGAACCAGGGGAGCGCGACCACGAACGAGACCCCGAGAAAAACACCAGACGACTGGACGCGCCGCCACAGGCCGGGACCAAATGGCTTCAGCACGCAGATCCCGGCGAGGAAAGCGGGGATCAGAAAAACGCCGTTGTATCGGGTCAGAAACGCCATGCCGGTCAGAAGTCCGGACGCGCCGGCCCGCCAGTGCGGGGACCAGTCCGTCCGGCCGAATGCCACCAGTGCCGCCAGGCATAACATCAGGAAGACCATGTCGGTCGACGCGGTGACGGCGAGCTGCGGGTACAGGCCGCCGACCAGCACGAGCAATTGGCTGCCGATGCCGCTCCAGTAGCCGAAGAGGCGGCGAAAGAGGAAAAATGCCAGGAGGC
>Ga0207691_10001358_pt1 | contig 24396 bp, 20 predicted proteins | sample KBSM13metaG_FD_184327 | JGI IMG/M metagenome (GOLD analysis project Ga0207691, IMG submission 184327) | Miscanthus rhizosphere microbial communities from Kellogg Biological Station, Michigan, USA - KBS M1-3 metaG (SPAdes) (version 2) | ecosystem: Host-associated > Plants > Roots > Rhizosphere >...
CCGCGAGGAAACGTTCGTCGCTCTGCTCCCGCTACTGCGCCGGGCCTTCTCGGCCTTTGCTGCGCCTGAGCGACGACAGCTTGGCGACCGTGCTCGCCGGCCGAGCACCACCGATGGCCTAACGTCTGGCGTCAGTGGCGAGTTCGATCACGTCAGGGCAGAGGCGGGACTCCGCACGGTTCTGACGTTGCTGGGTGTGGGCGAATAGTCGCGACTCGGGCTGGAGCACCTTGCGCCGCGCGACCGCCTCGGTAGCTTCGCGGTCACCACACCTCGCGCGGAGCCCCGGATGCTGAAGAAGCTGGCGGCACTCTATGCCCTCACGTCCACAGCCTGCGCGTCATGGCAGACGCAAGGCGGACCACCCGCCCGCGCGATAGAGCAGAGTGCCTCCAAGGGCGAGGAGATGATCCGCGTCGAGGTCAACTCCGGCAAACGCTGGGAGATCTACGCCGCGACGCTCGTCGGCGACAGCATCATTGGCCGCAACACGCCCAAAACCATTCCGAAGGCCGAGCGGATCGCCGTCGCGACGTCGGAAGTAAAAAGCATCTCCCGCCACAAATTCAGCGCCGGGCGCACTATCCTCGCGACCCTGGCGATCACGGTCGCCGTCGTTGCCCTGGTCGGCTCCGCCGGATCCTCGTCATCCTCATCATCCTCGAGCTCGTCCTGCGCGTCAGCCAGCGTGTCGCCGAGCGCGCCGACCGGGGCGTAACCGCCGCGCCGTCGATCAGCCGGCGAACTGCCTCACGAGCGCGATCGCTCCGGCGACGAACGTGACACCGAGGTAGCCAACCACGAGAGCAGGGCGCTTGAGCACACACCGGCTCTCGCGCAGCCCGCCGCGAATCGCGCGCACGTAGGCCCACAGGCCGAGTGCGCTCATGAGCATCACGCACGCCGGCGGTCCGAGGACCCACGCGATGAGCGCGACAGTCGTCATCGCGCAGAATCGCACCGGGTCGAAGCCCGTCGTGCGACCGGGAGTCGCCGCTGGAAGCCTAACGCCGGCGGCGGCGCGCACGCCGGGGGTCGGGGTTGGCCGCGGCATCAGTCGGCACCGATTGGCTGGGCGGCCCGTGCGGCGCGCGCCGCCCGCGCGACCAGCTCCGACGGCTTCATATGGGAGAGGGGTGACCATGCCTGAACGGCGCAGAAGGGAACGCACTGGTGCGCGTCGCCGTCCTGCGTCCCGACGTGAACGCAGCACTGCACCAGACGCTCCTCGATCATGGTGTTGATGTCCATGAAGGGCTTGATGGTGATGCGCTTGATGCGCTCCGAGACCAGCTTGCGGAAGCCGCTCCGGTCGCCAAGCATCGCCTGGCCAGCGAGCCGCACCAGCGTGCTGAGGCCGAGGTCGCACGTCTCGCACACGTCCCGAAAGATCTGCGCGAGCGATGGATGCGTGAGCGAGCTCCGCTCACTGAACAGCCCGAGCAGCGCCTCCTTCACCAACCCGCGAAGCTGCTTCGTGATCTGCGCGTCGGCGATGCGGTTGGCAACGAGGTCGAGGTGCTGCTTCAGCGTGTCTTCCCCCACGAGGCTGAGAAGCGAGCGCCACTCACCGGCGTCGGTGCGGAGCAGGTAGCCGATGCTACAGCAGTGTGGATGAGAGCAGGGGAGTGCCGTGAGGTCGCGCCAGGTGACGAGCCCGTTCGTCTGTGGGCCGAGTCGCGCGAGGACGCCACCATGCGTTAGGCGGTCCGTGGGATCGAGCGTGAGTGATCGCCCCGACGTGAACTGCGGCTGGATCGACACGCCACCGACGAAGGGCGTCTCGAGCATGTACTGGATCACGTCGCCGATCTCGTCGTCGTTGACGCCGAGGGACGCCGTCATCGTCAGCGTCGTGAACACACCGGCTGCGCTCAGGCGCTCGATCGCCTCGCGTTTGACGCGGCGCAGGTCGGCGCCGCGGTGGGCGCGGTGCGTCTCCAGGCGGAAACCGTCGAACTGGAAGTACATCTCGATGCGCGTGTTGTGGCGTTCGAAGAACGAGACGAGTTGATCGTTGCGCGCGATCTGGATGCCGTTGGTGTTGATGACGAGCCGCTGGATGTCGCGCTCGATCAGCGCCTCGAGGAGCGGAATGAGGTCGGGATGGATCGTCGGCTCGCCGCCGCTGATCATCAGCACATCGAGTCGGCCGTTCTCTCGCTCCAGGCGCGCGTCGACGTTCGCGAGCACCTGCTCCACCGGAACGAACCCGTGCAGGCTCGGCGACGAGTCGGCGAAGCAGGTCGGGCAGGTGAGGTTGCAGGCCGCGGTCACGTCCTCGAGCAGGATGCAGGTGTGCTGCGTCTGCATCTCGCCCAACCCCCGCGTGTAGACCAGCGGGACGGGGTCGAAGTTGCCCGGCGTGTCGGGGATGTGGACCTTCGTCGGCGCCGTCCACTGCTCCAGCCAGCGCAGGATCTCGGGCTGCTCGTCGTACAGCGTCGTGATGCGACCGTGGTCGGGGCAGCCGCGCACGAGCCACGCCTTCCCGTCGCGCTCCGCGATGTAGCCGGACAGACGTCGCACGTTCGCGAGGTTCTGCTCTGGCGACTCGCGGTGGCATTCGGGGCAGAACGCGGTGACGTAGCGCATGACGCGTTCGTCGCGCAGTGGCATTCCGACCGGCATGATGTCTCTGGGCCTCGGGTGGCGTTAGGCGGGGACGGCGCCGGTAAGTGTCTCGCGCTCACCACGCCGGCGTCGGATGAAGTACGCGACGAGCGCGACCACACCCGGAAGCACGGTGAGTTGCGAACCACTCAGCCCCAGAGCCATCTCCGGGCTACCGCGGGTGAACTCGACGAAAAAGCGGAAGACGGCGTAGGCGAGCAGGAAGGCCTTGAAGACGTCGCCCTCCGACATCCACGGCGCTGGCAGCGCGCGCCGATTCGCGACGCGGAAGAGCACCCAGGCGGCGATGCCAAGGAACGCGGCCTCGTACAGGAAGGAGGGGTGCATCGCGAGGCCACTCGTGCATGCGGCGCAGTTGCCGATCCGCGCCGCGGCGTCGGGCGGGACCCGCACGCCCCAGGGCAGCGTCGTTACCGTCCCTGGGCGCTCGGCCAGAAAGCAGCCGATGCGCCCGATTGCCATGCCGAGCGCGGTACCTGGAATGAGCAAATCGCCCGTCTGGCGGCGGTAGCCGATGAGTCGTTTCGTGACCACGACTCCCGCATACGCGCCGGCGAGTCCGGCAAGCAGACTCTTACCTCCATACGCGAGGAACCCGGGGAGCGAGGGGTCGCGTGCGTCCAGCAAATACCGGAAGACGAGACCATAACGCGCGAGGATCGCGGCGCCTACCAGCCCTCCCGCTATCACGAGAAGGAAATCCTGATCGGCGCGTCCGGCGCGCCTCGCGATCCGCCACGAAGTCACGAGCGCGACCGTGATCCCGAGCGCGACCAACACCGCGTGGGAGTAGATGACGTAACCGCCCACGTGCAGGAGGACCGGTCGCATGCGCTGAGCGGCGGGAAGAGGAAATAGCTGAGGCGAATATGCAGCGAGCCCCTCACAGCGCAAGCACCGGCGTTCGGCGAGGCCTAACGTCGCCAGGCTACGAACCCGAGCGCGCCATTGAGCCACCGTCGGATTGCGGAGCTCGGATACAGAAATAGATTGCGTTTCGTACAGATACGAGGCGGGGCCACATGGCGCGAAAGAAAGCGAGTTCAGCGCGCGGGTCGAAACCGGCTCGCCACGGCAAGTCACAGACAGCGTCCTATCCGACACCGGGGGAATCGAGCTTCGTGAAAGAAGGGCTCCCTTTGGCCGTAAAGCGTACGCGAAAAAACATGGACATGGACCAGGCCAAGCTGGACGTGGCCAGACGCTTCTTTGGCGCACGGACGGAGACCGAAGCCGTGAATGCGGCGCTGGACCTTGCCGCATTTCAGAGTGAGGTCGAAGCCGGAATCGATAAGATGGTGAAGGCGGGCGGTGTATCGAGCGCCGTCGACGCGACCTGCCGCCTTCCTTCATCAATGACGTGATGATCGCTGTCTCATGCTGCGAGAACGGCATCACACTCATTACAAACAACGCAAAGGATTTCACGACGATCACCCGTCATCTGAAGTCCTTCGCGTTCGAAGCGCCGTGGCCAAGCAGTCCCCGGCGCAAGACCCGACCAAGGTAGAGGTGCAGCGGCCGCCCGATCCCAGGGTACTCGCCCTCGACAATCGTTAGGTCACGCGGTCGGAAATCCGAGCGCGCCGTTGAGCCACCGCACGAGCGGCAGCAACCCCTGGAACTCCTTCGCGAGCAGCGCCGGGAGCTTCGCGTCCGTGACCTGCGCGTCGGTGACCGGGCGGCCGCTTACGAACGACTGATAGCGGAGCCACTTCGCCGCCGGATGGTCCTCGGCGAACCCGCGCGGCATGCGCTTGAGCACTGCCTCATCGTCGAGCCCACCGTACTTCTTCGTGAGCCCGCGCGCCATGCGGTCGAAGCCAGCCGGGTCATGGGCGATCGCGTCGCGCAGCCGGTTGAGTTGCGGCCGAGGAGGCATCCAGAGCCCACCGCCGACGAACGACTTCCCGGGCTCGAGGTGAAAGTAGAAGCCGGCGCTTCCGGCGTCCGCTTCGCTGCCAACGCGCGACGTCGCACGGCGGTGGTGGAACCAGCACGCCGCGTGGGTCTTGTACGGCGACTTGTCGCTCGAGAAGCGAATGTCGCGATTGATGCGGAACATCGACCGCTTCGGGTCGCCGCCGATCTCAGGGGCGAATTTCGTGAACCGCGCGTTCATCTCGCCAATGAGATCGCGCATTGGCTCGCGCACCTCGCCTTCGTAGTCGGCGCGGTGCGCCTCGAACCATTCCTTGTTGTTGTTCTTTGCGAGGCCGCGGAAGAACCGCAGCGCGGCCGGTGTGAATGGCATCGTCCCCTCTTCGGCTGGTGCGGTGATGCAATATCCATGACTCTGCCATTACAGTAATCGCCTCACGCGCCGCCGCGAGGCGTCGGCAGCCGTCATCCGCGTGTCGCGCTAGAGAAGCGTTGAGGGGTCATGAGACGGAATCGTCCCTGGCTGCGTTGAATCTGAGGAGCAGTGGACGGCGCACAGCGCCTGCCAGGCCCAGCGCTGCGGTTCGGTTGGCAGGCGCAGCGCTTCGTACAGCGCAGGAGGAGTCCAATGTCGCGTATGGGTCTCTACACACCGGTCGTGCTCGGATTGGCGGTGTCGGTCGCCGCCCCTCGCATCCTCGTCGCCCAACGTACCGCCTCAGCGCGGCAAGGAGGGGCGGCAGCAACCGGGCCACTGACCGATGTCTCTGTGACGTTAGGCGGGCAGACCGTCACGGGGCGCGTCGACGCCAACTGCCACGTGGATGAGCGCGCGACGCCAAGCAACACGCGTGCGTACTTCGTGGCGATGTACCCGTGGTTCGGTCAACGCGTCGCGGCGGACAAGCCGCAGTGGCGCTTTGATCTGGAGATCCGCCGTGGTGCCACGTCGGAAGCGTCGGATCAGTTCGTGTTCTCGTTCCTCGACGGCCAGAAATCGGGAACGATTCAAACGGTGTCAGGTTCCCAGCGGATGGGGAGCGGCACCGTCCGGGTCACCCGCCACGGCAACGGCGCCCGGTTCGACGTCGATGGGCGAACCAAGGAAGGCGACCCGGTCCGCGCGACGATCGACTGCTCGGCGTTCCAGAAGAGCGAGGGCGCGGGCGGATAAGGCGCCAGCCTTCTCATTGCCCGCCTACCGCATCGCCGTGATGGGATCGACGCGTGTCGCTCGCCGCACCGGAACCATGAGCGCCACCGTCGCCGCAACGAGCAGCATCAGCACCGCCAGGCCGAGTGCGAGCGGATCGAACTGCGCGACGCCGTAGAGCATCCCGCGCACCAGCCGCGAGACCACCACGACGCCACCCGCCCCGGCGACCAGTCCGAGCACCATCCACGCGCCGCCCTGCCGCAGGACGAGCCGAGCGATGGCGCCGCGGCTCGAGCCTAACGCCATGCGCACGCCGAACTCCCGCTCGCGCGCCGCCGCCATGGCCGCGAACATCGCATACACACCCACTGACGCGAGCAGTAGCGCCAGGCCACCGAACGCGGTCATGAGCACGACAGGGAGACGCCGTCCCGCGAGCCCGTCCGAGATCAGCGAGCGAAGCGTCGCCGGATTGTTGAGTGGCAACCGCGGGTCGATCGACGCCAGCGTCTGCTGCACCGGCTTCACCAGCGCCATCGGGTCACCGCGGGTGCGGATCACGAAGATCGGGCCGTTCCACGGATTGACGCGGTTCGACATGTACATCGTGATCTCCGGATCCGGCCGCGCGGGGTCATTGCGCTCGTTGCCGACGACGCCGACCACGGTGAACACCGGCGTCTCCGGGCTCGCGTCGAGACGGACACGTCCGCCCACCGCGCCGCCGTTAGGCCACAGGCGCCGCGCCAGTGACTCGTTGATGATGAGCGTGGGCGGCCCGTCGGCGAGGTCCTGCGGGCCGAAGGTCCGGCCTTCCTTGAGTGGGATCCCCAGCGTACGGAAATAGTCATCGGACACCGTCGTGTACAACGCGAGCGGGACAGCATCGCTCGGTGGTGGCGGCGCACCTTCGACGAAAATCGAGTTGTGATTGCCCACCCGTGTCGGGACCTCACCGGTACTCGCCACGGAGATGACGCCGGGGAGTGCTCGCACGCGCTCCTCGAACTGCGACACGAATTCCGAACGCGACGCGTTCGTCGTGTACGTGCCCGGCGGGAGCTGCACCGCGACCGTCAGCACGTCGTCGGGGTTGAAGCCTAACGGGGTAGCAGTCATGGCCCAGAGGCTACGAGCCAGGAGACCCGCACCGGCGAGCAGGCTGAGACAGAGCGCGATCTGCCCCGCCACGAGGATCCCGCGCAGGCGCCGAGAGCGCGTGCTCTCGCTCGTGCCGCGTCCCTCATCGCGGAGCGTGTCCTGCGGGTCGGCACGGCTCACCGCCAGCGCGGGCGTGACGCCGAAGGCGAGCCCGGTGCCGAGTGCCACGAGCGCCGTCACGAGCAGCGCGCCTCCGTCGAGCGACAGCTCGGCGTAGGGCGGCAGCGCGCGCAGCGCGAGCCCGCGCAGCACCTTGAGGCCGAGCACCGCCAGGAGGATGCCGGCGGCTCCGCCGGCGAGCGCGAGCACCACGCTCTCCGTGAGCAGCTGCCTGACGACTCTCCCGCGATTCGCGCCTAACGCGACACGCACCGCGAACTCGCGCCGGCGAGTGAGCCCGCGTGACAGGAGCGCTCCCGCGAGGTTCGCGCAGGTGATCAGGAGCACGAGTCCCGCGCTCGCCAGCAGCACGAGCAGGGCTTTCCGGGTGTCGCCAACCATCGACTCCCGGATCGGCATCGCGACAATGCGTGCGCTCCCGTTGAACTGCGGGTACTCGCGCGCCAGGTCCTTGCCGATGCGTGACAGGTCCTCCCGCGCCGCCTCCACGGTGATGCCCGGCTTCAACCGGCCGACGAACCCGTAGTTCTGCTGCCGACGCAGTCGCACCGGGTCACGCATCGCCCCGTGGAAGTCGAGCGCGAAGTAGAAGTCGATCTCGCCCGGCATCGGCGCGACGAACCCGCGCGGCAGGACGCCGATGATTGTGCGGGTGATCCCGTTCACGCGCACCGCGCGCCCGATGATGCCGGGATCGCCGCCGAACAGCCGCTGCCACGTGGCGTACGTGGCGATGATGTTGTACGCCGTATCGGCCGCGGCGTCTTCAGCGCGAAACGCGCGACCGCGGGCGGCCGGTACGCCGAGGGTCGGGAACAGTGCGGGCTCGACCCACGCGACCCGCACGACGATCGGGTTGCCATCGCCGTTGTACACCGCCTCACGCGGCCGGCCCTCGAACGCCGCCACCTGCGTGAACGATCGTTGACGCGCGGCAATTTCCATGACCGTGCCGGCGCTCACGGGACCGCGGTCGTTCGAGCCGTCGATCCGGCGGCTGTACCCGCGCATGACGCGGTCGGCGTCGGCGTACGGCAGCGCATCGAGGAGCACCGACTTCACGACGCCGAACACCGCGGCGTTGGCGCCGATGCCTAACGCCAACGTGAGGACGGCGAGCAGCGTGAACAGCGGCGCGCGGAGCAGGGAGCGGACGCCGAACCTGAGATCCTGTCGGAAATCGTCGAACCATTCGGCGCGCCGCTCGAATGCCGCGCGTTCCCGGTCTTCCGCACTCATGGCCATGCTCCAGTGGTTGGTGTCCCCGAACCGCCGATGCGCTTCCGCGCGCGCCGCCTCCGGCGTCGAGCCGCGCGCCACCAACTCGGCGACCCGCATCTCCAGATGAAACGCGACCTCCTCGTCCACGTCCGCCTCGATCCGCGGGCGCCTGAGGGCGAGGCGGAACGCGCGTCGCGTGCCGTTAGGCAGCTCTGCCATTGTTCTTGCTGCGTCCCACGTCAGGCGGTGCGGAGCGCGGCGAAGATGGCCTCCGCGTAGCGCGTCCAGGTGGCGGTCCGGGCTATGAGCTGCCGGCGCCCGGCGGGCGTCAGCGTGTAGTACTTGGCCCGCCGATTGGCATCGGACACGCCCCACTCACTCGCCGCCCAGCCGTTCTTCTCGAGGCGGTGGAGTGCGTGGTACAGCGCGCCTTCCTCGACCTGGAGCGTCCCGCCAGTGACGTCCTGGATCCAGTTCGCGACGGCGTAGCCGTGGCGCGGCCCCCACGTAAGCGCCTTGAGGACGAGCACGTCGAGCGTGCCTTTGAGAAGGTCGAGATTGTCGTCGCTCACCGTGCCCACCTGGTCATCGTGCGCTGCCCTGAATCATTCAGGGGAATAAATGGCGGTGTGCAACGACGGTGTCAAGAGAGTGGCGACGACGCGACCGGCATGATCCACACGCGGGCATCGTCGGCGGCGGGTCGTGGGCGTCGACGAAGTGCGCGCCAGGGCCGATTCAGAGCGTACGTCGAAGTGCGCGCAACCGGTCGACCCGCGCTGGCAGCGCTCGCTCGAGGTCCGCCCAGAGCGAATCCCAAAGCACCGTCAGTCGCTGGGACACATCCGGCGTTAGGCGTCCCGCTACTCGCACGCTTGCCGCTTCGTGAGTTGCGCGCGCATGATACGTGTTCAGCACGCTGCCCGCCGCCTCTTCCTCGGTCGAGGAGAGTCCAACCGCGGTGCGCAGGACCAGCAGATGATAGTCGCCGACGTCACCGGCGAGGGCGAGTGCCCGAAGGGCATCTGGCGAGTTCGGTTCCGGAACCGATACACCGAGCCGTGCGAGCGGGAGCGACCAGTTGTTCGTGGCGAATACGCCGTCGGGATTCTGCGACCAGATCCAGGCGTGCATGACGAACAGTCGCGGCGACGTCGCGTCACCGTCACTCGTACTCGTTCGGTGATGCGCGGTTGGAAGACTCTCCTCGGCCACGCCTCCGTTGTGCTCGTGCCAGTCGGCGAACGCGGGCAGTGCTGGCGGCGGCTCGCGTCCGCTGACCAACCGCGTGTATCCGACCGCGACCAGACGAGCGGCGCCGTCGATGGTCGCGTAGACCAGAACCGATGGCCGATCTGGCTCAAAGGTGTTCTCCCCGATGCGGGCCGCGCTGATCCAGTGCTCGCCCATTGTCGGAAACTCGACGCCGACGCGCTTGTACCCATCCGCAATGGCGGCGTCCTGCGACTGATACCGACGCGTGCCGTCGCGAGCCTTCGTGGTGAATTGCTCCACCGCGGCCGTGGGATTCGACCGTGGGACGTCCTGACACGGGGCAGCCGACGCGACCGTAATCGCGGCCATCGCCAGAGCGCTCTCTCTCCAACCTGAGTGGCGCGTCATGGTGTCGGCCGCGCGAGGTCGTCGGGGGTTTCCTGCTTCGAGGCCGTGAGCAACGTGGTCATCAGCGTTGGGGAGATGCCATACGGGAATCGGCTCAGCAATCGGGCGCGATCGAGCATCTTGGCAGTCGGCTTCGGCCCCAGATTGACTGTACCCGCGCCGCCTACCGGCAGGATGACTCGGCTGACGTCGCCGAATCTCGCAATCCAGATGCGGTCGTGTGCGAAGAGCACGTACCCGGAGTCATTGACCACGATGAGCTCACCCGTCTGCTCGCGCCCGTCACGCAACACGAGGGTGCTGAGAACCCCTCGCGCGGAGTGTGCTTGCGGAATGGATTTTGGAGACTTCGACGTCATGCAGGCAGTGGAGAACAGCGACAGCATCAATAGCAGCGCGCCGAGCCTGAATACTCTCGAGGAGGTCATGAGATCGGCACCCGTCGCTGAAAGAAGTGCTGCTCGAGTGTGTCCTTCGATGCTTGCCAGGTTCGAAGCACGTCGTGCATCGATGTGCGCGCCGGTGAGAACGGGAGGGAGTCCGTCGCGGTCTTCATCCATTTTCCGCGGACCCATTCCGTGTAGTAGCCCTGCGACGCGAGCATGAACGTGCGCGTGTCGGAAGGCGCCACTCCGACGTCGAACTCGATCGAGAAATGGTCACCGGGGTGCGTCTCGACATCGCGGTCGTCCGCGCGCGCGAGCATGGGCACCATGTCATCGCGAGGGACACCGTGGTTGTCGAACGCGCGGGCCGCCGTGATGTTCCGCGGCTCGACGCGCCGGACGCGCTGCGCGATCGCGACCCTGTCGATGCGGAACTCGTCAACCGTGAATGACACCCGCATGCGCACGCTATCACCACCCACGGCGGGCACGACGACGCCAATGTCGCTCCACGCCACTGGGCCGAACGCGATCACACGTGCCACCGGCAACCACCGTTCACCATCCAGAACCTCGACGCGCATTCCGAAGTGCTCGGCGTGCCAGGTCGCGAGTTGCACGACGTTGGCGATCTGCGAGAGATCGCGCCCCAGCCAGTCCAATGCGCTCGCGCCGGGGCGGCCGAGCATGTAGTCGTAGAGAATAGCCGTGGAGAGGAGACTGCTGCGGGCTCGCAGCACCAGTGCGACGCTGTCCTGTCCGGCGGGTTTCGCGGTGGTGATCAGGAGATGGTCTCGCGTTGGCCCTCCAGCAACCGCGCGCTCGAGCAGTGCACCATCCGAGGAAAACACGACCCCGTCCGTGCGCGCCAGCGGGATGCTCACATCACGACCCGCCGCGTCACGGATACTGCCCGCACTCACGATACTTCCCACGGCCATGAGGCCGCCGATCGGCGAGGGCAAGGCAACTTCGTTCGCGTCGTGACGCACTTCGATGAGCTGCAACTGGTCGAGATGATGTGTTTCGAGCGCCTCGTTCTGCACGGACAGCCTAACGACCCCCCTGCCGTCGGGAGTCAGCGACATCCGGTCGACGTCGCGGACGGCAAGCAGCGGGGCAATGCTCTGTGAGAACGACTCGGCTTGCAGCATCGGGATCCCAGCGCTGTCGGCATAGATCGTCGGACAGGACCCGAAAATTGCGATGGACCCCCCCACTATCGCGGCCCCGGTGGCGGCGGTGCCCATGACACCATACAGCAGCGTGCGAGCCGGATTGACCTGACGCTCGTACACCTCGAACCCGAGCACACTGTCGAGAGCCACACTACTCACCGCCTGCGCGGTGGCCCTGGTCAGGGTGAAGCGCTCACCCATTCCAGTCGCGATGCCGTTACCGACGGTGACGCCCGCGCGGAACATGACAACGTCGCCGTTCATCAGGTGCGCTTTCACTGGCACACGAGTCAGGCGAGCGGGCGGTCCGCCCTTCTGCACCGCGACGGGGCGCGTCGTCGTCGAGATGAAGCACGCGACGGCGACCAGCCCACTCGCGCCGATTAACGCCGTGCGGACGTACGCGAATGCTTTCATTCCTGGGGGCTCACGGTCTGAAGGTGGGGCCAATCATAATGCCATAGCGAGCTCTACGCTGGTGAGGATCTCCCAATGTCGGGCTGGCTCGCGCCGCTCCATCGCGCGACAGGCACGGGCGGGTGGATCGACAGGCGTTGCAACAGAGCGCGCCCGATCGGATGTGCTCGAGCCGGCCGACGCAGTCATGGGTGGCGGGCCCGCTGGCGCCCCAATCGGAATGTGCCTAACCTCCGCGTAGATCTGGAGTCCGCCACGATGGGCCATGGCCGAGGAAGACTGGATGAGCGAGTCCTTGCACGACCGCGTTGTCGCCGCGATTGGTGAGCACTACGACCTGGAGGGCGAGATCGGGCGGGGCGGGATGTCCGTCGTCTTCCACGCCCGCGACCGGCGGCTCAACCGGCCCGTCGCGATCAAGGTGCTGCCGCCGGAACTGGCGCACGATCAGGCGATCCGCGTGCGCTTCACCCGCGAGGCGCAGACCTCGGCGCAGCTGTCGCACGCGCACATCGTGCCGATCTATGACGTTGGCGAGCGCGGCGGCATCGCGTGGTTCGTCATGGCCCTCGTCACCGGCGGGAACCTCGCCACCCACCTGATGCGAGAGCCACGTCAGCCGGTCGACGAAGTGCGTCGCATCCTGTGCGAGGTTGCTGACGCGCTCGCGTACGCGCACCTGCGTGGTGTGATTCACCGGGACATCAAGCCCGACAACATTCTGCTGGATCGCCAGACGGGACGCGCGCTCGTCACGGACTTCGGCATCGCGTGGGCCATGGAAGCTGGGGCTCGCCTGACCGCGACCGGCATCGCCGTCGGCACGCCGACGTACATGTCGCCGGAGCAGGCCGTAGGCGAGCGCGAGCTCGACGGGCGGAGCGACATCTACTCGGTCGGAGTGCTGGGCTACCAGATGCTGACGGGTCGCGTGCCATTCGAAGCTGGGAATTCGATGGCGCTCCTGCTCAAGCACGTGACCGAGCGTCCGCGTCCCATCGCCGACCTGCGACCAGACACGCCACGCGCCCTGCGCGAGACGATCGAGCGCGCGATCATGAAGGCCCCGGAGGATCGGTGGCCGACCGCGGCGGCACTGCGTGACGCGCTGTCGTCGACCGATGCGTCCGGCCCGACGTGGCGCGCGGATCAGCGGGAGCCTGTACGCTACACGTCGCCTCGGCCCGACGGCTCGCGCAGAGTGGTCGCGTTGCGACCGCCCACACCGCAGAAGCCTGTTTCTCCGCTATTCCCGGCTCGAGGCGACGGGTCCCCGCTGGTCCTAACGAGCGGTCCCCTGGCTGGGCTCATGCTCGAGCCGCCGCACCTCGCTTCGCTGACGCCGGCGCAGCGCTATGACCTCCGACTCTGGCATGGCCGCGTGAATCTGGTCGACCGCGTGAAGGCGATGCGGCGCTATGGCCTGTTCACCGTCGCGGCCACGATCGGCGGCATCGCGGGGTTCGCGGTCGGCGTGACGGAAGTCCCGCCTTTCATACTCGCGCCCATCGTGCCGATCTACATGTGGGTGAAGGTCGCGCGGCGCGGCCGATCGTTGCGCGAGGCCGGCGTGCGTCTGCGGCAACTGCTTCCCCGGCCGCATTTCGTGATCCGGAAAAAGCAGGTGACGATGCAGCAGCACCTCGAGAAGCTCGCGCCGGTCGCCGTCATCGAGAGCCCCGAAGGCGCCGTGATCCGCCGAGCGGTCGAGGACCGTCTGGCGATCCTGGAGATCTTCGGCAAACTGTCGAAGCTCGACCGCGCGCGACTTCCCGATCTCGAAGCGACGGCGAAGCTGCTCGTGGAGCGCGTCGCACATCTCGCGCAGGCGATCCACCGGCTGGACGAGAGCATCGGCCCCACGTTAGGCAGCGAGCTCGACGCGCGGATCGCCACGGTCGAGCGCGAAAGCGCATCGCCGGATGGCGAGCGTCAGCTCGGACTGCTCCGCCGGCAGCGTGGCTCGCTCGACGAGCTCGTGCAGCGTCGCGTCGCCCTCGCGCGGCAGCTCGATAGTGCGGGCTTGGCGTTAGGCAACCTGCGCCTCGACCTGATCAAGCTCCGGTCGTCGGGCCTTCAGTCGGCGCTCGCCGACGTCTCCTCGGCCACCCAGGAAGCGCGCGCTCTCTCGAGCGAGATCGACGCCGTGCTGGCCGCGGCGGCGGAGATGAAGAACCTGTAGTGTAGGGAGGGCCGGCGAGGCCGTAGGAAGGAGGCCGTAGGAAGGAGGAGGACGGCGGAGGGCGGAGGGCGGAAGAACGACGTGTCATCCCTCGCTGCGGGCGCTCCTCGGGATGACAGTGCCTTGCTCCTCCTTCCTACGGCCTCCTTCCTCTGGCCGCCGTCCGCCGTCCGCCGTCCGCCATCCGCCTTCCTACTTGTATCGTCGCCCCCCTCGCATCACGAACACCACCTGCCGTAGCGCGCCGATGTCCCGCGACGGATCCCCGTTCACCGCGATGAGATCCGCTGCATAGCCTGATGCCACCACGCCCAGCGAGCTGCCGAGACCTAACGCGGCAGCGCCGGCTGACGTGGCGGAGACGATGGCGTCCATCGGCGACTGGCCCGCGCGGACGCGGCAGGCCAGCTCCTCGACGTTTCGCCCGTGGGCGAGCGCGACCGCGTCCGTTCCGAACACGACCTTGAGCCGCGGCGTCCTGAGCGCGCGCGTGAACATCGCGGCCGCCGTCGGCAGCGCCGCCTTGAGCGGCGCGAGTGTCGAATCCGTGAAGTTGTAGGCGTCCGGATGGTCGACGTAGTTCTGGAACACGAGACACACCTGCGGATCGAAGATCGTGCCGTGCTCCGCCATCAACGTGAGCTCGGCGTCGGTCGCGAACGTGCCGTGCTCGATCTGCGTGCAACCGGCCAGCGTCGCGGCGCGAACGCTCTGCGCGCTGATCGCGTGCACGATCGATCGCAGCCCCTGCGCCTTGGCCTCGCCGCAGATTGCGGCGAGCTGCTCGTCCGACAACGTCTGTGCGCCACCGGCGCCGAGCCCGGCGGAGGCGAACAGCTTGATGACGTCGGCACCCTGCGTCTTGAGCTGCTGGACCATCAGGCGCAGCGAGTCGACCGATATGCGCGCGGAGCTGATCTGCGTGATCGACGTCAGGATGCGAGGGCCGGGGATGAGCTCGCGCGCCGTGGCGTCGCGGAGGTCGAGGTCTTCGGGCCCGCCGACACTCTGAATGGTCGTGACGCCCGCCATGAGCGTCGCGTACAGGTTGCCGGCTCGCGCGAGCGCGGCCTGCGCGGGCGTGTCGCCACTCCGTTGCGAGTTGCGCTTGCCCTGACGGTCGACGTACCAGCCGGGATGCACGTGTGCGTCGATGAGACCCGGGAGGAGCGTCGCGGAACCGAGCTCGATGGTTGTCGCGCCGGAGATGGTCACCGGCGCGGTCGTCACGCGCTCGATCTTCCCATTCCGAACGACGACGTATGCGTTGCGCGTCGATGCGCCGCGGCCGTCGAGCAATGTGCCGGCGTGAATGATCGTTGGTGCGCCCGCGGGAGCGGACGACGTGATCTGGCTCCGAGCGGGCCGCACGTTCGCCGTCGCGGCGAGAACGAACGCGGATGGTATGACGGCGGCAGAGATGAATCGCATGGCATCCTCTGAAATTCGCCACTACCACATACCGCACGGATCACCTTGCCGCAACTCGTGTGGCGCGACTCGCCAGCAACAATCAGTGAGCGTTAGGCATCCGCGTGCTCGGCGGCGAACGGCCGCATTCAGGCGGTCAACGCCCTCGCGGGCTCGGTGAGAATTTCTCGCACGCGGACCGGTGCGCGCGCGTCCGCTTTCGCAGTGCAGATGCGTGTTGAGAATACGCCCTCGATGCAGGGCGTGGACGACGCCAACCATGAAGTGTCTGCTTCGCTGAGTGGTGTCGGCCTCGTACGTGACAATGGAGACGAACCATGCGGCAGGCAAAAGCCCTCGTGGCTGTGCTATCAGGCGTAATCATCACGGTCGTCGGTTGCGATGACGCGGGCAACACCGTGACCGAGCCGGCAACCCCGAACGCCGGCGCGCTGAACACGGACGCGCTGTTCGACCGCACGACGGTCAAGCAGAAGGATCACGTGCAGATCGTGAAGGCGACCGGTGACATCACCGACGGCCTCACTCAGTACCGCGCACTGCTCGGCACGCTCGAGCCTAACGTCGTCGGCGAACAGCCGGGCCCCGGCGGACGCAGAGAGATCAACTGGGACGGCGTTCCGGCGGCGCTGACGAACAACAACACGTTCCCTGGCGACTTCTTCAATCAGCCCATCGTCGGACGCGCACGAGGAGCAGTGTTCTCGACCGACGGCGCCGGCTTCCGCATCGCTGATAACGGGTACGTCGACGTGAACGCGCACTACGCCGGCGAGTTCAACGCGTTCAGCCCGAAGAAGCTCTTCGTCGCGAACGGCAGCACGATCATCGACGTTCGCTTCTTCGTTGCCGGTACGAACACGCCTGGGCTGGTGACGGGCTTCGGATCGGTGTTCGAGGATGTCGGTCGGGCAAACTCGACCACGATCGAATACTTCGACGCCGCCGGAAACCGCCTGGCGAAGATCGCTGCGCCTCGGCGCAGTGACGCGAACGGACAGTCGTTCGCGGGTGCGGTGTTCGACTCGCAGATCGTGGCGTCGGTTCGCATCACCGTCGGCGACACGCCGATCGGTGAGAATACGTTCGACAACGTGAAGGGCGCCGGGAAAAAGCGTGACATCGTGACGACGGATGACTTCATCTACGGTGAGCCGCGCGTCATCAACTGAGGATTGAACGAAGCCGCGCGCGGCGAGAGGAACCAGGGTCGTAGTGGCGCAGCTCCGGTACGCTGACGCATGTTGACCTTGCGATTCAGCTACTCACCGGAGCTGCCCAATGCCCCGAGCCTCTCGCCGCTCGCTCGTCGCGCGAGCCATCCTCGCACTTGCCTCAACGCTTCCTGTCGCTGCAGGCGGCCAAGCGCCCAGTCCACCGCCGGTCATCGGTCACTGGGACCTGACAGTCACGGCTCCGGACGGCGTCTACCCGTCATGGTTGGAGGTGACGGCATCGGGGAACGGCGTGCTCGTAGGTCGGTTCGTGGGGCACTACGGCAGCGCACGCCCGATCGGACGTGTCGAGTTCGCGAATGGCGTTATGCGGTTCGCCGTCCCGCCGCAGTGGGAGCAAGGCACCGCCGACCTGCGCTTCGAGGCGAAGCTCGATGGCAGCCGACTCACCGGCGCGGTCGTCAACCCGAACGGCGACAGGCACACGCTCGTCGCGTCGCGCGCGCCCAGCCTGCGACGCACGACCGCGCCCGCATGGGGCACCCCGGTCGAGCTGTTCAACGGGAAGGACGTCGCTGGGTGGACGACACAGGGGAGCGGCGCGAGTCGCTGGCGCGTGGTGAACGGTGTCCTCACGAACACTGCCAGCGGCGCCAATCTCATGACGACGCGCCGCTTCGAGGACTTCAAGCTGCACCTGGAGTTTCGCTACCCGAAGGGCGGCAACAGTGGCGTGTACCTGCGCGGGCGTCACGAACTGCAGATCGAAGACAGTCCGGAGCGGGACTGGCCGGGCTTGCTGGATGTCGGCGCGATCTACGGCCTGGTGGCACCTAACGAGAACGTGGCGACCGGGCCCGGCACCTGGCAGACGTACGACATCACGCTCATCGGCCGCCGCGTGACGGTGGTGTTCAACGGGCGCATGGTCATCGCCGACCAGGTCATCCCCGGGATCACCGGCGGGGCGCTCGACAGCAACGAGGGCGAGCCAGGCCCGCTGGTGCTGCAGGGAGACCATACGTCGGTGGAGTTCAGAAGCATCAGGCTGACGCCGGCGAAGTAGAGAACCAGCGGCCGCCGAGTCGCCGGGAAAGCGTATGCGCGGCGCAAAGCCGCCTAACGTTTGTGCGTTCTGCGTCCTGGTGGATTGCGAGTGAGCTGTTGATAGCAGGCAATACGGCTGCATCGCCTGCTATCAGCAGCTCACGCTCACTCCACTAGTGGCTCGGCGGCGCCAGATTCCCACACGCGACAACAACGTCGGGGTTGGCGGCCGACGCGGCGACCGTCACGAAGTAGTTACCAGTTGCCGGCGTGCTGAGGGCGACACTCGCTCCTGCCTCGCCCTTACCGTCATCCCCGATCTTCAGGGCCTTGTATGCCGTCGCCGGGCCGAACACACCTTCGTCGGCGCCGCACTGGCCATGGTGGACCTGCCACGGATGGACGCCCCCCGGCGTCGCGTTGGTGACGCTGAGAGATAGAGTCGTGGCGTCGATACTCTTGCCCGGCTGCATCGAGGCAGATCCGTTGATCTGCACCGCGCCGGCAAGTGAAGCCGGCGTTACGAGCGTGCCACGCCAACGTGTATTCAGATTCGCATCCCGACTTACCTCACTCACCGGTTCGCGGTGGAACGGATTGCAAGCGGCGAACACAACTATCGACGTGACGAGTATCAGCGATTGACGGCGTTGCATGGTGACCTCCTGGAGATTCGGCCCCCCGGGCCGTAACGAGTCGGAATGCCGTGAGCGCCCACGAGCCACTCGCGTATTGACCAACTGGATGATAGCATATGCAAGATATCATCCAACTGGTCAATAAGCGCAGTCCGGTGCCTCAGTCGCCCCGCGTGGCGTACTCAGCAGTTGCCGCCGGACGCGCCCTCTGCATCGCGTCGCTGGATTTGTCGCGATAGGTTGGTCCAGAGCCCCCACCTGGAGAACCAAGCTGCGAATCGCACGCCTCATCGCACTCCTTGTAGTAGCCGTCGGCGCCGGTCGTCGCGCGGGGAGCAGCGCACCGGCTGCCGCGCCGTCCGTCACCCAGCAGGCTGTCGCCACGTTCCCCGGCGACACCTGGCAACGCGTCGCAGACCCCACGCGTGCCGGCTGGAACAAGGCCGGGCTCGACTCCGTGCAGTCCCTGATCTCGCGCATGAACTCGAGCGCGATGGTGGTCGTCGAGCACGGCCGGATCGTCTACTCGTACGGCGATCTCACCGCGCAGAGCTACCTCGCATCCGTCCGAAAGAGCATCCTCTCGATGCTCTATGGCATTGAGATCGCGCGGGGGCACATCGACACCTCCAAGACGCTCGCCAGGCTCGGCATCGATGACCTCGGCGGGCTCCTTCCGCGCGAGAAGGAGGCGACGATCCAGGACTTGTTAGGCGCCCGCTCGGGCGTCTACCACATCGCGTCGTACGCCGGAGACTTCCTGGCCGAGGCGCCGCCGCGTGGATCGCAGAAGCATGGGACGTATCAGCTGTACTCCAACTGGGACTTCAACGCGCTCGGCACCATCTTCGAGCAGGAGACGAAACGGAATCTCTTCGACGCGCTCGAGCAGGAGATAGCGCGGCCGATCCAGATGCAGGACTTTCGGCGTGACCTGCAGAAGAAGGAAGGCGACTCGACGCGGTCGATTCACCCGGCGTACCCGATCTTCCTGACGACGCGCGACATGGCCCGCATCGGGTTGCTGATGCTCCACAACGGCAACTGGAACGGAAAGCAGATCGTGCCGCGGGACTGGGTCGCCAAGTCCACCGGCATCATCACCCCAGCGGCGCAGCTCAACCCGTCGCGCATCAGGCGTGACCGCGTCGGGTATGGGTATCTCTGGTGGGTGTTCGACGGCCCGTGGAATACCGGGCCGTACGAGGGCGCGTACACCGGTATTGGCGCGATCGGGCAGTTCATCACGGTGATCCCGAAGCTCGACCTCGTCATCGCGCACAAGACCATCCCGCGCGAGCCGGACAACCCGAGTGTGTCGCAGGGCGACTACTTCGCGCTGCTCGACCGCGTCATCACCGCACGCACCGGTGCCATGCCGCAACCGAAGCAGCCGGCGCTTGCTCCCTATGATCTGCTGATCACGAACGCCCGTATCATCGACGGAACGGGTACCCCCGCGGTTTCTGGTGACGTCGCGATCGTCGGGGCGCGCATCGTCCGGGTGTCGACGACACCGCTGCCCCGAGACTCCGCGCTGCGCGTGATCGACGCTCGTGGTCACGTGCTGTCGCCGGGCTTCATCGACATGCACGCGCACCTCGAGCCGCTGTTGAACATGCCGGACGCCCAGAGCGCGGCGCGTCAGGGCGTGACGTTGGCGTTAGGCGGCCCCGACGGCGGTGGACCGTGGCCATTTGGCGCCTATCTCGACTCGGCTGATCGCGCGGGACTCGGTATCAACGTCGCGTATCTCACGGGGCACAACACGATCCGACGCGAAGTGATGGGCACCGCGAACCGCGCGCCGACGCAGGCCGAGCTCGCGCGCATGACGGGGATGGTCGGGCAGGCCATGCACGAGGGCGCATTCGGCATCAGCACCGGACTACGCTACATCCCCGGCTTCTACTCGAAGATCGACGAGGTGATCGCGCTGTCGAAAGTCGCCGCCGACTCCGGCGGCATCTACACGTCGCATCTTCGCGAAGAAGGACTCGGCCTGTTCGAGGGCGTTGGCGAGGCGCTTGAGATCGGGCGGCAAGCGCACATCCCGATCGTGCTCACGCATCACAAGGCGATCGGCCAGCAAATGTGGGGCAAGACTACCGTCACGCTTCACATGGTGGACTCTGCACGTGCCGCTGGTACGGATGTGATGATCGACCAGTACCCGTACACCGCGAGCTCGACGAGTCTCGACGTGCTCGTTCCGCCCTGGGCGCTGGAAGGCGGGCGGACCGAGCTCGCGAAGAAACTTCAGAATCCGGTGTTGAAGGATTCCATAACGCGAGGCGTGATCGACTACCTCGTGAACGACCGCGGCGGTGGCGACATCAAGCGCGTGCAGTTCGCGAACGTCGCGTGGGACCACACGCTCGACGGCAAGACGCTCTACGATTGGGCCGTTCGCAAGGGCATTGCGCCGACGCCCCAGAAAGCGGCGCCGCTCGTGCTGGAAGGTGTCGTGAACGGCGGTGCGTCGATGGTCTTTCACGTCATCGATGAGGGAGACGTCAGGCGCATCATGGCGCACCCGATGACGATGATCGGGAGCGACGGGCGGCTGTCGCGGCCTGGCGACGGTGTCCCGCACCCCCGCAACTACGGCACGTTCCCGCGCGTGTTAGGCGAGTACGTCCGCGTGCAGCACGTGCTCACGCTCGAGCAGGCGGTGCACAAGATGACCGGGATGTCGGCCAAGCGGCTTGGTCTGGCGAATCGTGGGTGCATCCGTGCTGGCTGTTTCGCGGACATCACCGTCTTCGACCCAGCGACGATCGCCGACAAGGGGACGTTCACGCAGCCGCACCAGTATCCGGTCGGCATCGACTGGGTTATCGTGAACGGCACGCCAGTGGTTGCGGAGGGCAAGTTCACGGAGGCGCGGCCAGGTCGCGTTCTGCGACATTCTCCCTCACGAAACTGAATCGGTATCGTCCAACGGAGGGAGCCGGTGGGGAGAATTCGTGCGTGTGTGGTGGCCGCAGCCATTGGGGCGGCGGCCACGCCGAGCGCCGCCCTTGCACAGGGGGACGAGATCCAGGTGTACGACGGCGGCCTGGCCCCGAAGGGGGTGTTCAACCTCACCCTTCACAACAACTACACGCCCGACGGCATCAAGACCCCGTCGTTCCCAGGGGCGGTAGTCTCGCACAAATCCCTGAACGGCGTCCCCGAGTGGGCCTATGGGGTCAACCGCTGGTTCGAGCTTGGTTTGTATCTGCCGCTCTACAGCCACGACGCGGACATGGGCTGGGGACTGAACGGGTTCAAGCTGCGCACGCTGTTCGCCGTGCCTAACGCCGACGACCGCCGCTTCGTGTACGGCGCGAACTTCGAGTTCAGCTACAACACCGAGCGCTGGGATACTAGCCGGTTCACATCGGAGATCCGGCCGATCATCGGCTGGCACCTGCGCCCGGTGGACGTGATCTTCAATCCGATCTTCGATACGTCGTACGATGGGCTGAACAACCTCGAGTTCGTGCCGTCCACGCGCATCGCCTACAACACTGCGTCTTCGTGGGCTTTCGCCATCGAAGAGTATTCAGACTACGGATCGCTCGACGACGTTGCGCCGGCGGCCGAGCAAGGGCACCAGCTGTTTGCTGTGGTCGATCACTCGAGCCCGTCGCTCGACGTGGAATTCGGTGTCGGCTACGGGCTCACCAGCGCGAGCGACCGGTTCACACTGAAGCTGATTCTGGCCCACGACTTCAACAAACCGCGGTCGAAGGCGAGCGCGAAGACGGGCACGAAGACGGGCACCGCAGGGCCACGGTAGAATACGTCCCGCCAAGGAGGCGTTAGGTGCAGGATCTCACCACAGGGCCGGTCACGCGTCATCTCCTCAAGACCGCGAGCTTCATGCTCGTGACGATGGTCTTTCAGACGCTGTACTTCCTGATCGATCTCTATTGGGTGGGGCGTCTGGGCACGCAGGCCGTCGCGGCCGTCGGCGTCGCCGGCAACCTGAGCTTCATGGTGCTCGCGCTCACGCAGATGCTGGGCGTCGGCACCACGACCGTCGTGTCACACGCGGCCGGCCGGAAGGATCACCCGCAGGCGCTGTTGATGTTCAATCAGTCGCAGGTGCTGGCGATGGTGACAGGCGTGCTCTTCCTCATCGTGGGGATGGCCGTACGCGTGCGATACGCTTCGGCACTGAGCGCGGATGCGGGAACAGCGGCCATGGCCGCCGACTATCTGCTCTGGTTCATTCCCGCGATGGCCCTTCAGTTCGCGTTGGTCGCGATGGGGTCCGCGCTGCGCGGCGTCGGCAACTTCAAGCCCGGAATGATCGTGTCGACGGCGACGATCATCATCAACATGATCCTCGCGCCGTTCCTCATCTTCGGGTGGGGGACGGGGCATGCCTTCGGCGTCGCCGGCGCCGCGATGTCGTCGCTCATCGCGATCGTCGTCGGCATCGTGTGGTTCACGAAGTATTTCGTTGAACCCGGTGCCTACCTGCGGTTCATGACCGCTGACTGGCCACCGCGATTCGACCTGTGGCGGAAGATGCTGGGGATCGGTCTCCCCGCCGGCTTCGAGTTCGCGCTCATGGCACTGTACATGGTCATCGTGTACTCGATCGCGCGTCCGTTCGGCGCGGCGGCACAAGCGGGCTTCGGCATCGGCATGCGCATCGTGCAGTCCGGGTTTCTTCCTATCGTCGCCCTCGGTTTCTCGGTTGCGCCCGTCGCGGGACAGAACTTCGGTGCGGGAATGGCGCAGCGCGTAAAGGACACGTTCCGGGATGCAGCCGTCATGGCTATGGGAGCGTCGATCCTGTTCGCGATCATCTGCAACATCGCGCCGGCGGCGCTCGTGGGAATCTTCTCGACCGACCCGGAGGTCATCGCCCGAGGCGAGGATTACCTCCGGATCATCTCGTGGAACTTCGTCGCCTCCGGACTGATCTTCGTGTCGTCGAGCATGTTCCAGGCAATGGGTAACACGATTCCTTCGCTGATCAGCTCGGGCGTGCGACTCGCGATCGTCGCATTTCCGGCCGTGCTGCTGTCGAGAATGCCGGGATTCGAAATGCGCTGGATCTGGTATTTATCGGTTGGCGCCGTGTTCATTCAGCTGGCGCTGAGCTTGTTGCTGCTCCGTCGCGAATTCGATCGGCGGCTGCAATTCGTTGCTGTTCCCGCCTAACGTCGCTTCGGTTGCCATCCATGGCGCCCGCTCCCGAGCCCATCGACAGCGAGGAACGCGACCTGGGCCTCGACGTGCCGATCACCCGTCGCGACTTCCTCAATTCAACGCTGCTCGCGAGCGGAGCGCTGCTGCTCGACGCGAAGGCGCCCCTGTTGGCTCAGGCGCCGAGCGCGAGCAACGCTGCGTGGGAGGGCTTTGGCGGTGTGGGCGACTACGCCCGGTCGCACGGCAACATGTGGGCGACCGTGAGCACCGCGCACGACCTGCGCGACGGTAAGCTCGGGGACGATGCCGCACGTCGGCGGGCCGTGGACACCGGCGAGCGCTACGATCTCATCGTCGTCGGCGGCGGACTCTCGGGACTCGGCGCGGCCGCCTTCTTTCAGATGCTCAAGGGCGGCCGAGTGCTGGTGCTCGACAATCACCCGATGCTTGGTGGCGAAGCGAAGCGAAACGAGTTCCTCGTGGACGGTGTTCGCCTCATCGGCCCGCAGGGCTCCAACGACTTCGGTACGCGGCTGCCACGCGGCTGGGCGGGTGACTACTGGAAGGATCTTGGTCTGCCCTACGGCCCCGAGTCGTTCGAGTATCAGGCGTGGGGCGCCGGCGTGACGCCGCTCGAGATGGCGCACGACAACTACTACTTCCAGCTGTGGGCGGATGAGTTCGCGAGTCACGGCTATTTCTTCAGGGAACCTGACGACTCGCTGCGTCTCGTACGTGACGCCTTCGGTGCGGGCTTCCAGGACACGCCGTGGTCACCCGGGCTGCGCGAGGACTTTCGTCGGTGGCGGTCGTCTCCCAAGGTGTATGACGGCGCAGATCTCCCGCGCTGGCTCGACGGCATGACGTATGAGGATCTTCTCGTCAAGCAGATGGGCCTCGACCCGGCTATCGCGCGCTACGCGGACCCCATCCTCGCCGGCGCGGCGGGCGGGCTGGGAAGTGACGTGGTCTCCGCGTACTGCGCGGCGCAG
>Ga0207691_10001359_pt1 | contig 24393 bp, 26 predicted proteins | sample KBSM13metaG_FD_184327 | JGI IMG/M metagenome (GOLD analysis project Ga0207691, IMG submission 184327) | Miscanthus rhizosphere microbial communities from Kellogg Biological Station, Michigan, USA - KBS M1-3 metaG (SPAdes) (version 2) | ecosystem: Host-associated > Plants > Roots > Rhizosphere >...
CGGCGAGAGCCTGATCGCGTTCCCGCGCGTCGCCGACAAGATCGCCATGATGGCGGTGGAGATCATGATCGCGCGCCAGATCACCTACTATGCGGCGCGGCAGAAGGATTCAGGGCGGCGCTGCGATCTCGAAGCCGGAATGGCGAAGCTGCTCGCCGCACGCGTCGCCTGGGCTGCGGCCGACAACGCGGTGCAGATCCACGGCGGCAACGGCTTCGCGCTGGAATATCCCGTGTCGCGTGTGCTGTGCGACGCGCGCATCCTGAATATTTTCGAGGGCGCGGCCGAGATCCAGGCGCATGTCATCGCCCGCAGGTTGCTGGACGGCTCGAACTGAGCCGGTCGGCGATGACAAACGCATAACCGCATCGCCCGCACGCTGCTGGACGGCAGCAACTGACGGCCGCATAGCGTACCGCGCGGCTCAAGGGCGCGCCTTCCGATAGGTGTCATAGACCTGTTTGGCCTCCGGACCGGCGCGCGCGAGCCAGTCGGTGATCGACGCGTCGGCGGCGGCGCGTAGCGCGCTCATCACTTCAGCGGGGGGCTTGTCGTCGATCGTGACGCCGTTCTGGCGCATGCGTGCGAAGTTTTCATCGAGGCGGGTGGCAAGCACGGTCCACTGGCGTTCGGTTGTCGCGCGCGCGGCTTCTTCCATCGCGTCGCGTCCGGCATCGTCAAGACCATCCCAGGCGCTGAGAGATATCGAGACGAAGCTCAGCGGTGCCGCATAATTTATCGCGGAGAACTGGCGCACGAACTTCCACAATTGCCGGCCCGCGCCGCCATCACCGGATGACAGCACAGCGTTGATGTCGCCGGCCTCCAGCTTCGGATTAAGGTCGGCAAACGAGACGATGGTCGCGCTTGCCGCAACGCGCGCGAGCACGTCGGTGCTGGTCTTGTCATAGGTACGAATTTTCAGCGATTTGAGCACATCGACACTCGTGACCGGTGTCGCGGACCAGATTCCCGATGGCGGCCACGGCACGACATAGAGAAGCTTCTGCCGGCGCTCGGCGAACAGCTTCTCGTACAGCGGCAGCGCGAGCTCAAAGAGAATGCGCGCATCGGCCATCGACGGCGTGACGAAAGGCAGCGAGGAGAGCAAGAACACAGGACTGTCCTCGCCGAGCGCACCGCCAAAGCTGTCGGCCATCGCAAACTTGCCTTCGGTCACAGCCTTGACTTGATCGCGTGTGCGCAGTCCGGATTTGGCATCCGGCACGGGATTTATCATAACGCGCCCGCCGGTCTTGGTTTTCACCGCCGCGGCGAAGAACGCATCCGCCTCGCCCGGCAGCGAGGTCGCCGGATATTCGTTGATGAGATCGAGGGTGACGCTCTGCGCATGCGCGGATGAGATCCATGCGGCGGCGGCAAGGTAGACGATTGCTTTAAGCATTGGCGGCCCTCAGTGCTCGATCGAGATCGCTGTAGAGATCGTCGACGTCTTCCAGTCCGACCGACAGCCGCAACAGGTCGGGCGGGCAGGGCGAGCCCGCGCCCTCGATCGAGGCGCGGTGCTCGATCAGGCTTTCGACGCCGCCCAATGACGTGGCACGCTTCCAGATTTCGACGCGTGCGGCGGCATCGATCGCTGCGCGCTCGCCGGCCTTCACGCGGATCGACAGCATGCCGCCATAGCCGGACATCTGCTTCACCGCGACGGCGTGGCCGGGATGCGTCGGCAGTCCGGGATAAAGCACACGCGAGACCGACGCATGATTGGCGAAGCGATGCGCCAGCAGCGCGGCGCTCTCGGCCTGTGCGCGCACGCGAACGTCGAGCGTACGCAGGCCGCGCAGCAGCAGCCACGCCTCGAACGGGCCCAGAACTGCGCCGTGATGGCCGCGCACCTGTTTGATGCGCGTCCAGAGCCTGTCGTCGCGCGCGGTCGCGAGCACACCGGCGATCACGTCGGAATGGCCGTTCAAATATTTCGTCGCCGAGTGCATCACGATGTCCGCGCCCAGCTCGATCGGCCGCGTGAACACCGGGGTCGCGGCAGTCGAATCGATGCCGAGCGCGGCGCCGCCCGAATGCGCGATGTCGCCGACTGCCTTGATGTCGGTGATGTTCCAGAGCGGATTGCCCGGCGTCTCGATCCAGACCAGCTTGGTGTCCGGCGTCATGGCGGCGCGGACTGCCGCCAAGTCCGCGAAATCGACGAGGTCGACCTTGTAGCCAAACAAGGGCGCCTCATGCAGCAGCCAGTCGCGAAAACCCCAGTAGCAGACCTGCGGTGCGAGCACGTGGCTCCCCGGCGGCAGCGCGAGAACCACACCCGTTGCCGCGGCCATGCCGGAACCGAACAGCATGGCCTCATGCGCGCCTTCGAGCGCCGCAATGACGGCTTCGGTCTGCCGCACCGTCGCGTTGTCGGGCCGGCCGTAGATGTAGCCGGCGCGGTATTGATTGTCGGGATCGCGGATGTAGGTGGTCGAGACGTGCACCGGCAGCGCGACCGCCCGGGTGGCGGGCTCGATCGCACCGAGCGCCTGCGCCGCGATGGTGCGGGGTTTCAACGAATGCGGCTTGTCAGACATGGCGGCGCTCCCGGTCCGTTTCGCGGACCCCGGCTTGTAAAAACATCGCGCTGACGCGATATGCAAGGGCATCAGTGGGAAGCCGCCATGGGAAGCGTTCTGTCGACTTACGCGGTGCCGGTCGCGATCGGCGCGGTCGCGCTCGTGCTCGTGTTAGGCCTCGTGAACATGATGCGCGGCGGCTCGCCCGACACCTCGCAGCGGCTGATGCGGCTGCGCGTGCTGCTCCAGTTCGTCGCCGTCGTGGTGATCATGATCACCATCTGGGCGATGGGACGCTAGCGTGATCCCGAAAAGCCTGTCCCGGACTTGAGCCGGGATGGGAACCTGTTTTCGGACAAGATCACGCGCAAAAGAGACTTCAGTATTTGGTCGCCGGTCCGCTGGGCCCGGCGCCGGGCGCGGCCTTCAGGTACTCTTCCTTTTCTTTCTTTTTCGCCGGCTTGTTCTTCGCCTTCGCGGCCGACAGGTCGGTGACGCCTTGCGTCGCACCGGGCGCGGAAGCCGCGGTCAGGGCGGCCGGCATCGCGATCACGGCAACGGCCAAAAGGATGGTCAGGCGCATGGCTTGGCTCCTTGTTTCACCCCATATCGGGATAGGATAGACCGTTGCCGGACGTGGTGACAGGGGACTTCCATGGTGGTGCTCAACCGCATCTATACGCGGGCCGGCGACGAAGGCTCGACGATGCTCGGCAACGGCGAGTATCGCAAGAAGTATGACCTGCGCGTCGATGCGTATGGCACGGTGGACGAGGTCACCGCCGCGATCGGCGTCGCACGGCTGCACACCGCGGACGCGCCTGCGATCGACGCGATGCTGGCGCGCATCCAGAACGACCTGTTCGATCTCGCGGCCGATCTGTGCTCACCCGACAAGGGCAAGGGGCCGGGCGGCGCGCGCCTTGCCGTCAACGCCGCTCAGGTGAAGCGGCTCGAAGACGAGATCGACACGCTCAACGCCGAGCTTGCGCCGTTGCGCACCTTCGTGCTCGCCGGCGGCTCGCCCGCGGCCGCTTACCTGCATCTCGCACGCACCATCTGCCGGCGCGCCGAGCGCGGCATCGTGGAGCTGAAGGATTCGGGCGAGAGCGTCTCGGCGGAGGTGATGAGCTACATCAACCGGCTGTCGGATTTTCTCTTTGTGGCCAGCCGCTACCTTAACGACAAGGGCGCGCGCGACGTCCTGTGGGTGCCGGGCGCGAACCGTTAAGGGCTTTTCCGTGGTCATTCCGATCTACGACAACGATCCGCTCGAAAAGAGCCATCGCGCCTACGTGACCTTCGCGCTGATCGCGCTCAACGTCGCGATCTTCCTGGTGCAGGACAGCGCGAGCGACAAGACCTCGACGCTGCTGCTGGTCAATTTCGCCCTGTTCCCCGTTGCGGTGAGCGGCGAAGCGGTGACCGGCGGTTTCATGCCGCCGTCGCTCACGCTGCTGACCTACATGTTCCTGCACGGCGGCTGGATGCATCTGATCTTCAACATGCTGTTCCTCTGGGTGTTCGGCGACAACATCGAGGATGCGCTCGGGCGCGGACGCTTTCTCGTGTTCTATCTGGTGTGCGGCATGGCGGGCGGCGCCGTGCATGCGCTGGCTTCGCCGGGCTCGAATGTTCCGCTGGTCGGGGCCTCGGGCGCGATCGCCGGCATCGTCGCCGCGTATCTGATGCTGCGCCCGTGCGCAAGGATCACCGTGCTGATCTTCGGCTTCGTGCCGATCAAGCTCGCCTCCTACTGGGTGCTCGGCTTCTGGGTGCTGACGCAGGTCTGGCACGTGTTCAGCCTGGAGAAGAGCGATACCGCCTGGTGGGCACATGTCGGCGGGCTTGCGGCTGGCGCGCTGCTGATCACGATCATGCGCCCGGCAGGCGTCGTGCTGTTCGAGTGCATGCGCCCCGAAGACGTCATCGTGGCGGCCGAAACGCCGTCCGCCGGACCCTGGGGCGCGCCGCGGTAGCGGCCATGTTGCACTGCGTTGACAGGGTATGGGGCGGGCCATAGTTTGCCCCGCGCGTCGCGGAGAGTGGTTTATGAAGATCCTGGTGCCCGTCAAACGGGTCGTCGATTTCAACGTCAAAGTTCGCGTCAAGGCGGACGGATCGGGCGTGGAACTCGCCAACGTCAAGATGTCGATGAATCCGTTCGACGAGATCGCGGTCGAGGAAGCGATCCGGCTCAAGGAAAAAGGCGCCGCGACCGAGATCGTGGCGGTCTCGATCGGCCCGCAGCAGGCGGCCGAGACCATCCGCACCGCGCTCGCGATGGGCGCCGACCGCGGCATCCTGGTGAAGGTCGACGGCATCATCGAGCCGCTGGCGGTCGCGAAAATCCTCAAAGGTGTGGTCGAGGAGGAAAAGCCCGGCCTCGTCATCATGGGCAAGCAGGCGATCGACGACGACTGCAACCAGACCGGCCAGATGCTGGCCGCGCTGCTCGGCTGGGCGCAGGGCACGTTCGCATCCAAGCTCACGATCGAGGGCAGCGACATCAGCGTCACCCGCGAGGTCGACGGCGGCTTGCAGACCGTGAAGCTGAAAGGCCCGGCGATCGTCACCACCGATTTACGTTTGAACGAGCCGCGCTACGCCTCGCTGCCGAACATCATGAAGGCGAAGAAGAAGCCGATCGCCGACAAGACGCCGGGCGACTACGGCGTCGACGTCGCGCCGCGGCTCGAGGTGGTGAAGACCACCGAGCCCTCGGGGCGCAAGGCGGGCGTGAAGGTCAAGACGGTCGGCGAGCTGATCGACAAGCTGAAGAACGAAGCGGGAGTGCTCTAGATGACGACGCTTCTGCTCGCCGAGCATGACAACAAGTCGCTCAAGGATTCGACCAACAAGGCGCTGACCGCCGCCAAGGCGATGGGTGGCGACGTGCACGTGCTGGTCGCGGGCTCCGGCGCGAAGGCCGTGGCCGATGCGGCCGCCAGGCTCGACGGCGTCGCGAAGGTGCTGCTGGCAGACGCGCCGGCTTACGAGCATGCGCTGGCCGAGCCGATCGCCGCGCTGATCGTCTCGCTCGCCGGGAATTACGACGCGATCGTGTCGCCGGCGACCACGACCGGCAAGAACGTGATGCCGCGCGTCGCAGCATTGCTCGACGTGATGCAGATCTCCGACATCATCAAGGTGGTGGCGCCCGACACCTTCGACCGGCCGATCTATGCCGGCAACGCGATCCAGACCGTGAAGTCGAAGGACGCCAAGAAGGTCATCACGGTGCGCACCTCGACCTTCCAGGCGACCGGCGAGGGCGGTTCGGCTTCGGTCGAGAACGCAACCGCCGCCGCCGATCCCGGCCTGTCGAGCTTCGTGGGCGAGGAACTGTCGAAGTCCGAACGCCCGGAACTGACCTCGGCCAAGATCATCATTTCCGGCGGCCGCGCGATGCAGAGCCGCGAGAATTTCACCAAGTACATCGAGCCGGTGGCGGACAAGCTCGGCGCCGCGGTCGGCGCGTCGCGCGCAGCGGTCGATGCCGGCTATGCGCCGAACGACTGGCAGGTGGGGCAGACCGGCAAGGTGGTGGCGCCGGAGCTCTACATCGCGGTCGGCATCTCGGGCGCGATCCAGCATCTCGCAGGCATGAAGGACTCGAAAGTGATCGTGGCGATCAACAAGGACGAGGAGGCGCCGATCTTCCAGGTCGCCGACTACGGCCTTGTCGCGGACCTCTATCAGGCACTTCCAGAACTCGCGACCGAGCTTGGAAAACGCGGCCAATAACCTTGTGGTATCGGAGCCTCGATCGTCGTAAAAAGGCATCATGGCGAGCACCCAGGTTAGAGAGCGGCCCAAGGCGCGCACCGGCGACCAGGCGGAGAAAATGTCCCCGACAATTCGCAAGATCGGCGTGATCGGCGCCGGCCAGATGGGTAACGGCATCGCGCACGTGGCGGCGCTCGCCGGGATGGACGTGCTGCTCAACGATATTTCCGGCGACCGCATCAATGCCGGGCTCGCCACCATCAACGGCAACCTCGCCCGCCAGGTGCAGCGCAAGCTGATCGCCGAAGAGGATCGGCAGGGGGCGCTCAAGCGCATCGCGCCGGCCGAGACGCTCGACAAGCTCGGCGATTGCGATCTCGTCATCGAGTCCGCGAGCGAAAAGGAGGAGGTCAAACGCAAGATCTTTTCCGATCTCTGCCCGCACCTGAAAGCCGAGGCGATCGTCGGCACCAACACGTCGTCGATCTCGATCACGCGGCTTGCCGCCTCGACCGACCGGCCGGAGAAATTCATCGGCATTCACTTCATGAATCCGGTGCCGGTGATGGAGCTGGTCGAGCTGATCCGCGGCATCGCCACCAACGACACGACGTTCGACTCCTGCCGCGAGTTCGTCACCAAGCTGAAGAAGACCATCGCGGTCGCGGAAGATTTCCCGGCCTTCATCGTCAACCGTATCCTGCTGCCGATGATCAACGAGGCGATCTACACGCTCTATGAAGGCGTCGGGAACGTCGAGGCGATCGACACCGCGATGAAGCTTGGCGCGCATCATCCGATGGGCCCGCTGGAGCTTGCGGATTTCATCGGCCTCGATACCTGCCTGTCGGTGATGCAGGTGCTGCATGAGGGACTGGCGGACTCGAAATATCGTCCGTGCCCGCTGCTGGTGAAATATGTCGAGGCGGGCTGGCTCGGCCGCAAGGCGAACCGCGGCTTCTACGACTATCGCGGCGAGAAGCCGGTGCCGACGCGGTAGGCCAGCTTCAGCGGCCGTCCGTCTATTGCTGCCAGTCCCAATCCGATCGCCGCCATGCCGACGAGATGGCGTGGCTCGAGCCGTTCGCCGAGCACCAGGGTGCCGAGCAGGATCGCGCTCACCGGAATGAGGAACGTCACCAGCAGCACGTTGGTCGCGCCGGCACGCGCCAGGATGCGGAAATAGATCAGATAGGCGAGCGCGGTCGAGAGCGCGGCAAGCGCGAGCAATGCGGCGATCGCGGTCGCGCTCGGCGGCGGAAGCGTCCACGGCCGGTCGAGCAGGATGGCGACCGGCGCGAGCAGCATGCTCGATGCAACGAGTTGTCCGGCCGCGACGCGCAGTGCCGGTTCGCCGCGGAAGCGGCGCGCATAGACGCCGGCGAACGCGTAACTGACGGCGGCGAGCAGACACGCGAGTTGTCCGGCCAGGTTCGTGCCGAGCTCGTGCAGCAGGTCGGGCCCGATCATCACGATAACGCCGGCGAGGCCCGCCGCGACTCCGGCAAGGCGCGCCGGAGTGAGCCTTTCATCCCCGGTCGCCCAATGCGCCACCAGCACGGTGAACAGCGGCGTCGTCGCGTTGAGGATTGCCGCAAGGCCGCTGGGAACGTGCGTCTGGCCCCAGAAGATCAGTCCGAACGGGACGGCGTTGTTCAACAGGCCCATCAGCACACAGGGCCGCCACGCCGCCGGACAGTCCGGCAGCGCGACGCCGGTCAGGCGCGCGAGCACGACCAGCATCGCGGCCGCGAGCGCGACGCGGCCGAGCGCGACGGTGAGCGGCGGCAACTCCAGCACGGCGAGCTTGGCGAAAAAGAACGAGCCGCCCCACAGGACCGAGAGCGCGACCAGCAAGAGCCAGTCGGTCGCCGACATGGTGAGGCGAGCGGGAGCCATAGCGGGTTCGCAGCATGACCGCGCGGCGGCCGCCACCCGATTTGCCGGTAACCTCCTGTTAACGGTTGCCGCCGATGGCCGCAGCCTCGTCCGACATTCGTTTGATCGCGGCCTTGGTGGCCAATTCCGCCAACCCTTGCGACAGACCGCTGGAATCGCCGGTTTTCCATACCGCTCCAAGCGAATATTAACCCGCCGCTGGCAGGGTTCCGGGTCATTCGGAGCGCGGTTCGATGGATGTGACGGCGGTCGCGAGCGCCATGCCGCCCAAGTCGGGCGTGCGCAACTCGCTATGGCGGCGAAGATGATGAAGATGAACGCCGACAATGCGGCATCGATCATCCAGGTGATCGAAGCGGCACAGCAGAATCTCGGTCAACTCGCCAACGGGCTCAGAACCTCGACATCACGGTCTGACGCGCAGCGACTATGAGAGCCGCCGGATGACAGACATCCACGATTTGCGCGCGCAGATGCGTGAAGGGCGCGGGGCGCGGCCGGTCGTCGGACAGGGCGGCGGCTTCAGGATTCCGTTCGGCCTCGTGGCGGGCGCCGCTGTCGTTGTTGGATTCCTCCTCGTTCTGTTCACTCCGAAGATCTATCCGGTGCAGCGCACCGCGGCGCTGCCGGCCTTCAAGGAAATGCGGCAGGAGCCCGCGCCGGCCGCGCCAGCGCCGGCACCAGTCGTGGCGACGCAGCCGGCAGCCGCAGCGCAACCGCCGGCCGCGAAATCCGCCTACGCCGGCAAGGGCGCGGACGAGGCCGCCAAGATCGCTGACGCGGTGTGCGAGCAGCGCATGACCGCGGCGCCGCAGCGCGGGCAGGCGGCGGCCGAGGCGAAGCTCCATTGCTACCTCAGCGAAGGGACTGCGCGGTTCTGTACCGGCAGCCAGGCGCGCAAGGCGACCGCCGACATCATCAACTACTTCAAGGGGATCGAATACACCAACGCGGCGATGATCGTGGCGGCGAAGGTGCCGGGCACGTTCCGCTCGCCTTCGGCAGACACGACCCAGCCACCGGCCCCGCTGACGCCGGACTCGCGCGTGGCCGAAGCGATCGAAGGCCTGATGCGGGCGGGTTACCTCAACAGAGGCCATCGCGAGGATATCGCTGCGAACGTGCCGCGCGACTACAAGGAGCGCTTCGCCCGCATCGTGGGCATCCAGTCGCCGTGCCCGGCGCCGCCGTGGTGGGCGGTGTGGAGATAATCAAGACGCTTTCCCCAACGCCGCTTCGATCAGCTTGATCGCGTCGTCGCTCGCCCATTCGGCCGGGCCGGCCAGCGTGCCCAGTTCGCAGCCGTGCGGGTCGATCAGCAGCGTCGTCGGCATCCCGAATGCCTTGCCGACCGCCTTCAGGTCCTGAAACACCTTCGCGCTCGGATCGGCGTAGTAGCCGAGCTGCTTGATGCCGACCTCCTGCAGCCAGGCCTTCGGCTTGTCGAGATTGCGGGTGTCGATGTTGACCGCCACGACCTCGAACTTGTCACCGCCGAGTTTCGTTTGCAGCGCATCGAGTGCCGGCATCTCCTTGCGGCACGGCACACACCAGGTGGCCCACAGGTTCAGCAGCACGGTCTTGCCCTGGAAGCTCGCCAAGGTGCGCGGCTTGCCCTCGGTGTCGGTGAACGTAAGCTCCGGCAGGGGCTTCGGATCGGACACGATCCCGACCGCCGCGACCTCGCCCCGCGCGAGCGGCGCGAGCCGCTTGGCAAGCTCGCCCGCCGGCCGGCAGGCGGCCTCGGTCGGATTGCGCTGCATCGCGCTGATCCCGTATACCGCCGCGAGCCCAAACGCGGCGCCTACTGCGACACCGAGAGCGATCAAGGTGAAGCGATCGAGGCGTTTCGGTCGGTCGGTCATCAGGCAACTTTCGGCAGTGTCATGAGCAACAAGATGTGGGGCGGGCGGTTCGCCGCAGGCCCCGGCGCCATTATGCAGGAGATCAACGCCTCGATCGACTTCGATCGCCGCCTTTACCGCCAGGACATCGCGGCAAGCAAGGCGCATGCGGCGATGCTCGCCAAACAGGGCATCATCTCGCGCGACGATGCCGCCAAGATCGCTCACGGTCTAGACACGATCCTGTCAGAGATGGATTCCGGCAAGTTCCGCTTCAAGCGCGAGCTGGAAGACATCCATATGAACGTGGAGTCGCGGCTCGCCGAGCTGATCGGTCCGGCGGCCGGCCGGCTACACACGGCGCGCTCGCGCAACGACCAGATCGCGACCGATTTCAGGTTGTGGATACGCGATGCGATCGACGACATCGACGCGGCGCTCAGCCGTTACCAGAAGGCGCTGGCCGAAAAGGCGCTCAAGCACGCCGCGACCGTGATGCCGGGCTTTACGCACTTGCAGACCGCGCAGCCGGTGACGTTTGGGCATCACCTGCTCGCCTATGTCGAAATGGCGGCGCGCGATCGCGGACGCTTCGCGGATGCGCGCAAGCGGCTGAATGAAAATCCGCTCGGCAGCGCGGCGCTCGCCGGCACCTCGTTCGACATCGACCGCAGGCTCACCTCGAAGTCGCTCGGCTTCGACCGGCCGTCGGCGAATTCGCTCGACGCGGTGTCCGACCGCGACTTCGTGATCGAGACGCTCGCCGCCGCGTCGATCGCGTCGGTGCATCTGTCGCGCCTCGCCGAGGAGATCGTGATCTGGTGCTCGCCGCTGACCGGCCTGGTGAAGCTCTCCGACAAGTTCACCACCGGTTCTTCGATCATGCCGCAGAAGCGCAACCCGGACGCGGCCGAACTGGTGCGCGCCAAGTCGGGCCGCATCTTCGGTGCGCTGCAGGCACTCCTCGTCGTGATGAAGGGCCTGCCGCTCGCCTACCAGAAGGACATGCAGGAGGACAAAGAAGCCGCCATGGAGGCGCTCTCGGCGCTGATGCTGTGCGTCGAGGCGATGTCCGGCATGGTGACGGATCTGACCCCGGATGCGGCGCGCATGAAGACGGCGGCCGGCGCCGGCTACGCGACGGCGACTGACTTGGCCGACTGGCTGGTGCGCACGCTGAAGATCCCGTTCCGCGAGGCGCATCACGTCACCGGCCGCATCGTGGCGACGGCGGAAGCTGCCAGCGTTTCGCTCGACGCGTTGCCGCTGGAGAAAATGCAGGCGATCGAGCCGCGCATCACCAAGGCGGTGTTCGGTGTGCTCTCGGTCGAGCGCTCGGTCGGGAGCCGCGTCTCGTTCGGCGGCACGGCCCCGAAAAACGTCACTCGGGAAGCCAAAAAGTGGCTCAAACGCCTCAGTTAATGGAAGAATTTCTGGCGCCTCTCGCCTGCCGCAGTTGATCTGCTATAGGTGGCGCCGAAGGGGTGTCCCGTGAGCCGTTTCAGCTGTCCTGTTGCCCGTATCGTCGCGGTGGCCGCGCTGCTGGCGCTCGGCCTGACGCTGTCGGCCTGCGGGCGCAAGGGGCCGCTCGACCCGCCGCCCGGTGCCGCCGTCGGGCCGGGAGGCACGCTGATCGAACTGGATCAGGAGGGACGGCCGCTCGCGCCGCCCGGACAGAAGAAACGCATCCCGCTCGACGTGCTCCTCGACTAGCTAGTGTGGCGGTTCAGAAGTCCGCATAATCCGTGCCGCGAGTTCATCATGCGGACTTCTGAACCAAAGCCACACCAGGTCAATAAGTTGCTAGTGTCCTTCGATTCCGAAGTTCACGGACGAGGGTGCCGCGGGATCATGCGAACTTCGGAATCGGGATACTAGCGCGGCCATGCACCACTTTGCCTATCGGGCCGGCGTGATGCACGCCGAAGGGGTCGACCTTGTGCGGCTCGCACAGGAGGTCGGCACGCCGTTCTATTGCTATTCGACCGCGACACTGGAGCGGCACTACCGCGTGTTCGCCGACGCCTTTGCCGACGTGCCCTCGCTCGTCTGCTACGCCATGAAGGCGAATTCCAACCAGGCGGTGATCGCGACCTTGGCGCGGCTCGGCGCCGGCGCGGATGTCGTCTCGGGCGGCGAATTGAAGCGCGCGCTCGCTGCCGGCGTGCCGCCGGAGAAGATCATGTTTTCGGGCGTCGGCAAAACCGCGGACGAACTCGCCGCCGCGATCGATGCCGGCATTCTCTGCATCAACGTGGAGTCCGAACCGGAGCTCGATCTGTTGTCGCAGATCGCCGTCTCGAAGGGGCGCACGGCGTGCGTCTCGGTGCGTGTCAATCCGGACGTCGATGCAAAAACCCACGCCAAGATCGCGACCGGAAAGTCCGAGAACAAGTTCGGCATCCCGATCAGCCGCGCGCGCGACGTGTATGCGCATGCGGCGAAGCTGAAGGGCCTGCATGTCGCGGGGGTCGACATGCACATCGGCAGCCAGATCACCGATCTGCAGCCGTTCGACGACGCCTTCGCGCTGCTCTCCGATTTCGTGCGCACCCTGCGAGCCGATGGCCACGCCATCGAGCACGTCGATCTCGGCGGGGGCCTGGGCATTCCCTATCGAGAGGACAATGAACCGCCGCCCGATCCGGCGGCTTACGCGGCGATCGTGAAGCACGCGACGCGCGGGCTCGACTGCAAGCTGATCTTCGAGCCGGGCCGCATGATCGTCGGCAATGCCGGCATCCTGGTGACGCGCGTCATCTACGTGAAGCACGGCGAGGCGAAGCCGTTCGTGATCGTCGATGCCGCGATGAACGATCTGATCCGCCCGACGCTCTACGAGGCGCATCACGATATCCGCCCGGTGACGCAACCGCGGCCGGACGGGCCGCGCATCGTCGCTGACCTCGTGGGCCCGATCTGCGAGACCGGCGATTTCTTCGCGCGCGACCGCGAGATGGCCGAACCCGGGCCGGGCGATCTGCTCGCCATCATGACGGCGGGCGCTTACGGCGCGGTGCAGGCCGGGACCTACAACACCCGCGCCCTGGTGCCGGAAGTGCTGGTCAGGGATGCCGAATGGGCATTGGTGCGGCCGCGGCTCGACGTCGATGCCTTGATCGCGATGGACCGGCTTCCCAACTGGCTTTAGGCGCTCGTTTCGCCCGCGACAGGGCGCCGCATAAGTCCTTCCGCTTGTGGCTGAAAACGACCATCGCGGCCTGAAATTTGCTTTACTTCACGGCATAACTTGAGGGCATTGCTTGTTAGCCCCGGCCAAATCAAGCTATGGCTGACGACCGGAGAAGCAGGTGAACGACCGACCTACGGTTCCCGAGGCCGAGATCAGCCCCGCGATTGGCGCGCAAGTCGCCGACTCCCTTCTGGCGCGCGCGCTGCGCCGCGCATGGTGGACCATTCTCTGGGAGCGGCTCTGGCCGGCTCTCGCCTCAGTCGCGGTCGCCGTTGGGATATTCCTCGTCGTGTCGTGGGCGGGCCTGTGGCTCGTGCTGCCGCCGATGGGGCGCGCGATCGCGCTGTTCGTCGTGATCGTGCTGGTCGCGGTCGCAGCGGTTCCGCTGCTGCGTTTCCGCCTGCCGAGCACTTTCGACGGGCTGCGCCGCCTCGATCGCGGCAGCGGCCTGGCGCACCGGCCGGCGACCGCGCTCGCCGATGAACTTGGCGCCGGCGAGCAGGATCAGGTGTCCCGCGCGCTCTGGCGTGCGCATGTCGAACAGGCATTGCGCGCCGCGAACGCGCTGAAAGCCGGGACGCCGCGGCCGCGGCTGCATCTGTTCGATCCGGTCGCGGTACGCGCGCTGGTCGTGCTGCTCGTCGCCGCGACGTTCTTTGCGGCGTCGGGCGAACGCGTGAAGCGCATCACCGCGGCGTTCGACTGGGCCGGCGTCGTGCAGGCGAAGAACTTCCGCGTCGACGCCTGGGTGACCCCGCCGGTCTATACCGGCAAGCCGCCGCTGATCCTGCCCGGCATCCGCGCCGGCGAGCCGCATCAAGCCTCCACGGTGCAAACGGTTCCGGCCGGCAGCGTGCTGGTGATCCGCGCGAGCGGGGCGAACGGACTTCATGTCGTCACCTCGGGCGGCATCGCGGAAGCAAGCCGCGAAGGCGCGCCGCCGCCGCCGGCCGGTACCGAGGAGCACCGCTACACCATCACCGATCGCGGCACCGCGACGCTGAAAGGCGCGCTCGACGAGGATGTGACGTTCACCTTCGCGGCCATTCCGGATCGCGTGCCGACCATCGCACTGACCAAGGAGCCGGAGCCGCAAGCGCGCGGCTCCCTGCAACTCGCCTACAAGATCGAGGACGACTACGGCGTGATCGGCGCCAACGCGAATTTCGCGCTGAAGCAGAAGGCCGCACCCGACGGGCGCGCGCTGCGTCCGCTCTACGGCGCGCCGGACTTTGCGCTGGCGCTGCCGCAGGCGCGCACGCGCAACGGCGCCGGGCAGACCACCAAGGACCTCTCGGATCATCCGTGGGCCGGCGCCGAGGTGACGCTGACGCTGACCGCACGCGACGAGGCCGGCAACGAGGGATCGAGCACGCCGACCGAGTTCAAGCTCCCGGAACGCGTGTTCGTGAAGCCGCTCGCGCGCGCGCTGATCGAGCAGCGCCGCATCCTGGCGCTCGACGCCGAGGCGAAGCCGAAGATTTTGATGGCGCTCGAAGCGCTCTCGATCGCGCCCGAGCGCTTCATGCCGCAGCTCTCGCACTATCTCGGCCTGCGCTCGATCTTCTTCGAATTGACCCGCGCGAAGTCCGACGACCAGTTGCGCGACGTCGTGGGACGGCTGTGGTCGATGGCGGTGACCATCGAGGACGGCATGCTGTCGGATGCCGAGGCCGCGCTGCGCGCCGCGCAGGAGGCGCTGCGCCAGGCGCTGGATCGCGGCGCGACCGACGAGGAGATCAAGAAGCTGACCGACCAGCTGCGCGCGGCGCTCGACCGCTTCATGCAAGCGCTCGCCGAGCAGATGAAGCGCAATCCGCAGCAGCTGGCCCGCCCGCTCGATCCGAACACCCGCATGCTGCGGCAGCAAGACCTCAAGAGCATGATCGACCGCATGGAGCAGCTTGCACGCTCCGGCGCCAAGGACGCGGCGAAGAAGCTGCTCGAAGAGCTGCAGCAGATGCTGGAAAACCTGCAGATGGCCCAGCCGGGCCAGCAGGGTGACGACATGGACGACGACACGATGTCGGCGCTCGACGAGCTCGGCAACATGATCCGCGAGCAGCAGAACCTGCGCGACAAGACCTTCCGCCAGGGTCAGGAGCAGCGGCGCAACCAGCAGGGCCAGCAGGGCCAGCGCGGACAACGCGGCCAGCAGGGCCAACAGGGGCAGCAGGGCCAGCAGGGCGATCCGAGCCAGTTCGGCGAGCTGCGGCAGAACCAGCAGGCTTTGCGTGAGCAACTGAAGAAGCTCCTGGAAGAAATGCGCAAGCGCGGTCAGGCCGGCCAGCAAGGTCAACCGGGCCAGCAGGGCCAGGGCCAGGACCCCGGCGAGGGGCTCGGGCAGGCCGATGGCGCGATGGGCGATGCCGAGGGCCAGCTCGGGCAGGGTCAGGCCGACGGCGCGGTCGACGCGCAGGGCCGCGCGCTGGAAGCGCTGCGCCGCGGTGCGCAAAGCCTCGCGCAGCAGATGCAGCAGGGACAGGGCCAGGGACAAGGTCCGGGCAACCCGGGGCGCACCGGACAGGCGCGCGCCAACAACGATACCGATCCGCTCGGCCGGCCGCTGCGCGGGCGCGAGTACGGCGACGACGTGACGGTGAAGGTCCCGGGCGAGATCGACGTGCAGCGTGCGCGCCGCATCCTGGAAGAGCTGCGCAAGCGACTGGCCGATCCGCTGCGGCCGCAGCTCGAGCTCGACTACATCGAGCGGCTGCTGAAGGATTTCTGATCAGCTCTTCTTCTTCGGCGCTGTCAGCGCATCGGCCACCGCCGCCTTGATCTCGGCGAGCGTGAACGGTTTCAGCACGACGTCATGGATCAGCGCATCCAGATTTGCGGCGCGTTCGCGCTGATCGGCGTAGGCGGTCATCAGCAGAATGATGATCTCCGGATGGTCGCGCGCGACGCTGAGCGCGAGCGCGATGCCGTCCATCAGCGGCATCCGGATGTCGGTGAGCAGCAGGTCGAAGCGGCCGCCCTCGCGCGTCACGATGTCGAGCGCATCGGCGCCGTCCACCGCGGTGACGACCTCGTGGCCGGCGTCGGTCAGCGCGCGCGCCGTCAGCATGCGCAACGGCTCCTCGTCTTCGGCGATCAGGATGCGCGCCATGATGGGTTAAAGTTTCTCGACCACGCCGACGAACGGCAATTGCCGGAACGCGTGCGCGACGTCCATGCCGTAGCCGACGACGAACAGGTCCGGGCAGACGAAGCCGACGAAATCCGCGTTGAGCGACACCGCGCGCTTGCCGGGCTTTTCCAGCAGCACGCAGGTCAGCACGCGCTTGGCGCCGCGCGCGGCAAACAGATCCTTGGCATAGGCAAGCGTGCGGCCGGACTCGAGAATGTCGTCGATCAGCAGCACATCGCGGCCGCGCATCTCGCTCTCGACGTCGTGCAGCACCGTCACGGTGCCCGACGAGACCGTGCCGTCGCGATAGCTCGACAGCGAGACGAATTCGACTTCCGGCGCGAGCCCCGCGCCGTGCAGCGCGCGGATCAGGTCGGCCGCGAAGATGAAGCTGCCCTTGAGAACCGCGACGACGAGCAGGTTCTCCGGTGCCGCCGCCTTGATCTCTTTCGCCAATGCGTGATTGCGCGCCGCAATCGTGTCGGCGTCGAACAGCACGCGGATCCTCGTGTCGGCGGAAACGCTCAAGCAATCCTCACGAGCCGAGGCCGGCATCGCGCCGGCTGAAGAAGCGGACGATCACGTCGCGGCCGTCCGGCGGCGGCGACGCGAGACGGCTGCGGAACGGCAGGCCGTCGCCCGATCCTAGCATCGTTTGGGTGGGCAGCGAGGTCCAGGCATAGACCTCGTGCCCGGTGGCGCTGCGCAAGGCGAAGCGCAGGCGCGGCACCTCGAGCGCTTTCGGCGTCAGGTTCACGATCGTGCCTTCGACCACCAGCACCATTGCACCGTCGACGAACTCGCCGCGGCTCTTCACGTCCAAGAAAGTGAGACCGCGCAGGTTGACCGGCATGCCGATCATGGCGAACAGCGATGCGGTCTGCGGGAACTGGCGCACCAGCGCCGCGCGCCACTGCAGTGCGCCGAGCACGACGAGCAGCAGCACGGCGATCAGAACTGGCAAGCTTGCGATCCGGCGCAGCGGGCTGCGCTTCTGCTTGCGGTCCGAATACTGGTGGCGAGCGCGGCGCGCCGCGATGGTTTCGATGCTCTCGGGCTCGCCCGGCTCGAACTTTGCGGCTGCTTCGCCCTCATGATCGCGCGGCGCGAGCGGCGGCGCATCGATGACCGGGGTGTCGCTCGTCTTTTTCCCCGACAGCGTGACGGTCTCCACCGCGAAATCGGCGGCCGCGTCGTCGGCGAAATCGTCCGTCGCAGGTGGTTGCGGCGCAGACGGTGCGGCGGCGGGAGCGCGAGAGGCCGCCGCAGCCGCGATCGGGACGAGCGCCGTCGCGGCTTCCATGATCGCGCTGTCAGGCGTCGCGAACCAGGTGTTCTTGCATCCCGCGCAACGCACGGTGCGGCCGGCCTCGCCGAGCGCGCCCAGCTTGATCTGGTAGGTGGTCGCGCAGGTCGGGCAGACGATCAGCATTCGTGGGCCAGCCGGATAGACGATCGATTCGACCGTAACAGCGGCTCGTTAACGAACCGGAAACCATAAAAATCCACGCTCCGTCCGTGACTTAGCCATGATCCTGCCCGACATCGTTAATGCCTTCTTAATTCCGGATGCATGACAAGACGGTGCCGGGTAGGACTTCTCCCGGGACCGAATCGGAGGGTCGAGTGGTCCGCTTCGAGAATGTCGGTTTGCGCTACAGCCTCGGCCCGGAAGTTCTCCGCGACGTGAGCTTCGAGCTTGCGCCGCGCTCGTTCCAGTTCCTCACCGGCGCGTCGGGCGCAGGCAAGTCGTCGCTGCTGCGCATGCTTTTCCTTGCGCTGCGGCCGACGCGCGGCCTGATCAACCTGTTCGGCCACGATGTCGCGACCCTCTCGCCGGATGCGCTCGCCACCTTGCGGCGGCGCATCGGAGTCGTGTTCCAGGATTTCCGCCTGCTCGATCATCTGACGACCTACGAGAACGTCGCGCTGCCGCTGCGCGTGATCGGGCGCGAGGAGTCGAGCTACCGCAACGAGGTGGTCGAGCTGTTGAACTGGGTTGGCCTCGGCGACCGCATGGCGGCGCTGCCGCCGATCCTCTCGGGCGGGGAGAAACAGCGCGCCGCGATCGCGCGCGCCGTCATCGCGCAACCGTCGCTGTTGCTCGCCGACGAACCGACCGGCAACGTCGATCCCAATCTGGCGCGCCGGCTGCTGCGCCTGCTGGTCGAACTGAACAAGTCGGGCACGTCGGTGGTGATCGCGACCCACGATATCGCCCTGATGGACCTTTACGATGCGCCGCGCCTGGTCCTGCATGAGGGCCGGCTGCAGGTTTACGCGTGAGAGCCCCGATGGCGGCGCAGGCTGAATATGACGAAGAGGAGCCGTCGGCCCGCGCAGAGGCGCAGGCCGAGGCCGAGGATACGCTGCCGCGCGGCGAAGCCTCGATCGTCCCGGCCGATTCGATCTCGGGCCGGGCGCTGCTCGCCGTCATCGCCATCATGACGTTTCTCGCGGCGCTGACGCTTGGCGCCGTGGTGCTGGTGCGTTCCGCCTCGGGCGACTGGCAGGCCGCGGTGGCGCGCGAAGTCACGATCCAGATTCGCCCCGCGGATCAGCGCGACATCGAGGCGGACGTGCGCCGCGCCCTGGCGATTGCGCAGAACACGCAAGGCATTGCCTTCGCACGGCCGTACAGCCGGCAAGAGTCCGCGGCACTGCTCGAGCCGTGGCTCGGCAGCGGGCTCGATCTCGGCGAACTGCCGGTGCCGCGCATCGTCGTGCTGAAGGTGGATACGGTCGCGCCGCCGGACTTCGCGAAGCTGCGCCAGCAGCTTGGCGAAATCCCCGGCGCCACGCTCGATGATCATCGCGTCCATATCGGCCGCATGAGCGCGATCGCACGCAGCGCCGTCGCGATGGGGTTGAGCGTGCTCGCGCTGGTGCTTGCCGCCGCGATGATGTCGGTGATGTTCGCGACGCGCGGCGCGATGGCGGCGAACCGCCAGATCATCGAAGTGCTGCATATCATCGGTGCCAAGGACGGCTTCATCGCGGCGGAATTCCAGCGCCACTTCCTGCTGCTCGGCCTGAAGGGCGGCGCGCTCGGCGGCGGCATCGCCATGGTGCTGTTCGCGCTTGTCGGCATGACGTCCGGCTGGTTCGGCGGCACCGGCGAGGCCGTGGGGCTGTTCGGCAATCTCTCGCTCGGTGCGCAAGGCTACGGCGCGATGCTCGGTCTGATCGTGCTGATGGGCGCGGTGACGGCCGGCGTCTCGCGCTTCACCGTGAGCCGCACGCTGAAGGAAATGGGATGAGGGCGCATCGCCACGCGGCGGCGCCGGCGCTATGATGCCACCCATGGAAGCGCCGGAACACGCGCGCGAGCCTGCCGCGCCGACATGGCGATGGCTGCGCTGGACATTGCGCGCCGCGATGCTGGTCTGCGTCGCCTGTGCGGCGCTGATCTGCGGCGGGTTCGTCTGGTTCGTCTATCACGTGCCGGCCGAGGAGGTGGCGCTCACCCGCAATGCCGACGGCATCGTGGTGCTGACCGGCGGCGCCTCGCGCATCGCGGACGCGATCGAGCTGCTTGCCGCCGGACGCGGCAAGCGCCTGCTGATCAGCGGCGTGCATCGCACGACGACCACCAGCGAGATCGCGCGCATCAATCCGCGCTACGAGGGGCTCGTTTCCTGCTGCGTCGATCTCGACCATTCGGCGAGCAACACGGTCGGCAACGCGATCGAGACGCGGCGCTGGGTGAAGGATCGCGGATTCACCTCGCTGATCGTGGTGACCTCGGCCTATCATATGCCGCGCACGATGGCGGAGCTCGAACGGCAGATGCCCGACACCGCGCTGGTGCCGTTCCCGGTCGTCACCGACAAGCTGCGCAACGAGCCATGGTGGGCGAGCGCGCCGACCGCGCGGCTGATCTTTTCCGAGTATGCGAAGTTCATGGTGGCGCAGTTGCGCATGCGCGTCGGTCCGCCGGCGCTGACGCAGTCGTTCGGCGAACACAAAAAGAGCTGATCAGAAGCCGGCGCCCAAGCCGGGGCTGCGAGGGGAGGCAAGCTTTGCTGATCGTGCGCTCGATCGCGTTCAATTGTCTGTTCTATCTCAATCTCGTTCTGCACGTGATCGGCGCGATCCCGACCTACGCGCTGCCGCGCCGCGCCTTCATGGCGATGGCGAAGTCATGGGGATACACCAGCGGCTGGCTGTTGCGCGTCGTCGCCGGCACCCGGGTCGAGTTGCGTGGCCTGGACAGGATTCCGCCGGGCGCGCTGCTGGTCGCCGCCAAGCACCAGTCCGTGTGGGAGACGTTCATGCTGCTCACGCTGTTCGACGATCCCGCCTACGTCTTCAAGCGCGAGCTGCAATGGATTCCGGTATTCGGCTGGTACGCCTGGAAGTCGCGCATGATCCCAGTCGATCGCGGCGCGCGCGGCGGCGCGATGGCCGGCATGATCGCGCGGGCGCGCGCGGAGTTCGCGCGCGGACGGCAGATCATCATTTTCCCGGAAGGCACGCGCACCGCGCCCGGCGCGCCGCCGGTTTACAAATATGGCGCCGCGCAGCTTTACGCCGCGTGCGGCGTGCCGTGCCTGCCAGTCGCGCTCAACTCCGGGCTCTACTGGCCGCGGCGCAAATTCCTGCGCTATCCGGGCACGATCGTGCTCAAGGTGCTCGATCCGATCCCGCCGGGGCTCTCGCGCGAGGAGTTTGCGGAAAGGCTGGAGCGGGAGATCGAGGAGGCCGTGGCAAGATTGACCGCCGAGGCGGCGAAGGATCTACGCACAGCGCGCGAGTCGTAGAAATTGTTACACCATGACTTCGTCCGGGCTCATTCCGACGAGCTCGGCATAGCGCGCCGGATCGGTCGCGCCTTCGGTATTGATAACGAAGAGGCGGGAGGACGCGGTCAGGCCCAGCTTCGCGCGCATCTCCGGGTCGGTCGCTGCCCGGATGGCGCCGGCCAGGCCGGCGCCGCCGCTCTCGCCGGCCACGATGGGCGGGTCGCCGCCGGTCGGACGCGCGAGGCGATTCATCACCGCAATGGCATCCGCATCGTCGACCGTCATGAAACCATCCGCCACACGCGACAGCACGCGCCACGCGAGCGGCGAGGGGTCGTAGCATTCGAGCATCGCCATCACGGTCGGCGCGCCGTGCGCGATCTTCACCGGACGCCCGGCCTTGGCAGTTTCATAAATACAGGCAGCGCGCGCGGGATCGACCACGACGAACGTCGGACGCCTATCGCCAAACACGATCGCCAGGTGGCCCGCGACAGCCGCCGCGACCCCGCCGACGCCGGCCTGCACGAAGACATGCGTCGGTGGATCGCCGATCTGGCGCAGCGCCTCGCGTACCAGCGCGGTGTAGCCCTGCATCACAAGCCCTGGAATGCGCTCGTAACCCGGCCATGACGTGTCGGACACGACGGTCCAGCCCTTCTCGACCGAAACGCGGGCGGCCTCGGTGACCGAGTCGTCGTAGGTGCCGGCGACCCTGATCATTTGCGCGCCGAAGCGGGCGATCGCCGCGACACGTGCATCGCTTACGCCCGCATGAACGAAGATGACGGACGTCGCGCCGACGAGCGCCGCGCCCTGCGCGACCGAGCGCCCGTGATTGCCGTCGGTCGCACAGGCGAACGTCATTCGGTTCGCAACGGCGCGTACCTCCGGGGCCTGCAAATCCGCGATGCCGAACGCCCGGCCGCGCTGCCGCGCGGCTTCCTCCAGCACCAGCCGCGTCACCGCATACGCGCCGCCGAGCGCCTTGAAGCTGCCGAGGCCGAGGCGAAAGCCCTCGTCCTTGATGTGCACCGCGCCGACGCCGAGCTCGGCCGCAAGCGCGGGCAGCGCGTGCAACGGCGTCTCGGCATGCTTGTCGCGACGAGCAAGATAGCGCTCGGCCTCGGCGGCGCCTTCCAGGCCCAGCGTCTCGGCATCCGCCGGGTCGAGCGCCGCGCGGTAGTCGGAGTGGCGATTGAGAAGGAGCATCAGGCGGCCGTCCCCTCGTGCGAGCCTTTCAGCTTTTCCGCCAGTCGATGCAGATCGTGATCGCGCAACCCGAGCGCTTCGAGCGCGTGCACGGTCGAGAGGACGTATTCCCGGTTCGGGCCGGACTGCCCGTGGCCCTGGCGCACGAGGTGAAGCTGCTGCGCGAGGTCGAGCCGCCCGGCGTATTGCACGTGCCCGCGGTCGATCATGTAGACCAGAGCGCTGACGCGCCGCTCCGGCTCGCCGAGCAAGGTCACCGAGCGCAAGGTCTCGCGGTAGACGCTGGTCGCCTGCTCGCGCGCGCGCAGATAGGCGATGGTGTCGGCGCGCTTCTTTGCCGCCACGCGATAGGCGACGCCGCGGCAGGCGCCCCCGAGGTCGAGCCCGAGCACCAAACCGGGGCGCTCCGGCGTGCCGCGGTGCACATGCGAAAACACGCACAGCGCCCGGTGCGCGCCGATCAGGCGCGCCGGCGCGCGTTCGAGATAGTCGAAGTCCGGCCGCCAGATCAGCGAGCCGTAGCCGAAAACCCACAGATCTTCCCGGAGATGCTCGATGGCGAGTTGCATCAGAGCATGATCCCGAAAAGTGGAGACCGGTTTTCGGACAAGATCATGCTCCACCAATAATGGGAGTTAAGGCGTTGACAGGACAGGTGCAATCCGCTTCGCCTAACAGCGGCGGGCGCCCCGCGCAAGGCGCGCCATGATAGAGCCATATCGCGCGGCCAAGCAGCCGCGAACAGGACACGCATGACCCACCTCGCCGAACTTGAGCCGCGCCGCCGCCGGCATTGGCTGATCGCCGCGCCGCTCGCGATCGTCATCGCGCTCGGTGTGGCGTGGACCGCGCTGTGGTTCTACGCCGCGGGCGAGGCCGAGAAACGGCTGAACGACTGGCAGGAGCAGCAGGCCAACGGTGGGCGCGTGTTCACCTGCGCCAGCCGCTCGGTCGGCGGCTATCCGTTCCGCATCGAGGTGACTTGCGCCGGCGTGGCGGCCGAACTGAAAGACGCGCAGCCGCCGATCGCGATCAAGCTGAAGCAGATCCTCGCGGTCGCGCAGGTGTGGGATCCCAGGCTGATCATTGCGGAATTCACCGGCCCGCTCACCGCGTCGGACGCCGGCGGCGCGCCTTACGTGACCGCCACATGGGGCATCGCGCAGGCGAGCGTGCGCGGCACGCCGAAGGCGCCGGAGCGCGCCTCGGTCGTGGTCGACGGGCTGCGGCTCGACGGCGCGCAGGGCAACCTGTTCGACTCGAAGCGCGCCGAGTTTCATGCGCGCGTGCAGTACGGCTCGTGGCCGCACAATCCGGCGGTCGATGTCGTGGTGAAACTCGTCGGCGCCGCGGCGCCCGCCGTGCATGCGCTCGCGGCGCAGCCGTTCGACGCCGACATCCTGGCGGTGCTGCACGGCATCAAGGACCTCGCGCCGAAGCCGATGCCGGCACGGCTGCGCGAATGGCAGGCCGCAGGCGGGCGGCTCGAGATCCAGAATGCGCGGCTCGCACAGGCGGAATCGCTTGCCAATGCGACCGGCACCCTCGCGTTGACGCAGCAGGGACGGCTCGACGGCGCGCTGCGCCTGACGGTGGCGGGGATCGAGCGCTTCATGCCCACCATCGGCGGCGAGAAGGGCGCCTCGCTCAGCCTTGATCGCGTCGCGCCCGCCCTCAACGCGATCGAACGCGCGGTCCCCGGTTTGGCGCAGCGCATTCCGCCGCAGCGCCAGCAATCGCTGCAAACGGGGCTGCTGGCCTTGCTCGGACAGCCAGCGGAGATCGAGGGCAAACAGGGTATCGCGGCGCCGCTCCGCTTCACCGACGGCAAGGCCTCGCTCGGCCCGTTTCCGCTCGGACAAGTGCCGCCGGCGTTCTAAACTCCTCTCATGTATGACGCCGTCCTCATCGGAGGGGGCCATAACGGCCTGACCTGCGCCGGCTATCTGGCGATGGCCGGGCTCAAGGTCGTGGTGCTGGAGCGGCGCCACATCGTCGGCGGCGCCGCGGTAACGGAAGAATTTCATCCGGGCTTTCGCAATTCGGTGGCGGCCTACACGGTTTCGCTGCTCAATCCGAAAGTGATCGCCGATCTGCGGCTTGCCGA
>Ga0207691_10001362_pt1 | contig 24383 bp, 18 predicted proteins | sample KBSM13metaG_FD_184327 | JGI IMG/M metagenome (GOLD analysis project Ga0207691, IMG submission 184327) | Miscanthus rhizosphere microbial communities from Kellogg Biological Station, Michigan, USA - KBS M1-3 metaG (SPAdes) (version 2) | ecosystem: Host-associated > Plants > Roots > Rhizosphere >...
CTAGCCCCAGCGCGGCTGGGCGTCCGGGCTGATGCCGAAGACCGTCTTCGCGACGAGCTCGTGCGTCAGCGCCGGATTTGCGGGATGGAAACGGCCGGCGCGGGCGTCCCGGAAGAGCCGCTCGAGCTCGTTCTTCTTGAACATGCCGAAACCGCCCGAGAGCTCCATGGCGGTGTCGACCAGCTTCCAGATGCCGTCGGTGGCCCGGTGCTTCGTCGTCACGATCTTCCTCGGCCACTGGGCGCCGTGGTCGACGCCGTCGGTCCAGTCGGCGGCCGTCTTCTCGATGAGCGGCTCGAGGGCCTCGAGCTCCATCGCCATCTCCGCCACGCCGTGCTGGGTCTCGGGGTGATGCGCCATCCCGCCGGGGACTCCGAGAGCGCTGCGCTTGCCGAGGGCCTCCACGCTCAGATCGAAGACGCGCCGGCCCAGCCCGTAGTAGACGTTGGCGAATCCGACGAGGGCCCAGGCGAAGATCGACAGCACGAAGAGATCCATGCCCGCCGCGCCCGGCGGAACGATGCGGCCGATCTGCGCATCGGGGACGAAGACGCCGTCGAGGATCGTGTCGTCGCTCTTCGTGGCCCGCATGCCGAGCACGTCCCAGGTCGGCTCGATCCGGTAGCCTTTCGCGTCGCGCGAGAGAAACCCGTGCACGATCTTCGGCGCCTTCGGATCGCTCATGTCCATGCCGTGGAGGCCGAGGAGCGTCCAGACGGGTGAGAGGCTGCCGAAGGCCTTGCGTCCGGTGAAGCGATAGCCGCCGTCGACGCGCTCGGCCTTCGTGTTGGAGAGCAGCACGGGGAGGTCGTTGCCGGGCTCGGCGTGGCCGGCGGCGAAGACTTCGCCCCGTCCGGCGGCCTCGAGCATCCAGTCGCAGGATTTGTCCCCCGCTCCGTGCAGCGTGTTCGCGACGCCGACCCAGTACGTGTGCATGTTGGTGCCCAGCGCGGTGGCCGGCGCCCAGTAGGCCAGCCGGCGCGTCTCGCGCATGCAGTCCGAGAACGAGAGGCCGAGCCCTCCGAACTCGCGGGGGACCGCCATCTTGAGGTATCCGGACTTGCGGAGGTCTTCGAAGTCCTCGGCGAAGAAGCGGTTCTCGCGGTCATAGGCGGGCGCCCGCTCGTGGAAGCGCTTCAGAAGATCGTCCGACAGAACCGGCGGCCGGGAATCGCCCATCGCGGACCTCCTCGATGTCGAGGCGACGGAGGTTATGCCGGCGCGAGCCTCGATTCAAGGCGGTCCGACGACATTAGAATAGGCGCCCCATGCAGCTGCCCGTCTACCTCGACTACCACGCCACCACGCCCGTGGACCCTCGGGTGCTGGAGGCCATGACGCCCTATTTCACGAAGGTCTTCGGCAACCCGGCCTCGCGCGGCCACGTGTTCGGCTGGGAGGCGGAGGCGGCGGTGGACGCCGCCCGCGAGCAGGTCGCCCGCGCCATGAACGCCTCGCCCAGGGAAATCGTCTTCACCTCCGGGGCGACGGAGTCAGACAACCTGGCGATCCTGGGCGTCGCCCGGCTCTTCGGCCAGAAGCAGAAGGGCTGCCACGTGGTCACGGCCCCGACCGAGCACTCGGCCGTGCTCGACTCCTGCCGGCAGCTCCAGCGCGAGGGTTTCGAGGTGACTTACCTCGCCCCCGAAAAGACGGGCGAGATTCCCCCCGAGCTGGTGCGCGCGGCCCTCACCGACAAGACGGTCCTCGTGACGCTGATGCTCGCGAACAACGAGATCGGCACGATCCAGCGGATCGCCGAGATCGGCGCCATCTGCCGGGAGAGGGGCATCTTCTTCCACACCGACGCGGTGCAGGGCTTCGGAAAAATCCCGTTCGACGTCGAGGCCATGAACGTCGACCTCGCCTCGTTCTCGGCGCACAAGATCTACGGCCCCAAGGGCGTCGGGGCGCTGTACGCCCGTTCGCGGCACCCTCGGGTGCGTCTCGAGCCGATCGTCTTCGGCGGCGGCCACGAGCACGGCATGCGGTCGGGCACGCTCAACGTCCCGGGGATCGTGGGCCTCGGCAAGGCCGCCGAGCTCGCGGTTGCCGAGATGCCCGAGGAGGCGCCGCGCATGCGACGCCTGCGAAAGCGCCTGCACGACGGGATCGTCTCGAGAACGACGGACGTCGCGTTGAACGGCGCTCCGCTGCCCGAGATCGGCCCGGACGGGGCGCTCGTCCCCGGGGCGACGGGAACAGCCGAGCGCCGACTGCCCATCAACCTGAATCTCTCCTTCTCGGGCGTCGAGGGCGAAGCCCTCCTCGTCAGCATGAAGGACGTTGCGGTGTCGTCGGGCTCGGCCTGCACGTCGGCGTCGCTGGAGCCCTCTCATGTGCTGACGGCCATCGGCGTTCCGGCGGAGCTCGCCCACGCTTCGCTCCGGTTCGGCGTCGGGCGCTGGACGACGGAGGAGGAAGTCGACTTCGCCGCCGAGACCGCGGTCTCGGCCGTCGAGCGGCTTCGCGAGAAGTCCCCGCTGGCGCGCGCCTAGGGTCGCATCCTCTTACGGAGCCCGGTTTTTCGAGTTGTTGCTCTCGGATCTCGTTCTCGGTCTTCCTTCGTACACGGACCTCCTCGAGCGGGTCCGGAGGGGAGAGGACCGCGCGAGTGTCGCCCCCTCAAGGGGCGCTAGTGGCGCTGCCTCGGGCGGCGCTCGTGTCGTCATCTCGGGCGGCGTCGGCGCATTGCCGGCCCTCCTCCTCGCCGCCCTCGCCCGCGAGCTCTCGCGATCCCTCGCGGTCGTGGTCGCGAACGAAAAGGACGCCGAGCGCTGGGTCGGGGACCTCCAGGCCGCCGGCCTGACCCGTGTCTTCCACGCTCCGGCGCCGACGCTGACCCCCTACCAGCGGATCCCCGCCTCGCTGAAGGCGCGGCGCGACGAGTTCTCGCTCCTGACGGCGCTGTCCGACTCGAAGGGGGCTCCTTCAAAGGGCGCCCCGATCGCCGCGGTGCTCCCGGCGCGCTCCCTCTTCACCCGGCTTCCCGATCCCTCGCGCTTCTCGGAGCTTTTCGTCCGGATCCGGCGCGGCGACGAGGTCTCTCTCGCGCGGCTCACCGAACGGCTGACGCGCCTGGGCTACCGGCGCGGGGACCTCGTCGTCGAGACCGGCGATCTCGCCGTGCGAGGCGGGCTCTTCGACGTCTTTCCGCCGGACCGCGACCTCGCAGTCCGCGTGGAGCTGGATGGGGATCGCGTCGAGTCCCTCCGCCTCTTCGACCCCGACACGCAGCGCTCCCAGGAAAGGATCGAGGAGGTCTCCCTCGCCCCGTTCGCGGCGTCCGAGGAATCCGAGGAGGCGCGGCGCCTGCTCACGGAGCGGATCGGCCGCCCGCCCTCGGAAGCGGAGCGGTCCGTCTTCGCGCCGGCGGTGTCGGCGATGCCGGCGGGCTGGCTCGAACATGCGGCGCCCGCCCTCGTTGTCCTCATCGAGCCGTCGGCCGTGAAAGAGGAAGTGGCGGCGTTCGCCGAGCGCGTCGCGACGGATCGGGACCCGGATCGCGACGCGTTTCTGCCGGAAGAGCTCGTGCACGGAGAGGACGCGATCCACGAGCGCCTCTCGGGTGTCGGGCTTCGCTTCGACCGGGTCGGCGTCGACGCGCATATGCACATGGATGCCGAACGGGAGCCGTCCCATGCGATCCGTCTGCCCGCGGAGGCCATCGCCGGACACGGAGGCCGGGCGGCCGAAGCGGCCGCGGAGCTCTCGCGGGCGGTCGATTCCGGCGAGGAGGTTTTCGTCGCGTCTCGGCCGACGGGGGGCGCCGAGAAGCTGCGGCGGCTCGCGATCGAGTACGAGTTCCACGTTTCCTCGGAGCGGCGGCCGGGCGCGGTGATTTCGGTTCCCGCCGAAATCTCGGCGGGCTTCCGCCTCCGCGAACCGCGGCTCTCCCTCTACGCCGAAGAGGAGATCTTCGGCGAAGAGCGTCCGTCCGCGGCCGCGCGCCGGAAACCCTCCGAGGCGTTCCTCTCGGATCTGCGGGACCTCAAGCTCGGCGACGCCGTCGTCCACACCGATTACGGGATCGGGCTGTTTCGCGGCCTGAAGCGCGTTCCGGTCGAGGGCGAGGAGCGCGAGTTCATGGAGATCGAGTACGCCGACCAGAAGATGCTGCTTCTGCCGGTCGAGCGATTCGACCTCGTCCAGAAGTATTCGGGCGCCGAGGGCGTCGAGCCCGTGCTCGACAGGCTCGGCGGAGCGGGCTGGGGACGGCGGAAGGCGTCCGTCCGAAAGGCCATGCGGGACATGACCGAGCAGCTGCTGAAGCTCTACGCCCGGCGAAGCATGGCCGACGGGTTTGCGTTCTCGAAGGACTCGCCCTGGCAGAAAGAGTTCGAGGATGCCTTCGAGTATGTCGAAACGCCCGACCAGGCCCAGGCGATCGCCGACGTCAAACGCGACATGCAGTCGGAGAAGCCGATGGACCGCCTGCTTTGCGGAGACGTCGGATACGGCAAGACCGAAGTCGCCATGCGCGCGGCGATGAAAGCCATCCTCGACGGCAAGCAGGTCGCCGTGCTCGCGCCGACCACGATCCTCGCCGACCAGCACTTCCGGACTTTCAAGCGCCGTTTCTCCGCGTTTCCCGTCGAGATCGAGCTCCTGTCCCGCTTCCGCTCGCGGCAGGAGCAGAAGGCGATCGTGGCGAAAGTGGCGGAGGGCACCGTCGACATCCTGATTGCCACGCATCGCATGCTCGGCAAGGACCTCGCCTTCCGGGACCTGGGCCTGCTCATCGTCGACGAAGAGCAGCGCTTCGGGGTGGCGCAGAAGGAACGGATCAAGGAGTGGAAAGCCTCGATCGACGTGCTCGCCATGTCGGCCACGCCGATCCCGCGCTCGCTGCACCTGTCGCTTTCGGGGCTGCGCGATCTCTCGATCATCGAGACGCCGCCCCGGGATCGGCTGGCGATCGAGACGCAGGTCGTGCCGTCGCGGCCCGAGATCATCCGCGAGGCCATCGAGGCCGAGCTCGAGCGCGGCGGCCAGGTCTTCTACGTTCACAACCGGATCGAATCCATCGGCCGCGTGAAGCAGACGCTCGAGGAGCTCCTGCCGGCCGTGCGGATCGCCGTCGCCCACGGCCAGATGCCCGAGGCCGAGCTCGAGAAGGCGATGCTCCGCTTCTTCACGCGAGACGCCGACGTCCTCCTCGCGACCGCGATCGTCGAGAACGGCCTCGACATTCCCTCGGCGAACACGATCCTCATCGACCGCGCCGACACCTTCGGGCTCGCCCAGCTCTACCAGCTCCGCGGACGCGTCGGGCGGAGCGACAAGCCCGCCTACGCGTACCTCCTGATCGAGAAGAACACCGCGCTCTCCGAAATCGCGCGCCGGCGGCTCGCCTCCATCCAGGAGTTCTGTGACCTCGGCGCCGGTTTCCGGATCGCCGCGAAGGACCTCGAGATCCGAGGCTCGGGGAACATCCTCGGCGGGGAGCAGTCCGGGCACATCGCCGCGGTCGGGTTCGAGACGTACCTGTCGCTGCTCGAGGAAGCGATCCGCGAGATGCGCGGGGAAGAGCCGATCCCGGAGCGGGCGGTGACCCTCTCGCTCGGCGTGGACCTCGCGATTCCGCCGGAGTACGTCGCGGACGAGAGCTGGCGGATGATGATCTACAAGAAGGTCGCGCGCGCGCAGGACGACGCGGCCCTCGAAGAGACCCGCCGCGAGATTGCCGACCGGTTCGGGGAGCCTCCGGCCGCCGTCCGCCGCCTGATCGAGTACGCGCGCCTGCGATCGCGCGCCGAGCGGCTCGGGGTCACTTCGATCACGCGCCAGGCCGGTCGCATCCACGTCCGTTTCGCCGAGGGCGCGCCCGTCGACGCCGATCGGCTGCTGGAGTTCGTGCGCGAGCGCAAGGGCGCGAGCCTCTCTCCCGCCCGGGTGCTCGCGTTCCCGGCGCCCGAGGGCGAGGCGGTCCTCCCGGTCCTGATCGAGCTTCTGCCCTTGTTTGCCCGAGTCGCCGCGTGACCGTCGCTGCCTCCGTCATCCTGAGGGCCGAAGGCCCGCGCCGGCCACCAGAGGCATACCCACAGCATTAGGCAACGCCGACCGCAGGTCGGCGGTAACGATCCCGGACTCGGTCTGAGGGAGGGAAATTCCCAGTCGGGTCCTGTGTTATGAAGAACCGCATGAAACGGCCCCTTTTCGCCCTTTTTCTGGGTCTCGCCGCCTCGATCCTGTCCGGTGCCGAGCTCGTCGAGCGGATCGTCGCCCGCGTCAACGACAGGCTGATCACGCAGTCCGAGTACGACAAGCGCCTTGCCGTCGCCATGCGGGCGCCGCGCGCGCCGGACGCGGAGACCCTGCGCGGGTCGGTCCTCGAGGACATGATCCGCGAGCGGCTCCTCGACGAGCGGGCCAAGGAGATGGCGGTGGCGGCGACCGACGAGGAGGTCGAGGCGGCCGTCTCGCGCGTGAAGGCCCAGTACAACCTGACCTCCGACGCCGAGTTCGACGCGGCGCTCGCCGATTCGGGGATGACACGGGACGACCTGCGCCGCCAGATGCGCGAGACGATCACGCTGCAGAAGGTGATCGGGAGGGACGTCGCGTCGCGCATCGACCTCTCCGACGACGGGCTCCGGATCGAGTACGAACGGCGGAAGGAAGGCCTCTACGACGTGGCCGAATCGGCCAAGGTCTCCGAGATCGTCCTCAAGTTCACTCCGGGCGATGCCGAGGGGCAGGCCGCGGCCGCGGCGAAAGCCGAAGAGATCCGCGTCAAGATCAAGGCGGGAACGTCCTTTGCGGACCTCGCGAAGGCCGAGTCCGAGGGGAAGACGAAGGACCGGGGCGGCGAGCTCGGCACCGTCGCGAAAGGCGAGCTCGTCGAGGCCCTCGACGTCGCCATTTTCTCGACCAAGGACGAATACCCCGCGCCGGTGATCATGAGCGGGTCCATCTCGCTCCTGCACGTGAAAGAGCGCACGGCCGCGGGCTATCGGCCCTTCTCCGAGGTCAAGGACGATCTGCGCAAGCGCATTTCGGATGAGCTCTACGAGAAGCGTTTCAGCGAGTACATGGACAAGCTGCGCCGCGAGGCGTTCGTCAAAATCTACGATCCCGAGCTCGCGAAGCTGGACGAGAAGGTGAACGAGAAGAGAACGAGTTGACCCTGAACCCGAGACCCTAGACTCTCGACTTTGCCCTCGTTACGCCTCCCTCTTCCTCCCAATTTCTCCTTCGACGCGGTCGTGCGCTCGCACGGCTGGTACGACCTGCCTCCGTTCTCCTACGACGAGGAGGCCCGCACGCTGGCCACGCGGTTGCCCTCGGGCACCGTGACCTTTCGGGAGCGCGATGGCGCCCTGGAAGCCACTGCGTCGGGCCGCGGCGTCCCCCGGGCCGAGCTCCTGCGCGCGGCGAGACGCGTCTTCTCGCTCGACCTCGACCTCGCGGCGTGCTCCGGGATCTTCGCGGGCGAGCCGGTCCTGGCCCGCGGTCTCGCGCGCGGGGGAGGGCGCATGCTGCGCGCCCCGGGCCTCTTCGAGGACGCCGTCAAGATGCTCTTCACGACCAACTGCTCGTGGGCCGCGACACGGGGGATGGTCGTGCGGCTGATCGACCTCGCGGGCGGCGAGTCGGGCGCATTCCCGGCGCCGGCGGCGATTGCGCGCATCCCGCCCGCCCGCCTGAAGAGCCGTGTGCGCTGCGGGTATCGCGCGGTGGCGCTCTCGCGCTTCGCGAAGCGCGTCGACTCAGGCCGGCTCGATCTCTCGGGCTGGGAACGGTCGGAGGCGTCGTCGGCCGACGTGCGCGACGCGATCCTCGCCGAGCACGGCTTCGGGCCGTACGCCGCGGAAGGACTGCTCCGCGTCCTCGGCCGGCACGACTATCTCGCCCTCGACTCGTGGGTCCGCAAGCGTTACCGCCAGATGTACCGCGGACCCGCGAAGAGCGTGGATCGCGCCATCGCTCGCCGCTACGCCCGGTACGGCGAGTACCGGGGCCTGGCGCTGTGGCTGGAGCTGACGCAGCACTGGCACGAGGGGGAAAGTCGAGAGTCGAGGGTCGAGGGTCAGGGGTTTTAGGAACGATCCTCCGAATGTCTGCTCCTCGAACTCTCGACGCTCGACACTAGGCGCCCGACTCTCTTTCCGTCGATGCACAACAGGTTGTGCGAAAGCCCCTCGTCGCGCTCGCATCCTCCTTACGCCTGTTTAGCGCTCCGAATTTTTTAAGGCAAACAACTTTCCTTGACTAATAAACCTCGGCGCTCCTAACATCCGCGCAGTGGCCGAATCTGGCTAAAAGTGGGAGAAAGTGGTCCCGGACATCCCACGGGACATCGAAGGAAGGATGGATCGCTTTCGGGGGAGCGCGCCGGCCCGTCTCGACGAGAAGGGGCGGCTCAAAGTGCCGAACTTGTTTCGGCAGCAGATCGAAGAGGCGTTCGGACGCGATCTCTTCGTTACCTCGATCCACGGCCGCAACTTCCTCCTCTATCCGCTCCCGATCTGGCGCCAGCTCGAAGAGAAGCTCGCGGAGCTCCCGGCCATCCACCGCGCGAAGAACAAGTTTCTCGAGCGCGTCAACTATTTCGGCCAGGACGCCGTCATCGACGGGCAGGGACGGATCCTCATCCCGCAGATCCTGCGCGACGCCGCGAAGCTCGCGGCCGACGTGGTCGTCACCGGCAACATCGATCACCTCGTGGTCTCCGACCGCGGCGCGCTCGCGAAGCGCCTGTCGACGGAGGAGTTCGGCCCCGAGGACTACGACGAGCTTTCGAAGCTCCTGCTCTGAGGAGACGAGACCATTGAAGCGCGGCCGCACACACCGGTTCTTCTCGACGAGGTCGCCGCGATGCTCGAGCCCGAGCGCGGGGGCTTCTTCGTCGACGCGACGGTCGGCGCCGGCGGCCACGCCGAGTTTCTCCTCGAACGCGGAACCGAGATCCGCCTCCTCGGGATCGACCGCGATCCCGATGCTCTCGCCCTCGCGGGCGAACGGCTCGCGCGTTTCGCGCAGCGCTTCGAGCTCGTCGCGGGCGACTTCGCGGACCTCGACGCGCTGCTTGCCGGCAGGCTCCCGGCGGCCGCCATTCTCGCGGATCTCGGCGTCTCGTCGATGCAGCTCGACCGGGGCGAGCGCGGCTTTTCTTTCCGGCGGGACGGACCTCTCGACATGCGCATGGGACCAGCCGGCCGCACCGCGGCCGACATCGTGGCGACGGCTTCAGTCGATGAACTCACACGGATCTTCCGTGATTATGGGGAGGAGCGAATGGCGGCAAAGATCGCACGCGGAATCGTAGCGGAGCGGACGCGGGGCCCCATCCAGACGACTCGCCAGCTCGCCCGCATCGTGGCGGGGCAGAAGGGGAGTCGAGAGAAGATCGATCCGGCCACGCGCGTCTTCCAGGCGCTGCGGATCGAGGTCAACCAGGAGCTCGTCGCGCTCGGCCGGTTTCTCGCCGCGGCCGTTGCCCGCCTGAAGCCCGGCGGCCGGCTCGCCGTCATCTCGTACCACTCGCTCGAGGATCGCATCGTGAAGGACGCTTTCCGGCGCGACTCCGGCGTCTGCTCCTGCCCCCCGAAGCTGCCGACGTGCATCTGCGGCGCGCGGGCGGCCCTGAGGCTTCTGACGCGCCGGCCCATCCGTCCGGGCGAGGCGGAGCTGCGGCGCAATCCGCGCTCCCGCAGCGCGCGCCTTCGGGTCGCCGAGAAGCTCGCCGAGCCCTTCACCGAGTCATTCCCCGAGCTGTCCCAAACGACGGAAGGCGCCGTCTGATCGAATGAGCACCGTCTACTCCCAGACGAAGCGGGTCGAGAACCTGCATCTGACGCGCGAGCGCGACCGCCGCCGGGGGCGGGAGCTCGCGACGTTTCTCCTCGTGGGATTGCCGGTGGCCTGCGCGTTTCTCGCGTACGCGGCCCTCCACATCGAGACCGTCCGCGTCGGCTACATGCGGGAAGCGCGGCAGCGCACGCTCGCCGAGCTGAACGAGGAAAGCCGGCGGCTGCGGGCGGACCTCGGGCAGGCTTCCTCGCCCGAGCGCGTGGCCGAGGTCGCGCGGCGCGAGGGCCTCCGCCCGCCGCATCCGGGCCAGGTCCAGATCGTGGCCGGGAAAGACCCGGCCCAGATCGTCGACGGAAAGGAACCAGGCGCGAAGTGATCAAGAACGGCGTCCGCCGCGGCCGCACCCGCTTTTTCGCACTGATCCTGGCGCTCTGGGGCGCCGTGGTCGTGGCGCGCCTCGTCCAGATCCAGATCGCGCAGGGCTCGCGCTACCGGGCGAAGGCTCAGCGCCAGCAGGAGCGGCGAGTCGAGATCCCCGGCCAGCGCGGCTCGATCCTGGACCGCGAGGGCCGCGAGCTGGCGGTCTCGATCGAGACGGCTTCGATCTACGCGATCCCCGACGACATCCGCGACTCCCGCCGCGCCGCCGACGTGCTCGCTCCGGTGCTCGGGATGCCGGCCCCGGAGATCCTGGAGAAACTCTCGAGCGACCGCGGCTTCGTCTGGCTGCGTCGCCAGCTCGACGTCGACGCGGCCCGGTCCGTGAAGGGCCTCAAGCTGCCCGGCATCCATTTCGTGACCGAGCCGAAGCGCTTCTATCCCAAGGGCCACCTCGCTTCGGCCGTCCTCGGCTTCGTGGGCACCGACGGCGCGGGCCTCGCGGGCCTCGAGCACTTCTACGACGGGACCGTCCGCGGCAAGCCCGGCGAGCTCGTCGCCCTCACCGACGCCCGGCGCAGCCGCTACGGCGAAGACGACGAGGCGGGCCGGCCCGCGCAGGAGGGGGCGGCGCTCGTCCTCTCCCTCGACTCGGGCGTGCAGTTCGCCGCCGAGAACGAGCTCGCCGAAGCGCTCCGCGTCCACCGCGCGAAGTCCGGCAGCATCGTCGTCATGGATCCCACCAACGGCGAGATCTTCGCGATGGCTTCGGCCCCGGACTACGACCCGAATGAGTTCAACCGGTATCCCGCGGAGTCCCGCCGGAACCGGGCCATCGCCGACGCGTACGAGCCGGGCTCGACGTTCAAGATCGTGACGGGAGCTCTGGCCCTCGACCAGGGGCTCATCCGCCTGGACGAGATCATCGACACGGGCGACGGCACCATCCGCGTCGCGAACACGACCATCCAGGAGGCGGACCACCATCGCTACGGCGCGCTGACGCTCGCCGGCATCTTCGAGCACTCCTCCAACATCGGCATCATCCGCGTGGGAATGCGTCTCGGCGCGGGACGGTTGCACGACGGCGCCGAGAGGCTCGGAGTCGGGCGTCCGACCGGCGTGGATCTGCCGGGAGAAAACTCGGGCATCTTCCGGCCGCTGCCGAGGTGGTCCGGCCTCTCGACGGCCTCGATCTCGATGGGCCAGGAAGTGTCTCTCAACGCGCTTCAGCTCGCGCGCATCACGGCGGTCGCGGCCAACGGGGGCTACCTCGTGGAGCCCCACCTCGTGACCCGCGTCGTGGAGCCGGGAGGGCGCGTGCGGGCCGTGCCGGTCGCCGAGCGCGTGCGGGTCCTCTCGCCGCAGACGGCCCGTGCGATTTCGAAGATCCTCGTGGGCGTCGTCGAGCACGGAACCGGCTCGAAGGCCGCCGTCCCGGGATTTGCCGTCGCCGGCAAGACCGGCACCGCGCAGAAGGCGGGCGTCGGCGGATACCAGGCCGGGCGGCACGTCCCCAACTTCGCCGGCTTCGCTCCCGCGGACAATCCCCGCTGCGTCGCGGTGGTCGTGATCGAGGAGCCGCAGGGCAAGTACTACGCAGCCGACGTCGCGGCCCCGCTCTTCTCGCGCGTCATGGCACAGGCGCTGGGAATCCTCCGCGTCGCTCCCCAGGACCAGCGCGTGCCGGAATCGGTGCTGGCCGACGCGGCGCCGGCGCCCGCGCTCCCCGGGGGTCCGCGATATCGCGCGGGCATCGAGCCCGCGGCGGCGCGGCTGTCCGGTGCCACGCTGCCCGCCGACCCGGAAACGACGCCGAGCGTGCTCGGCTTCTCGGCGCGCGAGGCCGTCGCCGTTTTCGCGAACGCCGGCGTCCTCGCCCGGCTGCAGGGGAGCGGATTCGTCGTCGCCCAGGACCCTCCTGCGGGCTCGCCCCTTCGGGCAGGCGCCGTGCAGACTCTGTTTCTCGCCGACAGCGCGGATGCGCCGGCCCGGGCGGCCGGGCGTCGCGCGGAGGAAGCGCCGCCGCCTCCGCCGGCTCCGTGAAGCTCATGGATCTCGTCGCTGTGCTTCCGGGTGTTGACGTAACGCCCGGAGCACGGGCAGACGTCTCGCGTGTCTCGAGCGATTCCCGCCAGATCCGGCCAGGCGATCTCTTCGTGGCGCTCCGCGGCGTCAAGACCGACGGCCTCGAACACGTGCCCGAGGCTCTCGCGCGCGGAGCCGTCGGCGTGGTTTCCGACCGCCCCGCGCCGGCGGGCGTCGCGGCTCCGTGGATCCAGGTGGACTCCGCACGCCGCGCCCTCGCGCTTCTCGCGGCCGAGCTCCACGGCCATCCCGCCGAGAAGCTCGTGCTCGCGGCCGTCACCGGCACGAACGGCAAGACGTCCACGACCACGCTGGTCGAGGCGATCCTCGCGCGCCGGTACGGGGAGACCGGTCTCCTCGCGACGACCGTGTACCGCACGCTCCGCCGCACGATTCCCGCGGGCCGCACGACTCCCGAGGCGACGCTCATCCAGGAGCTGCTCGCGGAGCTCGTCGCCGACGGCGTCCCGGCGGCCGCGATCGAGGTCTCGTCTCACGCGCTCGTCCTCGACCGCGTGACGGGGTGCCGCTTCGACGTCGCCGTCTTCACGAACCTGACGCGCGACCACCTCGACTTCCACGGCACGATGGAGGAGTACTACGAGGCGAAGAGGCTTCTCTTTTCGATGCGCAAGCCCGGCGGTGTCGCAGTCGTCAACGTCGACGACCTCTATGGCCGGCGCCTGCTCGCGGAGATTCCGCCGCCCTTCGCGAGCTTCTCGCCCTCCGGCGCGGAGAACGGGGACTTCCGGGCGGAGGAAATCCGCTGCGATCTGGGCGGCACGCGGTTCGACGTCGTCCACCCGGGAGGGCGTTTCGCCGTGGCGTCGCCGCTGCTCGGCCGCTTCCAGGTCGGCAACGTTCTCGGCGCGGCCGCAGCCGGGATCGGTCTCGGCGTTCCGGAGTCCGACGTCGCCGCCGCCATCGCGGGCGTCGCCAACGTGCCGGGCCGGCTGGAGCGGGTCGAAGCCGGGCAGGCCTATCCGATCCTCGTCGACTACGCGCACACGCCCGACGCTCTCGAGCGGCTGCTCTCGTCGGTGCGGGAGCTGACGGACAAGCGGATCATTCTCGTCTTCGGCTGCGGCGGCGACCGCGATCGCGGCAAGCGAGCGCCGATGGGCGAGATCGCGGGGCGCCGGGCCGACATCGCGATCGCAACCTCCGACAATCCCCGCTCCGAGGATCCGGAGGCGATCCTGCGCGAGGTCGAGGAAGGACTGGCGCGCTCGGGAGCGACCAAGTACCTCAAGATCGTCGAGCGGCGGGATGCCATCCGCGCCGCCGTCGAGCTCGCGAACCCGGGATCGGTCGTCGTGATCGCCGGCAAGGGGCACGAGACGACGCAGTCGATCCGGGGCCAGGAGCTGCCCTTCGACGACCGGAAAGTCGCGGCGGAGCTCGCGGGCGCGAGCGTTCGCGCGAATGCCGATGGAAGCCCGGCCCGGGGGAAGTCGTGAAGTTCACGCTGGGCGAGCTCGCGGCCGCGGCGAAGTCTCGGGCCGAAGGAGCGGAGCCGACCGTGCTCACCGGCGTCGCCGTGGACTCGCGGCACGTCCGGCCGGGCGATCTCTTCGTCGCGATCCGGGGCGAGCGCGTGGACGGCCATGCGTTTGCCCGGGAGGCGGCGGCGCGCGGCGCGGGCGCGCTCCTCGGCGAGCGTCGGCCCCCGGACCTGCCGGCGGGTTTCCCCGCGGTCCTCGCGCCCGACCCGGTGCGGGCGCTCCAGCAGCTCGCGGCGGTCATGAAGCGCCAGATGGGGTTCCGGCTCGCGGCGATCACGGGCTCGGCCGGAAAGACGACCACGAAAGACTTCACGGCCGCGATCCTGGCGCGGCGTCTTTCCGTCGAGAAGACGCCGGGCAACCAGAACAGTCAGATCGGATTCGCGATGTCGATCGTGAACCTGCCGCGCCGGCCCGATTGGATGGTGGGCGAGATGGGGCTGTCCGCGCCCGGCGATCTGTCGCGTCTCTCGCGCACGTTTCCGCCTGACGTCGCCGCGCTGCTCCTCGTCGCGCCGGCCCACCTGGAGTTCTTTCCTTCGGTCGACGCGATCGCCGACGCGAAGGCCGAGATCCTGGAGGGGCTCCTGCCGGACGGGACGCTCGTCGCGAACGCCGACGATCCCCGGGTCGAGGCCATCGCCGCTCGCCGGGCCGGACAGGGGCGAGTCCTCCGCTTCGGGTCGGCGCCGTCCGCCCAGGTGACGGCGCGGGACGTCGTCGCGGATGCGGCCGGGAGCCGCTTCCGGCTGAAGACGCCCTCCGGCGAGGCGGAGGTCCGCCTGCCTCTGCCCGGGCCGCATCAGGTGACGAACTTTCTCGCGGCGGCGGCGATCGCCTTTGTCGTGGGCCTTTCTCCCTCGGACTGCGCCGAGGCGGCGGGCGAGCTCCGCCCGGCGGCGCACCGCGGGGAGTGGCGCCCCCACGTCTCGGGCGCGCGCATCTACGACGACAGCTACAACGCCAACCCGGCCTCGATGCGCGCGGCGCTCGAGACGCTGGCGGCCGTGCCCGCGGCCCGGCGCATCGCGGTCCTGGGCGACATGCTGGAGCTCGGTCCGCAAGAGGAGCCGCTCCACCGCGAGGCCGGCCGGGAGGCCGCCGGACGCGCGGACCTGCTCGTCGCCGTCGGAGAAAGAGCGCGCTGGATCGCGCAGGGCGCCGTGGCGGCGGGGTTGCCCGAAGCCTCGGTGCTCCGCGCCGGCTCGGCCGAGGAGGCCGCGGAGCTGCTCGGCGGCCGCCTGGCCGCGGGCGATGTCGTGCTGTTCAAGGCATCGAGGGGAATCGGTCTCGACCGCGCGGTCGAGGCGCTGGCCGCCGACGGAAACGCCGGCGACCATCAGGCGTCGAGAGGCTGACGTGCTGTACTGGCTGCTCTACCCCCTCGCCGAACGGGTTCCGGCGTTCAACGTCTTCCGCTACATCACGTTTCGCACGGCGATGGCGGCCGTGACGGCCCTGATCCTCTCGCTCGCGCTGGGGCCGGCGACGATCCGGATGCTCAAGAAGTTCCAGGTCGCCCAGTCAATCCGGGCCGAAGGCCCCAAGACGCACCTCGCCAAAGCCGGCACGCCCACGATGGGAGGCCTGCTCATCCTTTTCTCGGTGATCCTCGCGACCTTGCTCTGGATGGACGTCCCCAATCGGTTCGTGTGGATCGCTCTTGGAACGCTCGCGGGCGTCGGCGCCGTCGGGTTCGCCGACGACTTCGTGAAAGTCACCCGGCGACGGAGCCTGGGCCTGACGGGGCGCGGCAAGCTGGTGCCCCAGTTCCTCATGGCCTTCGCCGTGGCATGGGCGATCGAGCACTGGGCCGGTCACGCCACGTTCTCCACGGTCGTGACGTTCCCGTTCTTGAAGAAGCTCCTCGTCGACCTCGGCATCTTCTATATTCCATTCGTGGCAGTGGTGGTGGTGGGATCGTCGAACGCCGTGAACCTGACCGACGGCCTGGACGGGCTGGCGATCGGAGCGGTGGGCATCGCGGCGGGGACGTACGGCATCCTCGCGTACGTCACGGGCAACGCCGTGACGGCGCGGTACCTCCAGATTCCGTACATCGCGCAGTCGGGAGAGCTCGCCGTCTTCTGCGGGGCGCTCGTGGGCGCTTCGCTGGGGTTTCTCTGGTTCAACTGTCATCCCGCCGAGATGATCATGGGCGACGTCGGCGCGCTCTCGCTCGGGGCGGCGATCGCCTCGGTCGCCGTCATGACGAAGCAGGAGGTCCTGCTCGCGATCGTGGGAGGCCTCTTCGTCCTGGAGGCGCTCTCGGTGATCCTCCAGGTGGGCTCCTTCAAGCTGACCGGCAAGCGCATCTTCAAGATGGCCCCGATCCACCATCACTTCGAGCTCCTCGGGTGGGCGGAGTCGCGCGTCATCATCCGGTTCTGGATTCTCGCGATCCTCTTCGCGGTCGTGGGCCTCTCGACTCTGAAGCTGCGATGAGCGCGCTGCCGATGAGCCGTCCGACTCCGCCGACCGCGTCTTCCGCGATCCTCCCGCGCCGCATCGCCGTGCTCGGTTTCGCCCGGAGCGGCCAGGCGCTCGCCGGCGCGCTGCTGGCGCGCGGCATCGAAGTCTCGGTCGGAGACGCGCGCGCGGCCGAAGAGCTCGGAAACCCCGCACGGATCGCCGAGATGACCGCCCGCGGCGCTCGGTTCCACTTCCCCATGGGCGGCTCGCCCTCCGAGCTGCTTGCCGGAGCCGACTGGCTCGCGATTTCGCCGGGTGTGCCTCTGGACTCCCCGGTGGTCTCCGCCGCGCGGTCGCGGGGAATCCCGGTCCTCGCCGAGATCGAGATCGCGTACCGGATCGCCGAGGCCGAAGCGCCGGGCGCGAACCGCTGGGTCGCGGTCACGGGCACCAACGGAAAATCGACGACGACGACCTGGATCGCCGAGATGCTGAGGCGGGCGGGTACGGGTACGGGTACGGATCGCCCCGTCGCGCTCGCCGGAAACATCGGCGAGCCGCTCTCGGGCTTTCTCGGCAGTGGAAGCCGCGACTTCGTCTGCGAAGTCTCCTCGTTCCAGCTCGAGGCGATCGACCGCTTCCGCGCGCACGTCGCCGTGCTGACCAACGTCACGCCCGACCATCTCGATCGCTACGCGAGCTTCTCGGATTATGCCGAGGCCAAGGCCCGGCTCTTCGCCCGCCAGACCGGTGAAGACACCGCCGTCCTCAACGCCGACGACGCCTTTGCGCGGGGGCTCGCAGCGCCGGCGAGGCGCGTCCTGTTCTCGCGGCGGGGACGGCCCGCGCGCGGACCGCACGAGTCTGCCGTCTGGGTCGAGGCGGGGGTCCTCGTCTCGGACATCGGCGGAACACGGCACGAGGTCGTTTCCGCCGACCGGCTTGCCCTGCCGGGAGCGCACAACCTGGAGAACGCGCTCGCGGCCGTGGCCGCGGCCGAGGCGCTCGGAACGCCCGCGGCCGCGATCCTCGACGCTCTCACACGTTTCACCGGCCTGCCTCATCGCACGGAGCTGGTCGCCGAGGCCAACGGAGTTCGCTGGATCGACGATTCCAAGGGGACCAACGTCGATGCGACCGCCAAATCTCTCGAAGGCTTCGCGGATGGAACCGTGGTCCTGATCCTCGGCGGCCGAGACAAGCACGGCGACTTCGCGGCGCTCGCTCCCCTCGTCGGCCGGCGGGCCCGCGTCGTTCTCACGATCGGGGAGGCCGCGGGCCCCATCGAGGCGGCGCTTCGGAGCGGCGGGGTGTCTTCGATCGAGAGCTGCGGCGCGATGCCGGCCGCCGTCGCGCGGGCCGCGGTCCTGGCGCGTCCGGGCGACTCGGTTCTGCTTTCGCCGGCTTGCGCGTCGTTCGACCAGTACCGCAACTACGAGGAGCGCGGACGCCACTTCGCGGAGCTCGCTCGCCGCGCGAGCGGAAAGTCCGACGAGTCCGCTCCCCCGACCACCGAAGGTGTTCCTCATGGCGCGTAAGCTCGCTTCGGACAAGGTCCTTTTCGGAGCGCTCGTGGCGCTCTCGCTCTTCGGCTGCGTCATGATCTACAGCGCCTCCGCCGTGTCGTCGGGGGAGACGTCGGGGAATCCGTACCGATTCCTGCTCAAGCAGATCGCGGCGCTGATCCTCGGCGGCGTCGCGGCTTTCTTCGTGTACCGGACGGACTATCGGAAGCTCGCCCGGCCCTGGGTCGTGTACGGCGTCTACGCGGTCACGCTCTTCGGCGCGGCCTTCGCGCTCTTCCGTCCCCCGATCAACGGTGCGCGCCGCTGGATCCCTCTCGGCGTGATGATGCTGCAACCCTCGGAGCTTCTGAAGGTCGCCCTCGTGCTCGTGCTCGCCTACCAGCTCTCCCGGAAGAGCGAGACGGCGGGGAGCACCGAGAAGGCCCTCCTGCCGGCGCTCGTATTTTCGTTCGCGGCCGCCGGCGTCGTCGTGCTGCAGCCGGATCTGGGCACCGCCGCCTGCTACGTCATGCTCTGCGCCGTGCTGCTCTGGATCGCGGGCGCGCGGGCGCGTCTTTTTCTCTATGGGTTGCTCGCGATGATCCCCGCCCTCGCGGCTCTGATGCTCTCGGCCGACTACCGGCGAGCCCGGATCCTGGCGTTTCTCAACCCCGAGGCCGATCCGCTCGGCAAGGGCTTCCAGGCGATCCAGTCGCTCATCGCCGTGGGCGCGGGAGGCTGGTTCGGCAACGGTCTCGGCGGAAGCCGGCAGAAACTCTTCTTCCTCCCGTTCCCGCACACCGACTTCATCTTCGCGATCGTCGGCGAGGAGCTCGGTTTCGTCGGGGCCGCCGGGCTCGTCGCGTGCTTCGGGATCGTCGCATGGCGGGGCCTGCGGGCCGCCCGACGCGCTCCCGACGCCTTCGCCGGCTTTCTCGCGGCCGGCGCGACCGCGATGATCGTCGTCCAGGCGGCGATCAATCTCTCGGTCGTCCTCGCACTCGTGCCGACCAAGGGGATCCCCCTTCCCTTCGTGTCCTACGGCGGCTCGTCCCTGGTGGCCTGCTGGATCGCCGGCGGCCTCATTCTCAACATCTCCCAGCACGAAGTCCCGGAAACCGGATGAACCCTCAACCTTCAACTTTCAACCTTCAACTCCTCCCTTGAGCGAGCTCGGCGCCTTCGTCATCGCGGCCGGCGGCACGGGCGGCCACATCGTTCCGGGCATCGCGCTCGGCCAGGAGATCCGAGCCCAGAAGCATGGGGCGCTCGTCGTCTTCGTCGGCACGGCGCAGGGCCTCGAGGGCAAGCTCGTCGCGCAGGCGGGCTTCCCGCTCGAGCTGGTCGACTCCGCCGGTTTCGTCGGGAAGACGTGGACGCGGCAGGTCGGAGCGCTGGCCAAGGTGCCGAAGGGCTTCCTGGAAGCGCGGGCCCTCCTCAAGAAGTACCGGGCGCGCGTCGTGATCGGCGTCGGCGGTTACGTCACGGTGCCCGTGCTGACCGCCGCCCGTTCGCTCGGCATCCCCACGCTCATCCACGAGTCGAACGCGATTCCCGGCGTCTCCAACAAGTTCCTCAACCGCTTCGCGACGAAGACGGCGGTCGGGCTTCCCGACGCCAACACTTACCTTCGAAAGCCCGGCGTCGTCATCGGGACACCGGTCCGCTCCGAGTTCTTCGCCGTTCCGCCGCTCGATCCCGCTGCGACGACCAGGCGGGTGCTGGTCTTCGGCGGCAGCCAGGGCTCGCGGGTCATCAATCGGGCGATGGCGCGTGCGGCCGTCCTCCTCGAGAAGACCGGTCTCGAGGTCGTCCACCAGACGGGCGATCAGGACCTCGTGGCCACGCGGCAGCGGTACACGCGCGTGCCGGCCAACTGGAAGCTCGTGCCCTTTCTTCCGAAGCTGTGGGAGGAGATGGCCTGGGCCGACCTCGTCGTGTGCCGCGCGGGGGCGCTGACCGTCGCGGAGCTGGCCGCCGCCGGCCGGCCATCGATCCTCGTCCCCTTCGTCGGCGGCGGGAACCATCAGATCTACAACGCGAGGGCCCTCTACCAGAGGGGTGCCGCGGCCCTCATGGAAGAGAGGAACCTCACGGCGGAAAACCTGGCCGGCGCGATCTCGGAGAAGCTCAAAGACCGCGAGAAGCTCGTCCAGATCGCGGTGAAGGCGAAGGCCCTCGGCAAGCCCGACGCCACGAAGGAGCTCGCCAAGCTCGTCTTCGCGCTCGAGGAGTCGCGGTGAGGTTCCTGCGGCTGCGCCGCCTCCATTTCGTGGGGGCGGGCGGGGTCGGGATGAGCGGTATCGCCGAGATCCTGCTGCAGGCCACGCCTCTCGAGATCTCGGGCTGCGACCTGGCGCGCTCGGAGAACACGGCCCGGCTGGAGCGGCTCGGGGCGAAAATCGCGGCCGGGCACGACCCGAAGCACGTCGAAAACGCCGATCTGCTCGTGATCTCCTCGGCCGTCGCGGAGTCGAGCGAGGAGGTTGCGGCCGCCCGCGCCCGGGGCGTTCCCGTCATCCGGCGGGCAGAGATGCTCGGCGAGATCATGCGTCTCAAGCAGGGGATCGCCGTCGCCGGCACCCATGGTAAGACGACCACGACCTCTTTGACCGGCATGGTCCTGACCGAGGCCGGGTTCGATCCGACGATCGTCGTCGGAGGACAGGTCCACATTCTCGGGACGAACGCAAGGCTCGGGCAGGGCGAGTACCTGGTGGCCGAGGCCGACGAGTACGACCGGTCGTTTCTCGAGCTCACCCCGGTCGTGGCGGTCATCACGAACGTCGAGGCCGACCACCTCGACACCTACCGGGATCTGCCCGAGATCCTCGACGCCTTCGCGTCGTTTGCGAACCGTGTGCCCTTCTACGGCTCGGTCGTCGTCTGCGTCGACGACCCCGGCGCGCGGAGCCTCCTGCCGAGGATCAAGCGCCGCGTGGTGACGTACGGCCAGTCGCACGATGCCATGCTCCAGGCGCGCGAGACGCGCCTCGAAGCGGGAGGCACGACCTTCGAGGTCTTCGACGCCGAGCAGGGAAGGCTCGGCTCCGCCCGCCTGAAGCTCCCCGGGCGGCACAACGTCGCAAACGCCCTCGCCGCGATCGCGGTCGGGCGCGAGCTCTCGATCCCGTTCGAGACGATCGCCCGGGCGCTCGAAGGCTTCACCGGAGTCGTCCGTCGCTTCGAGAAGAAAGGCGAGCGCTCGGGAGTTCTCGTCGTCGACGACTATGCGCACCATCCGACGGAGATCTCGGCCACGCTCCAGGCCGCGCGCCAGGTCTATCCCGACCGCCGTCTCGTCGCGCTCTTCCAGCCGCATCTGTTCAGCCGGACCCGGGACTTCTCCGAGGAGTTCGGCCGCGCGCTGGCGGCCGCCGACGCCTCCGTCGTGATGGACGTCTATCCTTCGCGCGAGAAGCCGATCCCCGGGGTCACCGGGGCCCTCGTCGCCGATGCCGCAAAGCGACTGAAGGGGGAGGGTTCGATCACGTATGTATCTGACAAGAAAGAGGTTGTCGGCTGCCTGGAGCGGACGCTCATCCCCGGCGATCTGCTCGTGACTCTCGGCGCGGGCGACGTCGTCCGTTTTGGCGAGGAGTACCTCAAGCGTGGCGCGGCCCGATAAGGAAGCCCCGTTCCTCCGCCGTCCGCAGGTGGTGCCGCGAAAAGGGCGGCGGCCCGCCGCGCTTCGGCTCGCTCTTTTCGGCGCTCTCGGGCTCGCCGCGGCGTTCGGGCTCTTGAGGTTCGCGGCGAGCTCGCGCTTCGCGCTCTCGCGCTACGAGGTCTCGGACAACACGCGCGCCCGCACCGAGGAGATTCTCGTCGCTCTCGCCCCCTGGAAAGGCCGGAACCTCCTCTCGCTCGATCTCCAGCCTCTGGCGTCCCGGCTCGGCGCGCATCCCTGGATCGAGCGCGTCACGCTCGCGAAGAGATTCCCGGACGGTCTCGCGGTGCGCGTGACCGAGCGCCGCGCCGTTGCCCTCTACCGCGAGGGCGAGAATTTCTGGTGGGTCGGTGCGGACGGCCGCCTGATCGCCGCCTACGATCCGCGGCGCGACCGCACCGCGTACGTCATCCTGAGCGGGGAACGGCGCGCGCTTCCCGAAGCGGTCGGTCTCCTCGACGATCTGCGCGCGGCGCGTCCCGAGTACTTCGCGGCGCTTTCGGAAATCGCCTCGCTCCCGGACGGCGGATTCGGTATGATGGACGCGATCTTTCGAAGACCGGTTCGCGTTCTTCGGGTGGATGCACCGGAGAAAATTCGCGCGTTGCTCGAGGCGCGCAGTTTCATTGAGAGTCGCGGGTGGGAGGCACGGGCCATCGATCTTCGCTTCGCCGATCGCGTCATCCTCGTCGGCGCCTATGGCGCAGGGAATCGTCTCTGATGACTGGCGACAGGCGTTCGCAAGCCGGAGGCAGGATTGAGAATGCCCGCATCCTGCGTCCCGTCTCCTGCCTCCCGGGAAATTGATGTCCAAACCTGAATCTTTTCTGGTCGGCTGCGACATCGGAACTTCCAAGATCTGTGTCCTGATCGGCGAGCCCAACGCCGGCGGTTCTCTCGACGTCATCGGCAAGGGTGCGGCCGCCAACCGCGGCACCCGCAAGGGCAACATCATCAATGTCGACGCCACGATCGAGGCCATCAAACGCGCCGCCGAAGAGGCCGAAATCATGGCCGGGGTCCAGATATCTCGTTCATGGGTAGGGATTTCCGGCTCCCACGTCCGATCCTTCAACAGTCGCGGGGTGGTCGCGGTGGCCGGCAAGGACCGGGAGATCTCCAAGGAGGACGTCGGCCGGGTCATCGACGCCGCCCGGGGAGTCCAGATCCCCCAGGACCACGAGGTCGTGCACGTCGTGCCCCGGGATTTCGCGGTCGACGGCCAGGACGGCGTGGCGGACCCCGTCGGCATGATCGGCAGCCGTCTCGAAGTCGACGTCCACGTCGTCACGGCGCCCGTGGCCGTGACCCAGAACCTCGTGACGTGCATGAACAAAGCCGGCATCGAGGTCGTCCAGCTCGTGCTCGAGCAGTTCGCCGCGGCCGAGGCGGTCCTGACGCCGGACGAGAAAGAGCTCGGCATCTGCCTCATCGACATCGGGGGCGGCACGACCGAGGTCGCCGTCTACCAGAAGGGGACGATCGCTCACACCGCCGTCATCCCGATCGGCGGCGACCATTTCACGAACGATCTCGCCGTCGTGCTGCGCGCTCCGATCACGGACGCCGAGCGTCTCAAGAAGAAACACGGCTGCGCCCTGCGCAGCGCGGTGGCCGAGGACGAGATGGTCGAAGTCCCGATGGTCGGTGGCCGAGCCCCAAAGCTTTGTCCGCGCTCGACTTTGTCCGACATCCTGCAGCCGCGCGCCGAAGAGCTGCTCGGCCTCGTCCACGAAGACATCAAGCGGCTCGGCCTCGACAAGGAAGTCCGCTCCGGCATCGTGCTGACCGGCGGCGGCTCCGAGCTCGAGGGAGTCGTCGAGATCGCGGAAGGCATCTTCGACGGCCCGGTGCGCCGCGGCATCCCGTCGGGCGTCGGCGGACTGGTCGACGTCGTCTCCCGGCCGGAATGGGCGACGGCGACGGGTCTTCTCTTATATGGTCACCGCTACAAGCCCGCCCGGCGGCGCGCCCAGGCGTTCTTTCAAGCCGCAAACTCCGTGTCTCGTTTTCTGAGGGACTTTTTCTGATGGCTACGAAAAAACCGCGACGGAGGGAGAGTCCGATGATCGAGTTCCTGGACGAGGAGCCGCAGGGGGCGCTGGCGATCGAGCTCGACAAGGGCGACGCATCTCCCGCGACCATCCGGGTCATCGGGGTGGGCGGCGGCGGATCGAACGCGGTCAACCGGATGATCTCCGCGGGCGTGAAGGGCGTGGAGTACTTCGCGTGCAACACCGACCTGCAGGCCCTCCGTAAGTGCGCCGCGCCGAACAAGCTGCAGATCGGCGGGCGCCTGACCAAGGGCCTCGGCGCCGGGGCGGATCCCGACGTCGGCCGCAACGCCGCGCTCGAGGACCAGGACCGGCTCGCCCAGGCGGTGGCCGGCGCCGACATGGTCTTTCTGGCGATGGGTCTGGGCGGCGGAACGGGCTCGGGCGCGGGACCGATCATCGCCAAGCTCGCGGCCGAGGCCGGGGCGCTCGCGGTGGCCGTCGTGACGAAGCCGTTCGAGTTCGAAGGCAAGAAGCGCATGCGCCAGGCCGAGCGGGCGTCGCGCGAGCTCCGGGATCACGTCGACACGCTGATCACCATCCCCAACCAGCGCCTGCTCGCATTCGTCGAGCGCAACACGCCGCTGCAGGAATCGTTCAAGATCGCCGACGACGTGCTCCGCCAGGCCATCCAGGGCATTTCGGATCTCATCAACTGCCCGGGCGAGATCAACCTGGATTTCGCCGACGTCCGCAAGATCATGTCGGACATGGGCCGCGCGTTGATGGGCACGGCCGTCGCCGACGGCGAGAACCGCGCGATCCACGCGGCGCAGGCGGCCATCTCCTCGCCCCTGCTCGAAGACGCGTCCATCGAGGGCGCGCGCGGCGTTCTGATCAACATCACCGGCGGCCACGACCTGACGCTCTTCGAAGTGACGGAGGCCGCGCAGATCATCCAGCAGGCCGCCGACCCCGAGGCCGAGATCCTCTTCGGCTGCGTCCACGACGAGAAGATGGCCGGCATCGTCAAGGTCACGGTGATCGCGACCGGCTTCGACCGCCTCGAGCGCGACCT
>Ga0207691_10001364_pt1 | contig 24356 bp, 14 predicted proteins | sample KBSM13metaG_FD_184327 | JGI IMG/M metagenome (GOLD analysis project Ga0207691, IMG submission 184327) | Miscanthus rhizosphere microbial communities from Kellogg Biological Station, Michigan, USA - KBS M1-3 metaG (SPAdes) (version 2) | ecosystem: Host-associated > Plants > Roots > Rhizosphere >...
CTGGAGAGCCTCGAGCAGATAACGGCCATTCTGATATCTCAGAAGCGAATAGCGCAGGCGCAGGAACGTGTGGTGCGGCAAATTGCTCTCTATCCTAAGAGTGCAAATCTTCAGAATCTTTTAGGACGAGTGTTGATGGAAGCCCAGCACTGGCCGCAGTCAGAAGTGGCGTTTAAGAAAGCAATCACATTGGATAAGGAGCTCCTTTCAACCTATGTCAATCTCGGCGAGCTCTATGCCAGACAGGGCAAAATCGAACAGGCGGTGGACGAATTGGAAGGAGTGTTGAAGAAAAGTCCCCGGCAGCCATCGGTATTGATGCTCTTGGGCATGTTGCATGAGCAACAAAAGGATTTTTCTCTGGCTATGGCACGGTATGAAGAGGCTCTTCAGGTAAACGCAAATTTTGCTCCCGCTGCTAATAATCTCGCATGGCTATTGTTGGAGCACGCTGGAGACAAAGAACGCGCCTTGTCTTATGCCGAGAGGGCATGGAAGCTCTCTCCATCAGATCCCAACTTCGCGGACACACTAGGGTGGATCTATTTCAAAAAACAGATGTATCCCAAGGCGGTTGGCTTGTTGAAAGAGGCCGTCAATCAGTTGCCAGAACATCCAACCATTCTCTATCATTACGGCATGGCCCAATATTGGAATGACAACAATGACGAAGCAAAGAAATCGCTAACGAAATTCCTAAAGGTGAGTCCGAACAGCCCGGATGCCGCCGAGGTGAGAAAAGTTCTCGCCGCATTGTAACAAGAGGGCGGTAACAAGAGGGCGCGGCTGACAGCAGCGATCTTCCTCTTAGCCCTCCTTGTAGTCATTGAGCGTTCAAAGCAATTGTGTAGATATTTCAATGAATTAAAGCGAGTTAACTTCCCTCTCTTCTAAAGCCTGCCTCTGACCCTCTAAAACGATCGCTCACACATGATGGTCCAGCAACCGGTTCTACTGCCAGTTACATGGCTACCCGGTGGCCTTTTGCGGGGCCCCTGACCCCTCCAAAGGTGGGTTGTGCTTTCTCCTGGTTTGACGGATTCTAATGCATTCCCAATGCATGTTTATCAACAGTTACGGCCATTTTAGATGGATCAAAGAATGCTCCCATTCCATACGCCCGACATCGGGGAGGAAGAGATAGCAGAAGTCCTCGATGTTCTGCGGTCTGGTTGGTTGACGACCGGACCAAAGGCGAGGGATTTCGAACGGGAATTTGCCGCCGTCGTGGGGGCTAAACACGCCGTCGCGGTGAACTCGTGCACGGCTGCACTCCATCTCGCTCTTGAAGCTGCAGGGATACGTGAAGGAGACGAAGTTCTCGTTCCGACCATGACTTTTGCGGCAACTGCAGAGGTCGTGGCGTACTTTAAGGCCAAACCAGTGCTCATTGATTGCGTTAGCGACACGATGAACCTGGATACAAACCGTATCGAGCAAGCCATTACCGATAAGACAAAGGCAATCATTCCCGTTCATTTTGCCGGGCATCCTTGCAATATGGACCCAATCCTTTCAATTGCACAAGCCTACAATTTGCGGGTCATAGAAGATGCCGCGCACGCGCTTCCAGCTCGATATAACGGGAAAACGGTCGGAAGCATTGGCGAGAGCACGTGTTTTTCCTTCTATGCAACGAAAAACATTACCACCGGTGAAGGCGGCATGTTGACCACCGACAACCCGGAGTATGCCGCTCGGGCCCGGATGATGAGTCTGCATGGCTTGAGCCGCGATGCGTGGAACCGCTATTCGGCAGAAGGATCCTGGTACTACGAAATTCTCTTTCCAGGGTTCAAATACAATTTGACCGATATTGCCGCGGCCCTGGGGCTTGCCCAGTTGAAAAAGTGTGACCGCTTCTGGAAGACGCGGGAACGATATGCCGCCCTCTATCATGAGGGATTTCGTGATATGCCCGAAATTGTTTGCCCGCAAGCCTCGCCGAACGTCCAACATGCGTGGCATCTTTACGTAATTCAGTTGGAGTTGGATCGCTTGCGCATCACTCGCAATGAGTTCATACGTCGACTTCAGCAAGCTGGTATCGGGTGCAGTGTCCATTTCATTCCTCTTCACCTTCATCCTTACTATCGTGACACGTGTGGTTATCGGCCGGATGACCTTCCTGTGGCGAGCAAATTGTTTCAGCGGGTACTTTCATTACCGTTGTACTCCAAGATGGCGGAAGCGGACGTCGCACAGGTGATCGATATTGTGAAAAACCTTGTGTGGGAGAACCGAAGATGATGAAGCGGGCATTTGATGTCGGCGTGGCTTGCCTTGGATTACTGATCACATCGCCCCTCCTGGTATTCATCTCAATCCTGATCAAGCTGGATTCACCTGGACCTGTGATCTTTAGGCAAGTGCGTGTGGGCAGGGGCCTGAGTCCGTTCAAAATGTACAAGTTTCGAACCATGCTTCACAAATCTTCTACGCAAGGTTCGCTGCTGACGATTGGACACGACGCCCGCGTGACGAAAGCCGGACGATTGTTGCGCAAGCTCAAGCTGGACGAACTCCCTCAGCTGGTGAACGTGTTAATCGGCGATATGAGTCTCGTGGGGCCAAGGCCAGAAGTACCGCGATATGTGGAGCCCTTGCGCTCAGAATTTGCGGATGTTCTCGTGGTTCGGCCGGGACTGACCGATTTGGCGTCGGTGAAGTACATCAACGAGTCGGCCGTCCTTTCATGTTTTTCGAACCCGGAGGAGGCCTATCAAACGAAGATTCTTCCGGAAAAGCTCCGGCTGGCAAAACTCTACATTCGGAATATGTCCTTCCGACTGGATTTTGCCATTCTCGTCCAAACACTGCTCCGCATGGTGAACTCGTCGTATGTCGCGTGTGAGATGCCGGAACTTGAACGTGCACCGAAGGCTCCATCGGCCTTTCCGTGGGCTCAGATGTCCTCGGTCGTCGTCAAGTGGCGACGGCCGATGATCGTATTGCTTGATGTGGCCCTTATCGGTGCCGCCAATTACCTGGCCTTTATTTTGAGATTCGATGGGAAACTATCGTCGCAGGAAATCGAACAGCTCCAAGAAACGATCCTTCCACTGATTGGGATTCGGGCAGTCGCATTCAGTATTTTTGGTCTGCACGCTGGGCTTTGGCGGTATACCAGTATTTGGGATCTCCAGAACATCGTGAGCGGAGTCCTAACAAGCACGTTGCTATTCTATGGCTGGGTCAACTGGGGAATGGAGATCGGGAATTACCCGCGCTCTATTTTTATTATCGACAGTCTGTTGTTGATCGGCTTTCTTACTGGAGTGCGATTACCTTCTCGGATCTTCCGTGAACAAATGATCTACCGAAAGAGAAAAAAGGTGCTGGTCGTGGGCGCCGGCGATACGGGCGAACGTGTCGTCCGGGAGATGAAGACTCGCTTTGAATACCATTGCCAGCCTATCGGATTTGTGGATGACCAAGTTTCTCTCGTGAATAAGCGTATTCATGGTGTGCGGGTGTTGGGGACCTTGGGCGACCTTCCCAGACTCGTAGAGGAGCATAGGCCGGAGGAAGTCGTGGTCGCAGTCCCCAAAGCGACGCCGGCTTTCTTGAGAGACATTATCAGCCAATTGGAACCGTACGAGGTTTCTATAAAGACCTTGCCAGGAGTAAAGGATTTGCTGGCGGATCAAAGCACGCTAAGTCAGATTCGGAACATCTCTATTCCTGATCTGCTCCCACGCGCACCCGTGAATCTCGCCATTGATGCCACAAGAGCAATGGTCCGCGGTAAATGCGTCTTGATTACGGGAGCGGGGGGGTCGATCGGTTCTGAGCTAGCTCGTCAAATCAGTTCGTTGGAGCCTCGTGCACTATTACTGTACGAGCGGCATGAAAATAGTTTGTACAACATTCACAAGGAACTGGAAGACAAAGGGTTGCGTTTCTCACTTATTCCCATCATTGGCGATGTTACGGACGTGCTCCGGCTCTCGATGGTGATGGAGGAGCATCGTCCACAGATCCTGTTCCACGCCGCGGCGCATAAACACGTGCCGCTTGTGGAACAGAATCCCGCCGAGGCATTAAAGAACAACTGTATCGGCACCCGTATTACTGCTGAGACGGCGAATAAATATGGGGTGGAACAGTTTGTCCAAATTTCCACCGACAAGGCGGTCAATCCTTCAAGCGTGATGGGCGCGACCAAGCGGGTGGCAGAGCTTATTGTGCAAGATATCGCAAGAAATAGCCGCACCCGTTTCCTCACCGTACGCTTTGGCAATGTGCTGGGCAGCAGTGGAAGCGTTCTTTTACGATTCCAAGAGCAGATCCAGGCTGGGGGTCCTGTGACCGTCACTCATCCTGAAATTCAAAGATACTTCATGTTGATTCCTGAAGCTGTTCAGCTGGTCCTACAAGCCGCGACTATAGGAGAACAGGGTGGACTTTACATTCTGGACATGGGGGAGCAGATAAAGGTTTTAGACCTGGCGAGAAACCTGATCAGATTGTCGGGGTTCGTTGCTGGAAAGGACATTCCTATACGATTTGTCGGACTCCGCCCAGGGGAAAAACTTCAAGAAGAGCTCGTCGGGCAAGGAGAGATTGCCGTACCCTCGTCTCTCGAAAAAATCTTGCAGATTCGCTCGACATCCCTGCCGGGATTCGAATGGTTCAAGAAACAGTTGATTGGCTTGGAAGCGGCCGCTTATCTTGAAAGGCCTGCTGGGGTCATTGACCGGCTTAAGGACATTATTCCTTCCTTTAACCCAATGGCGCATTCAGAGAATGTGATGTTGTCCATCGGAGCAGACGCAATGGATGAGCGAGTAGTCCGTTAGTTCAGTATTCCGATCCGTAAGTATAATAGGCCTGAGGTTAAGGTCATGGTAATGTCCTTGTGGACAAGTCGCATCCAGCGTTAATGCTACACCTTCGGAGGAAATGAATGAATCCCATCTTGCCGGCAGCCCGAACCGAACAGTCAGGTGCAGCCATCATGCATGAGTACCTTGGCATCGCACAGCGTAGCAAATGGCTGATTTTGGGCTGCGTCGCGGTCTCAGTGGCGTTGGCATGGAGTTACTGTCTTATCGCGACCAAGTATTACCGGTCGGATGCCTTGCTCGTTGTCGAAGAACCGAAGACACTCGAGGGAGTGGTTCAAAAGGCAGTGGAAGACAAATTTGAGCAGCGGCTGTTTTTGGTGCAGCGCCAGATTATGAGCTTGAATTTCTTAAGTTCGATCGCAAAGGAGTTCGATCTCTATCCTGAGACACGAGAGGAAGGGGATGAAAACGCCCCTGTGCTTATGTTGGCGGGAGCGACTCAAGTCGAGCGGGTCAAGGTGGATCCCTCGATGGGCCTTCAGGGCGTCGAGGCCTTTACGGTGTCTTTCATGCATCCGGATCCGGTAACCGCAATGAAAGTGACGAAACGACTCGCAGAGAAATTCATTGAAGACAACAACAGGGAACGTGAAAAGGATGTCGAGGGTACGGTGGAGTTCCTCGATGATGAGTTGAGGGGGTTGAAGCTCGAATTAGAGAAGAAAGAGGAGCAAATCAGCCAGTTCAAGACTGTACACATTGGTGAGCTTCCGCAGCAAACGGATGCAAACCTTCGTGCATTGGACCGTTTGGATATCGAAATTGCTACGGTCAATGAGAATGTTCAGCGACAAACTGACAAATTGGCGCTGCTTGATAACGCGATGCATGAATACCGACTGTATGGTCGACAAATTCCTTCGCTGAAGACGACTTCCATCGAGGCTGACCCGCTTTTCCGTCGGCACAAAGAGCTCAGAGAAAAGTTGATCAAGCTCAAGGCCGAATTCTATGACGAGTATCCCGAAGTACTGGTGACAAAAGAAGAATTGCGCCAGGTTGAAGCCGAATTGATTGAATTGGGGGGGCCTGATGCGATCAGGCCAGATAAATCAGCCCACGATCCCTATGTCCAGGATCTGACAAAACTTCAGGTCGAGGCCAAAAACGAGCTGAATGTATTGAAACATCGGCAGCAAATGCTCTACGCCGAAAAGAAATCTCATGAACGACGTATCGAAAGATTCCCTGGGGTGGAACAGGAACTGCTGACATTGGAGCGTGACTACGCGAACATGAAGGGCAATTACGCCATGCTGCTGGACAAGCGGTTGCATGCGCGTGTGACAGAGAATTTGGAAAAACAGCAAAAGAGTGGGAAATACCGCATCCTGGATGCCCCCGGGGTGTCGCGTAGCCCTGTTAAACCGAATAAACCCAGGGTCTTAGTGTTGGGCTTGTTGTTCGGATGCGTGCTCGGCGTAGGAGTGTCGGTGTTGCGGGAGCGGCTAACCCCTCAGTTCCGCCGGGCAGAGGATGTCGAAGTTGTGATCGGGCCACAGCTGCTGGCAGCGATACCGGATTTTTCATTTCTCTGGAATCCAACCAAGGCACGCCGGAGTTTGCCCGCATACCTAGGGAGACGACTGGGGAGTAATGACGATGCGATGGAGAATATCGATCGCTCAGGTGATGATAGGGCCATAACAAGTCGCCTTCAGAATTATTCGACTACCACATATGGCACTGACCGAAGGTTTGTCGCAAAGCTATTCCCCCGTTCCATGGCTGCAGAGCAGTACCGTGTTGCTGCGGCACGCTTACAACTCAGCAGCGGGGGCGCTGCCGTGGCGGTTGTCACGAGCGCGATTAAGGGCGAAGGGAAAACAACGACCGTAATGAATCTCGGTTACACACTTGCACGCGATTTCGGTAAGCGGGTCCTTGTGGTCGACTGCGATTTCGTCTATCCCGAATTGAAGTGCTTTCTTGAGAGGCCGACACAATATGGCTTGATTGATTATCTGCGGGGGGATTGCAAACTCGAAGATGCGACGGCCTCTTTTGCAGAAATACCCTGTTGGATCATGCCGGCAGGAGTGTTCGAAACCGATCCAACTGAGCTGTTAAAGAAGACCGATCGTCTTGAATGGATCTTTTCGCAGATGCGTGAGAAATTCGATTATGTTCTTTTGAATGCTCCACCCATTCTTCCCGTGGCCACCATGAATGTCTTGGAAAAGCATGTGGACTTATTACTGCTTGTCGTCAAAGCCAACCAAACGTCGCAACAAGTTGTGACACGCGCATTAGGTTCACTCAGGGGATCAAAGCCGATTCAGGTAATTCTCAATGCAGTGGCGAGCCAGTCGCTGCCATATTATATGAACGACTACGCGCTGGTAGAGAGCCGGGAGCGGGTGTGAGTTGAAGGAATTCTCTCGGCCTGTGTCAAGCGTCAGTGCGAAAAGCTGAATGTAACCTGCCCAAGAATATCACGCTGATGCATGCGAGAAGACTTGTTCACAGTCTCAGCTTGCCGTTGCCAATCAGCGTGACGGCCCGCAACAATCTCGTGCTGTTCTTGCTCCTCACTACGATCGCCGTCTTCTGGCATCCTCTGTCTGCACTCTATAGTGTGACCCAAGAGCAATTGCACTATTCACATCTCCTGCTCGTTCCTTTTGTGAGCCTGTATGTCTTTTACCTCAATCGAAAGGTGATTCTCACTTCTGGAGAATGGAGCCCATTGTCCGGTTTATTTATGGTCGGGCTGGGGGCCTTTGGCTACTGGGAGGCAGGACGAGCGACCAGCGGAGTCGATTATGTATCTCTCACTACTCTGGCTTTGGTGGTAGTCATTTGGGGGATTTTTCTCCTCTGTTACGGCCCAGGTACCTGCCGTAAATTTTCCTTTGGTCTCTTATTTCTGCTGTGCATGGCTCCGTTTCCCGCCGGACTGCTGCATGCCATTATTGTGTTTCTTCAGCATAGCGCGGCCGAGGTTACGGGCATCGGTTTTTCACTACTCGGTGTTCCCGTGATTCGTAACGACATAGTGTTTGGATTGCCAAACATCACCATTCGGGTGGATGAAGGTTGCAGCGCGATTCGTTCGGCTCTCTCGTTGGTCATTACCAGCATTGTGGCCGGGCATTTTTTTCTTCGATCCACATGGGCAAGGGTAAGTATTGTTGCCGTTATCGTGCCACTGGCCATCATTAACAATGGCGTTCGCATCGTCGGACTCTCGCTTCTTGCCAATTACGTGGATAAGAGCTTCCTTCTCGACGGCCGTTTGCACGACCTCGTGGGGCACGTTGTGTTCGTTTTATCGATCACTATTCTTATTGTTCTCATTTCATTACTGCGACGTCTTGAGCAAGGGGCCTGGCTGTATTCGCCAGTGCGTTCCGAGGTTAGACCAAACGTTGTGACTGCCAATGAGCCGCTTTGAGTTACCTGTCCCTTTCCTCCAAGTTGTTTCAGACGCTTTCTGATGCGCTGATTTGCTACCGAGCGAGTGCGACCTGGCGGTAGGTCTCTCATGAGTCTTTCAACATCGGCTTCTCTTGGGGCGCTTCTCGTGGCGGCTGCTACGGCGGCGATGGCTTGTCTGTTGTTGATCAGAAAACGGTCCCATGGTCTCCATCGAACTCTCGGAGGCCTATTGGGAACCACGGCCCTCGTGAATCTTGCAAATGGCATCGGCTTACTCGACGAGACACATGTCCTGTTCTGGCGGCAAATCGCCATGGTTGGAGAACTCGCTCAACCGTCGTCCTTGCTGTACGTCGGGCTGGCATTTTTGAACCCAGATGAACAGCGGGGCAATTCATCCATGCTCTGGCCCGCTCGGATTGTAGGCTGCGTGGGCGTCTTCCTGATCATCCTGACCATGACCGGTCATGTCTTTCAATTGAAGGAGTTGGAAGATGGCCAGACGGCGATTGGATTGGTCGCATGGGGCGGGCGTGTCTCCTACATCTTTGTGGTGATCGGGATGGCCTTGGGTTTGGCTCAATTGGAGTTGGTCTTATCGGCAAGTCGAGAGCCTGCGCGTTACCAACTGAAATTCATCCTGATTGGGTTAGGCGTCCTCGCGAGTTATCACATCTATCAGGCCAGCCAGATACTGCTCTTTCCTCAGTGGCAGGCGAAATATGTTTTAGTAGGCGCGCTTGTCACGGCGATGGCAGTCGCGCTCCTTTCATTGGGCTTGGGACGGACCAGGCTTCGTGACGTTGTTGTCAACGCGTACATCTCTCAACAAGCCTTGCTTGGTTCGATTGCCTTTATCGTAACCGGTTTGTACCTGCTGGCGATTGGTGTAGCAGGAGAGTGGCTTCGTCGGACAGGTCAACCGTTGTGGATCGACCTCAGTATCGTTCTGGCGTTTGGAGCTCTGATCGGACTCGTCACTCTGGTCTTTTCAAAGAAAGCCGGATTGCAAATCCGTCGGTTAATTGCTCGCAATTTTTATCGATCGAAATACGATTACAGGGCAAGATGGCTTGAGGTCACGAAGACCTTTCAGCAGGCGACAACCAAAGATGGAATTATTGAATGTTTGTTCGACCTGTTGACCAAGATTTTTCCCACCACGACCATTTCGATCTGGTTGTACCGCGAGGCGGATCGCCGGTTTCTCCAGGTCCGACCAATTTCGATTGAGAGGAGGGAATCGCCAACGCTGGAGCTTGCGCATCCAATTACCATGCTGATGATTGAAGGTAATGATCCGGTGTTGATGGGACAAACTTCTGAAATGATTGCTGGACTAGATGCAGCAAACGGCCCCTTGGCGGGTCCAGGAGCGGTCCTCTGCCTTCCTATCCGTGCCCAAGGAGAGCTGACCGCCATTGTGACGTTTGGGAAGCCAGCTCACGGCGAGCCGTATGACACGGATGATTGCGACCTTCTGAGTGGCATTGCCCATTATGTAGGCGCGTTATTGTCTCACGCCGCTATTTCTGAGGAACGTCAGGCTTCAGCGGAGTTAGAAGCCTTGCATCGCTTTTCGGTGTTCTGCCTCCATGATCTGAAAAATTTGGCTGCACGTCTGTCACTTATCGCTCAAAACGTCGGAAGTCACGGCCGAGATCCTGCCTTTCAGGCCTCCGCGATGAGAACTGTCGCCGATACGGCCAAACAAATTACCAGCCTTGTCAGCAAGCTCTCCCTTAAGTCATTTGAGCCTGTCACTGTGAAACCGCGGGAGTTAGTGGACATCCATGCCCTTGTCGAAGAGGTCGTGGCTCCTCTGAGTGGCTCCACTCCTGTACCGATTCGTGTTGAGCCTGGCCCAGTTTCACCTGTCTTGGGAATACGAGAACAGATCCATCAAGTATTTCTCAATGTGGTGCTCAATGCCAAGCAAGCGATCGCCGGTGATGGGCACATCTCGATCTCCATTGAGCAATGCGAGGGGTCGGTTCTTGTCACAGTGAGTGATACGGGGAGTGGGATTCCCTCGGATTTGCTCGGATCATTATTTCGACCGTCGCAGTCTTGCCGGGCTGGCGGACTTGGTATAGGACTCTACCAGTGTAAGCAGATCATGGAAGCGCACCACGGATCCATAGAGGTCCGAAGTGAAGAAGGAAAAGGAACACGGGTGAAAATCACGTTCCCCTTGCACAGTGCTGCTGAAAGCACTTCTGGCAAGTTGGTGGCCCATTCAAACTCATGAACACTCTTCCTACTCTTTTGCTAGTCGATGACGACCCCGAGATTCGTGAACAAATGAAATGGGCTCTTGCGTCGGATTACGAGCTATTGGAGGCCTCGGATCGACCTTCGGCGCTGCGGTCCGTCCGACAAGCGATGCCGCATATCATCCTGCTCGATTTGGGGTTGCCACCAGACACTGACGGGGCCTCCGAGGGCTTGGCCGTTCTTCGCGAGGCGCTTCAGATCAATCCACTGATCAAAGTCATCGTGCTGACGGGTAATAGCGATCGGGCGAATGCCATTGCAGCCATACAAAGCGGTGGATACGACTTCATCGAGAAGCCGGTCCAGCTCGATGTGCTAAAGATCGTTCTCCAGCGGGCGGCGTACCTGTCCAACCTCGAACAAGAAAATCGCTCCTTCCAACAACAGACCGGTCTAAAAGAAGCCGTAGGCTTGATGGGAAATAGTCGGCCCATGCAGGAAGTGTTTCGCAACATTCGCTTGGTCGGAACCTCTGACGTGCCTGTATTGATCACCGGTGAGAGTGGCACGGGCAAAGAGTTGGTTGCCCGTGCGATTCACGGTCAGAGCGCGCGAACCAGCGGAGCGTTTGTCGCGATAAACTGCGGCGCGATTCCCGACACTCTCCTCGAGAGCGAGCTGTTTGGGTATGAGAAAGGCGCGTTTACTGGGGCGGTGCAGCAACGAAAGGGACGGATTGAAAGCGCGCGAGGCGGCACGCTGTTTCTGGACGAGATAGGAGACATCCCTCTTGCTCTACAAGTAAAGCTCCTTCGCTTCTTACAGAATCACGAAATACAGCGATTAGGGGGGAAGGAGACGATCGTTGTCGATGCCAGGATCCTTGCGGCCACCAACATTGATTTACAAAAAGCCATGAACGAGGGCAGGTTTCGAGAGGATCTTTACTATCGGCTCTGTGTGGTCACGATTGACGTTCCGCCACTTCGTGAACGAGGCTCTGACATTTCATTGCTGGCGCGGACCTTCTTGGTGAGGGCCAGTGATGAGTTGAAGAAGCCGCTCAAAGGGTTTACGCCTCAAGCGATCGACGCTTTGATGTCTCACGGCTGGCCGGGCAACGTTCGGGAGTTGGAAAATCGGTTGAAGCGAGCGGTGGTCATGGCGGAAGGGTGGTATGTGACTCCGGAGAATCTGGAGCTGCAGACTACCGTTTCGCCAGTGGACGCTTCAACGCTCAAGTCTTCGCGGGATCATCATGAGAAAGAGCTTGTTCGGCTAGCCATGGAAAAGGCTGAAGGCAATGTGACTCGAGCGGCCTCATACTTGGGTGTGAGCCGACCGACCGTTTACCAGTTGTTGGCTCGCTATGGATTGAAAAAGACGAAAGCAGAAGATCATAACGAAAAGGCCTAGGCCTGACCTTCAGCAGGTCGAGTTGCCTATATTATTGATTTATTTGATGAATGCTATTTACCCGCCCTGTCAGAGATTGCAAATGCAATGTAAAACAGTTTTACAACCACCTATTAATATAAGTACTTGAAATGATTGATTTGCTCTTTCTTTGATCGTAGGCATTGTTTGCACTGTAATATAAGCTTACGAGTGTCGAAATTGACTAAGCGGCCAGTATAGATGATTGCTCATTTTTTCAGCAGCTTGCAAAGTAACTGTATACCGGCAGGTATCCTGCATAAGCCTCTATCATGAGCCCTGGCCGTCTTAACAAAAGGGGTAAAATGATGAAAGGTAAAATGCTTCTCGCAGTTCCGGTGATGATTCTGGCGATCTGCTTAGTTGGAGCACCGGCCAGCTGGGCCAATTCCCTGACGTTTCAAAATGTCACTTTCAACATGACCCTCAATGCGAGTGGCAACCTCGCCCTGAACGTCGTCAATGCACTCAACGCAAACGGGGACTGGGCTGGGATAGACCACCTCAAGGCCTTCCAAATCAATAACTATGGCAACGCCTCTGGCCTATCTGCGACTGACAATACAGGTCAGGGGATTACCTGGAGCACCGTCCCTGGCGGGCTTAGTGCTAGCGGGGCTGGCGGATGCAATGGCAGCGGCGGTGGTTCCTGTTTCTCGTCTTCTCCCTTCCTGACGTTGACGAATAATTTCACCATTACGATAGCGAAGGGCTCTGGCGCCTTTAATTTAGGGCTATTAGATGCAGAGTCAGGCAAGGTCGGACCTCATCTTAAAGTGTTTTTTCAGGGTGCCGATCAAGGCGATGGCCATGGCAATCTTTTGTCGAAGAACGTTGGTGTTCCTGAACCTGCCTCATTGATGTTGCTCGGCGCTGGCTTGGCTGGCATTGGTATTTGGAGACGGAAAAGCATCAAGTAACTAGTTTTAGTAAACCTGTCCGAAAGCATAGGGCCAGTCCTCCTAAAGGGACTGGCCCTTTTTTATTTCTGGCTAAAAGACACTCTTGCTCACCTCGTTTGACGGTAAGCTCTCATTGCCTGTGGAATCTACCGCCGTGATTCGGAAATAGTAGGTCGTTCCCAGAGTTAGGCCGGTCATCGTATAGGTGGAAGCTCCAGCGGGTACCGTGGCGATCGCCGTTCCATATACGCCCGGCGTCGTGGACTGATAGACCCTATACGAAGCCAGATCCGGATCGGTATTGGGGTCCCACGTCAGGGTAGCGGAGGAAGTCGAAACCGCATTAAGCGTCAGCGTGACGTCGACGGTCCGTGTAATCCCACCGCCCGTAAGGGTAATGGCCGCGTTATTGGTCCCCAGCGACGCCGTTGCCGTGTTCACGGTCACCGTGATGGTGCTGTTGCTAGAAGCCGACGGAGGGGTAACCGTCAGCCAACTCGTGTTTTCACTGACGCTCCAACTGGTATTCGACGTGACAGCGAGTGTTTGACTCGCTGGATTGGCGGCACCTTGAGTCGCTGTAAACGACAGGCTGCTCGGGCTTATTGTCAAGCTCAATGCTGGCGCATTAACGGACAGCGTGACATTGACCGTACGTGTGAGGCCGCTACCTGTGATAGTGATCGTGCCCGTGTTGGTGCCAACCGCCGCGGTGGCCTGGTCCACTGTGACGGTTACCGTCCCGTTATTCGAGCCGTTGGGAGGACTGACCGTCAACCAACTGATTCCTTCAGTGACGCTCCACAACACATTGGAGGTTATCGAGAACGACTGAGCGGCTGGGTTGGCTGCGCCCTGGGTTGCCGTGAAGGTCAAACTCGAGGAACCGATCGTCAAAGTTGGTGCCGGTGCACTGAGTGTGAACGTGACATTGACCGTACGTGTGAGGCCGCTACCTGTGACAGTGATTGTGCCCGTGTTGGTGCCGACTGTGGCCGTGGCCTGGTCCACTGTGACGGTCACCATGCCGTTATTCGAGCCGCTGGCAGGACTGACGGTCAGCCAACCAAGGGATTCGGCGACGCTCCATGATCCATTGGAACTGATCGAGAGGGATTGACTGGCTGGGTTGGCTGCGCCCTGGGTCCCCGTAAAGTTCAAACTCGATGAACCGACAGTCAAGGTTGCCGCCGGGGCGGCAACCGTGAGTGAGACTGGGATCGACTGAGGCGTGTTCGTTGCGCCGGTTCCCACAACCGTGATAGAGCTCGTGTATGTACCGGCCGAAAGTCCCGTCACGTTGGGCGCTACGGCGAGCGAACCAGAACCCGTGCCCGAGGCCGGAGAAACCGAGAGCCAAGAGGCTGTGCTCGAGGCGTTCCAACTTAGGGTTCCGGTGCCTGTGTTGGTGATGTTGACGCTTTGGCCGGGCGGGTTGGCGCCTTGGGTCGCTGAAAAGCTCAGGCTGGTTGGTGCAAGACCAATAGTCGGAATCAATGGCGCGGTGAGTGTGAGAGTTACCGTGACGGTTTGTGGTGTGTTTGTTGCGCCGGTCGCCGCAACTGTCACAGGCGTCGTATAGGTTCCTGCCGACATTCCCGCTGTATTGACATTCAACGTCACAGAACCAGCGCCCGTTCCGTTCAGAACACTTGGTGTCAACCACGCCGCATTTTCTATAATCGACCAGTTCAACGTGCCAGCGCCCGTATTGCTAACCGTGAGCGTTTGAGCGCTTGGATTGCTACCGCCTTGCGTCGCGGTGAAGGAAAGGTTCGTCGCGTTCAGACCGATCGTAGGGGTGGGGGCTGCTGTGACGGACAGTGTGACGGCGATGGCTTGAGGCGTATTGCTTGCTCCTGTGGCTGCAATCGTCACTGTGCCGGCATAGGTCCCGACGGATAGCCCGCTCACATTGATGCCGACGACAAATGATCCACTATTCGTTCCTGACGCAGCGGCACCCCCGTTAATTGTCAGCCATGGGACTGAAGAGGCGGCAGTCCAGCTCAGCGTTCCGGAACCGCTGTTGGTAATGGTGACCGTTTGGCTCGATGGATTGGCGCCGTTCTGAATGGCCGAGAACGAGATGGATGCCGGGTTCCGTCCGATGACCGGCGTCAACGGTGCAGAAGACGAGACGGTTGACGTTGTCGGAGTCAGCAGCTGGGTCAACCCCGGCATCGCAGCGGATAACTTTTTCATCCCTCGTCCGTTGGTAGAGTCTCTAACTGCGGATGAACCCGACACAGCGACGCCTGCCAGGGACGACGTGCCGGACAACGTCGAGGAAGTCGGACTGGACAGAGCACCCGCGAGTGGAAAGGATGTTGTGGATGTCGTTGTGGTGATAGATGATTTTACTGGAGCGATGGTGCTGGATGTCGTTGGACTCAGGGCCGTCGCATCCTTGCTCTGGATCTGAGTCGCGGTCGTTTCGCTAGGGGCAGCCGTTGGCGCCTTAAGAGACGTGGACGTGGTAGTTCGGGACGTTGTGATGTCAGTGGGCTGCAGAGAAGCCACGGGAGCTGATTTTCTAATGAGCTTATGCGACTTACGGATCGGCGCCGATTCCTTCGGCATGGAGACAGTGTTGGTCGTCGTTCGATCAGAGACCTGAGCCCGTTCTTGACCCAACGCCACTAATTGCTCTGCAAAGGCAGGCAACGTTGGAGACGCGCACAGAAACATTGTCACTGCGCCGAGCGTGGCTAGCGAAAACATCTGATCTGTCGATCGTCCTCGCGATAGCATATGCTGCATGGATTCTCCTCGCGTGACCGCTGCTTCAGGCAACTGACGGGGGAAATGAGCAAGACCAGTGCCGTTTTGCCGCCGTTCAGCCAAATGAATCGAAACTATGATTCTCAATGAAGAATCAAGGCTCGGGGACAATTTTTGGCGCGAGGACGGGCCGACTGTCACGAGAGACAGTTGATCGTGTTCATGAACAGATAAAGTATTACTTTAAATGTATCTGTTAAAGAAGGAGTATGACAGGCAAGCTATAGATCCTCTTGCTGTCACCATACCTCGGGCTTAAACAATCCTGCCTCTTTATTGACGTGAGCGGCACCTTCTGCCATTCTGTGAAAAACTTTCGGGACGATTGGAGCAGGGAGAAAAAGATGAAAGAACGAACGGTGGCAGTCGTCGGGCTAGGCTATGTTGGTCTTCCTATTGCGGTCGCCTTCGGCAAACATGGCCGCACAATCGGCTTTGATATCAACAAGGCCAAAATCGAGGAACTGCAGAAAGGGTTCGATCGAACGGGTGAAGTCTCAGCTGCTGATTTGAAGACGTCCCAAGTGCAGTACACCGCACAGCCCGGCGATCTCAAAGCTGCTGATTTCATCATCGTCGCTGTCCCCACGCCAATTGATGATGCGCTTCAGCCGGATCTGCAAGCGCTTCGAGTTTCTTCCGAGCTCATTGGCAAACATTTATCACCTGGCACGATCGTGGTGTACGAGTCGACGGTCTATCCGGGGGTGACTGAAGAGGTGTGCCTGCCGATACTCGAAAAAACATCGGGTCTCAAGGCCGGGACCGATTTTAAGGTGGGGTACTCGCCGGAGCGCATTAATCCTGGCGATAAAGAGCATACCCTCGAAAAAATCGTCAAAGTCGTCGCAGCCCAAGATGAAGAATCTCTGGAGATCGTCGCTGCCACGTACGGGAAGGTGGTCAAGGCCGGTGTGCATCGAGCGTCCAGCATCAAGGTCGCGGAGGCAGCCAAGGTCATCGAGAATACCCAGCGCGACCTGAATATTGCCTTGATGAATGAATTGGCGCTGATTTTCCATCGACTCGGCATTGATACGAAAGGTGTGTTGGAAGCAGCCGGCACAAAGTGGAACTTCTTGAAGTTCTCTCCTGGATTGGTAGGAGGCCACTGTATCGGCGTGGATCCGTATTATCTGACACATAAAGCGGAGTCTGTCGGATATCATCCGGAGGTCATTCTCGCCGGACGCCGCATCAACAATGGCATGGGAAAGTTTGTGGCAGAACAGACCATGAAACGGTTAGGACAGCTCGGCCGGCCGGTCAATCAACTGAAAGTGATTGTCCTTGGATTGACGTTCAAAGAGAACGTGCCCGATTTGCGCAACAGCAAAGTTCCCGACATTATCAAGGAATTGCAGGAATACGGAGTGCAGGTTCTCGTCCATGATCCGCTCGCCGAATCCGAGGAAGCCGTTGCCGAATACGGCCTTCATCTCAGTGATTGGGCTAGTCTCAAAGATGCGGACGGCATCGTGTTGGCCGTGGCCCACCGCGCCTATATGGAGATGGGCCAGCAGAAGATCATTGGTCTCCTCCGGAGCGGACATCAAGGGGTGGTGATTGACGTTAAGAGCATCGTGGACCAGACCTCTTTGCCCAAGACCATTGCCTATTGGCGGCTGTAGGCCGTCACTAGGCTCTCCGCTTCACATCATCCAGTCCGCTTCCCTCTCCGACGGACACACCCTCTTCATTCGTCACTACCCGGACTGATTTCCTAACGCCATATTTGACGCTGGCGAGATTTCGCTTTTTTTTATTGAATGGATTGCCCCTGGTGTAGACTCGCTTTGGCACTGGATGCCTCTTTTGCGCCGATATTACTTGCGCAATTCACAGTAGGAGCAGGCACGTGAAGCGACGGAGAGATCTTTCTGGGAGCGGAACTTCGTTCTTTCTGTTCGTCTGCCTGAGTTGTTACTCGGGCTGCGCATACTTCGAATCCAACGACATCAGGCGCGGAGACCAGCATTTAGCCGCCGGCAAATGGGAAGAAGCCACCATCGCGTATCGTCAAGCCCTCAAGGAGACGCCATTTGACGCGGCCTTGCAGGAGAAATTCAACCTGGCACGGGAACGGGCTGCCGCACAGTACGAGGAACGCGGCCGCAATGCCCTAAAAGAGCATCACATCGACCTCGCGGTCGAACACTTTAAGCGTGCCCTGTCCATTGAGCCATCCAATCCTGAGCATCAAGCCGCACTTGCGCAAGCTCTCCGTTTGAAAGAAGCACGCGAGCATTTTCGGGAGGCCGATCGTTTGGCGCAGCTGGGTCGTGTCGATGAGGCGATGGAAGGGTATGCCAGGTCCGCAGAACTCGATCCCTCTTTCCCGGAACCGCTTGAAGGCATTTCCAAATTGACGGAGGACCAGCAAGCTCGAAACCGGGACGATCAGCGGAAGCAACCGATCACGTTGCGGTTCCGGAATGCGGGTCTGAAGGAGGTACTCGAGGGGATTGGCAAGGCCGGCGGGATGAATCTGATCTTTGACCGGGATGTCCGCAATGATCCGGTGACCATCGCGATCGAGGACACGCCGTTCGATGATGCGCTCAATCTTATCTTGAACAGCAACAATTTGTTTTCCAGGCTGGTCTCTCCAGGCGTCATGATCGTCAGCCCGAACACTCGCCAGAAGCAAGAACAGTATCAGGACTTAATGATTCGAACATTTTATCTCTCCAACGCCAAGGCGAAGGACATGCTTGTCCTACTAAAAGGCATGCTCGATTCAAAGCGGATGCATGCCAATGAGCAACTCAACACGATCGTCATCCGTGATCAGCCGGAGAAAATTGAGATGGCCGAGAAAATCATCATGGCCAATGATCGTCTTGACTCGGAGGTTCTTTTCGACGTCGAGGTCCTGGAAGTCGATCGAACCGTTGATCAGACCTACGGCCTCACGTACCCGAAACAAGTGGCCGCGGCCATGGTGCCGGCAGGCTTTGCGGGGACCATCGCCGGTGACGTGGCTCAGCAATTTACCATGCAACAATTGTCCAGCCTCGGAAAAGGCAATTATCTGTTCAAGCTTCCGACCAATGTGCAATTAGATTTCTTCAAACAGATCACCGATGCGAAGACCTTGGCGGCTCCCAAGGTGCGGGTCGTCAATAACAAGAAAGCGGAAATCAACATCGGAGACAAACAGCCCATTCTGTTGTCCACGACCAATGTACTTCCCGGTCAGGCGGCGACTGGCGCTGTCCCGACGACTTCAACGGTGACCTCCATTGAATTCAGGGACACCGGCGTCAAGCTCACCGTCGAGCCGGCCATTCACCTTGGCAATGAACTGTCGCTCAAAATGAAGATTGAAGTGATCCGTCTTGGTGAGCAGGTGACGCTTCAGGCCAATCCACCGATCACCCAATTCAAGTTCGGCAACCGCTCGGCCGAAACGATGTTGAACGTGAAGGACGGTGAGACAATCGTGCTTGGCGGCCTGCTTCAGGAAGAAGACCGTCGGACCCGCGTGACGATTCCCTGGCTCGGTGATCTTCCGTTCATCGGCAATCTGATCAGCTCCTTTAAGACTCAGCGCGTGACGACGGAAGTCATCTTGACCCTGACGCCGCATATCGTACAAGCGATGACGCCGCCCAGCTTGAGTCGGCAGGCGTTCTGGTCTGGGACCGACGCAACGTATTCTAATACGACCATGTTCACGCCTCATCCAAAGACCACCTTGACCAAAATAGATGGCACCAATGTGTCTTCGGCTCAACGATCAGCGCAGGCTCAGCGAGGAGTTACCGGGAAGACGCCTTCCGCGTCACTCGCCAGGATGTTGACCGTTGGCCCAGCGGCTTCGGTGTCGCCGAACGATTCGGTGGTCGAAGTCGGAAAGGTATTCAAGATCGCCATTCAGGATGAGCGGCTACGGCCTGACAACGCGGCATTGTTTCATCTGCAATATGATCCCAATGTGCTCGATCTGAAGGACTTGATCGATGCAGAAATCATTCAGATGGAACCGACGGAGTTGCCGGCCGCGTCGCTGGCTGAGGCGATTGTGGCGTTCCGAGTAGGACCGTCAGCGCCGCGTGCGGCCACGGGCGGCAGGAAGGTCACGGCAAAATTCATGGCCAAAGCCCCTGGGGTGTCTCCCATTCGTGTCGCACTCATGAATGCCAACGGCGGGGGAGCCGACGGAGCACCGCCCGATGGGAAGGGGATCGTGAGGGTACGGTGAGAGAATCAGGAGTGACCCTCCTTGAGCTCCTCGTCACCTTGACTATTGTCATGGTGCTCGCGTCAGTCGCACTTCCATTGAGCCGGGTTTCTGCCAAGAGATCCCATGAAATTGAATTGCGCCAGCATCTGCGGGGCATGAGGGCGGCCATCGACACCTTTAAGATGGAATGGAACCGGGACGGCGACATGCTCATCGGACCATTATGCGTGAAAAACAAGCTGTCATGTAAGGACGTCGCCAGTATCTACGGGTACCCGAAATCGCTCGAAATGCTGTTGGGAGTCAAATTGACCAGCGAAGAAGCCACAGTCCGGGGCACGACGACCAGGCGGTACCTTCGAAGCCTGCCTCTGGATCCTCTGACAGGAAAAGCGGATTGGCAATTCCGGTGCTATAAAGATGCGCCCGACGCGTCAAGCTGGTGCGGAGCCGACGTGTACGATGTCATGACGGCGAGTCAGGAAACGGCGTTGGATGGAACCAAATACCGCGACTGGTAAGTTCCGTCTGGCAGAAGCCAAGGGCTTTACGCTGATCGAACTGTTGATCGTCGTGTCGATCATCGGCATCTTGGCGACCCTGGCGGCGCCGAGCTACCAGGCTTCAGTGATTAAAGCGAGGGAGGCAGCATTGCGGCAGGACTTGTTTACGCTTCGTGACGTGCTCGATCAGCATCGGGCCGATCAGGGAAAGTATCCGCCCTCGCTGCAGGCCTTGGTCAGTGCCGGATATCTACGCGCGATTCCTGCGGACCCTTTCACGAATTCGGTCACCTCGTGGCAGGAAATCACCGAGGCGACGGAAGGCGGTATTTTCGATGTGTTCTCCGGGTCTGAATTTGTCGGTACCAACGGGACACCCTACAATCGATGGTAATCATCGATCCGCATCTCTGTAATCGGCCTGGCATCCGCGTCATTCGGCGGAACGGGATTGTTGTCCGAACGATGACACTTTGTTGCGTTGGTGTACTCGCGCTGGCCATTACCGGTTGCGGCGAGTTAGAGCCCATCGTCGAACCGGAGATTGTCGATCTCCAATTGACGATGGATACGCTCAGAACTCAAGTGCGCGAGACTCAGCGTAATCTGGCGGAAGTGCGCGCCGAACTGGAATCCCGCCGCCAGGAATTGGCCGATGCACAGGTGGCTCGGGCCCAGCTCGAAGGCCGTGTGCGGGAAGCTGAGCGTCGCGTAAATGAAGCCAGGCACGTCATCGACGTGCAGCGCGAAGAATTGCTGGCAGCACGGGCCGAGCGGGAGCGCGTGTTCCGGAGTAGCTTCCAATTGCCGAATCCGATGAGGCAGTCCCAGAAGCGAGCGGGGAAGCCGGAGACGCTGGGTATGCAACCGGAAGGCGACCCTGCGGCGACCGGAGTCTCACTTCCCTGGTCGTTCGCCCCGCCCTCAACGGCTGTAACCTCGGCGGTCAACGCCTTTCCGGCGCAACGGCCATCCAGTGCCGCAACGCTGAGGCAGAATCCTCCAATCAGAGAAATTATCGTGATGCCCGGTGATACGCTCTGGAGCCTTGCGCGCAAGCATCGGATGGGTCTTAATCGGCTTCGCTCGATGAACCATCTGACTGACAATCAGATCGAAGCCGGTCAGACATTACTCGTTTTCGATCATCGCGTGCTGACGAGTTCATCCATAGAGACCATCCCCTAACACGGCAACAAGGTTCCGTCTCCGATGTCATAGTCCACGGTATTCATGGCTGTCTTCGCATACAGGGTCGCGCGTCCTGACGGATCAACGCTCGAAGGCCAGATCGAAGGCGACGAGGAACCGGTCGTTCGCGCGAAGCTCGAGGGTCAGGGATTCCTGATCTTCCAGTTGAAGCGCCGTGGGCTGGCCCCGATCCGACCGGTGTTTGAGCTCAGTGCCTTGCGCGGTCTGCCTCTCGGCGAGTTTCTGATCTTCAACCAGGAATTGCTGGCGTTGGTGAAAGCCGGTCTTCCCGTGCTCCGTGTCTGGGACTTGCTGATTGAGCGGGCGCGGCATGAAGGCTTTCAACAGGCGCTTCGCATGATTCGTCAGGACATCCGGGGAGGGGCGTCGGCGTCTGAAGCGCTGAGTCGCCATCCGGGATATTTTTCGGAGCTCTATGTCGCGACGGTGCGAGCGGGGGAACAGTCGGGGAATTTGGCCGAGGTGTTGAAGCGATTCATCGCGTATTTGAAGCTGATGATCGGGCTGCGGCACAAGATTGCCAAGGCGCTTGCCTATCCGGCGTTTCTCGTTCTGACGGGCATCGGCGTCATTGGCTTCCTGCTGAGTTACGTGATGCCGACCTTTATCTCGGTCTATGCCGAGACCGCTAAATCGTTGCCAGTTGCCACACAGCTGCTGATTGATGCGGCTTCCGCCGCAAAAGTGTATGTGCTGCCAGCCTTCACATTACTGGTGGGGCTCATGCTCATCGGCCGCGCCTACTATACGACACCGAATGGCCGTTTCAACGTTGACCGACTGTTATTGCGGGCGCCTCTTGTCGGAATCATCTTCATCAAGCATCACACCATTCAACTGGCCAGGACGCTAGGAACTATCCTGGCCGGTGGGACGCCTCTCGTCGAGGCGTTGCATATCACCAAAAGCGCAGTCTCGAACCGGTACATCGCAGCGGGATTGACGGCGGCCGTGAACGAAATTCGCGAGGGAACTACTCTTGCCGCGGCGCTCGATCGTCCGAAAGTCTTTCCCAAGCTCGCCATCGAGATGTTGTCGGTCGGCGAAGAAACCGGATCGCTGGAGCTGATGTTGCATGATGTCGCCGAATTTTACGAAGTTGATCTCGATCTCCGGCTGACCCAGTTGACCACCTGGATCGAGCCCGCGCTTCTGCTGCTCATGGGCATTCTCGTGGGTGGGATCGTGGTGATCATGTATCTTCCCGTGTTCCAAATGGCGGGAAATGTCTGAACGGAGTAATTCGAGGCGTTTGAAGGCGGTGTGGCAGAGAGTGTGAAAGGAATCCAGGGGTGGCATCTCGAAGCATGACAAGACCGACGCTGGCCGATGTGCTCGTGGGGCAGAGGATGGTCACGAAATCGACTGTGGATCAAACCTTGAACCGGTTGGGCGGCGTCTCGGCTGATCTGGGAGCCACCTTATTGGGTGAAGGCGCTCTTTCTGAAGAACAGCTCGCGCGAGCGTTGGCCATTCAATTCACTCTGCCATTCGATCCGTTGCTGGATTTCCGGGTAGAGCCATCATTTTACGAGCGGATGTCGGTGAAGCTGATGCAGCGGCACCCCTTCGTGCCCATTGCCGAGGCGCAGGGTCGTTTGCGAGTCGCGGTTCCTGATCCTCAGGACCTCCTTGGCCTCGATGAACTGGAATTACTCCTGGGCCGAGAGCTTGAACTGGTAGTGAGCCCAAAATCGGCGATCTTGACGGCATTGGAACGCAGTGAAGGCTCGAGCCAGGCGCTGCGCGAACTGGAGGCCGAGTACCGGTCCGTGCTGGTCAAGGAGGATGAACGGGGTGAGGAAATTCTCACGCTCGATCATGCGAGCGAAGACCAGAGCCCTGCCGTCAAGCTGCTGGATTCCATTTTATTGAGCGCCATGCAGCGGCGCGCGAGCGACATCCATGTGGAGGCGGCAGACCGCTCGACGCGGGTCAAGTTTCGGGTCGACGGCATTCTCGTGCCGGCGATGGAGCCGCTCGACATCCGGTTGCACGCTCCGTTGGTATCCCGCTTGAAAGTGATGTCGGACCTCGACATCGCGGAACGGCGGGTTCCCCAGGACGGAAGCTTTCGGATGCGGCTTGAACGGAAGACCGTCGATTTCCGGGTGTCGATTCTGCCGAGCGTGTTCGGTGAGTCGGTCGTCATCCGTATTCTGGACCGGGAAGCGATCAGTACCGGCGTGTCGACCTTGCGCCTGGATCGCCTCGGGTTCAATGAAGAGGACCTCAAGCGGTTCCGGCGAGCCATCACAAAGCCCTATGGGATGGTACTTGTCACTGGTCCGACGGGCAGCGGAAAAACCACGACGCTCTATGCTGCCATCACCGAGATGAACATCAAAGAAGATAAACTCATTACGATCGAAGATCCTGTCGAGTATCAGTTCCCCGGAGTTGTCCAGATCCCGGTCAATGAGAAGAAGGGGCTCACGTTCGCGCGGGGCCTTCGCTCGATCCTGCGTCATGATCCGGACAAGATCATGGTCGGCGAAATACGCGATTCCGAAACAGCTCAGATCGCAATCCAGTCGGCGCTGACGGGACATCTTGTGTTGACGACCGTCCATGCCAACAACGTCTTCGATGTGATCGGCCGGTTTGCCTCCATGGGCATCGACGCCTACAACTTTCTGGCCGCCTTGAACTGCGTGCTCGCACAACGGCTGGTTCGGATGTCGTGTCAGTCGTGTCGCGTTCCGGTTCCTCTCGACAAGATGCTCGCCGAAGAGTCCGGACTCGATTATGAGGAATATAAGGATGCGCATTTTTATCAGGGGAAAGGCTGTCAAGAATGCCATGGGACGGGATACCGCGGCCGGAAATGCATTACGGAATTCTTGGATCTTACGGATGAGATCAAAGAGATGATCTTGTC